>WNGK01000213.1_pt1 | contig 58832 bp, 57 predicted proteins | sample 5400601 | NCBI WGS metagenome assembly WNGK01 (sample SAMN13153376, study PRJNA577476) | soil metagenome | isolation source: 60 cm soil or saprolite under Garry oak tree replicate 1 | place: USA:California | collected 2016-06-15
TTCCTGGGAGCCGAGGCTTGGTGGCGCGACACAATTTGAGGGCGCCCTCGGCCACGGCTAGAGCCCGGCTGTCTTCCTTCAGATAGAGAGCGCAGGCCTCCCAGTCGGCGCACTCGGCAGCCAGCCATGGGTCTGGGGATTGCTCCTGGAGCCGCTGAGCCCGCCGAAGGTGCTCCAGGCCCTCGTCGGGGTGGCCTGAGCGCACCAGGGCTTGGCCCAGATAGTGCCGGACGTGCGCCTCAACCGTCGCGACCATCGGTTGCTCCAGCATCGAAAGGCCCAGAGCGGCCGCCTCGTCGAATTGCTGCTGCAGACACAGAGCCTGGAGCTCTTCGACCCGGGCATCGGCCACAACCGGACCGCTCGACGGCTCGCTGGCACGGGGCCTGAGAAAAGACTGGACCGTCTTGCCGGTGCGGCTCGCGATCAATTCGAGTGTTCGCATGGACGGGCGAGTCTTACCCGCCTCGATCAGGAAGATGGCCTGGCGCGTCAGGTCCGAGCCGGCCAGCTGGGCCATGCTCAGCCCGGCCTCAAGTCGGGCTCGCCTGATGAGCGCGAAATCGACCTCGACGCCGGGAAGGCGCCCGCGTGGCTTGGCGTGACGGTTGCTGATAGCGGCGTTATACCACGCCGACCGTCGGGACTATGCAAGTAAAGCCACGCGGGCCGACCACTTGACTAGATTCCTGGCCCGGTGCTGTCGGCCAAGACCGTGGCCGCGGTCAACACCAACATCGCGATGGTCAGGACGGAGGAGAGAATGAATCTGCGCATGGCTGCGTCTCCTTGGAATGAGCCGGACAGCGCCGGCCGTTGGGCGCGATATAGCAGCCATGAGGCCGGCGGTCAAGCCGCCAAGAGTGAGTCGCTTGACAAGGGGCACCGAAAGGCCTTCCAGCAGCCCTTGATTCGCGGTTGTTGTAGCAGTGACTTGACGGGCGCCCAGGTCCTGCGTTGACTCAGCCGGCGATGAGCCGGTATCGGTGCTCAGGGCGCCCGGGGCTTCCGTAGCGCATCGTGAGCTCCGCCTTGCCGAGCTGGCACAGGTGATCCAGGTAGCGGCGGGCCGTGACCCGGCTGACGCCTGCCGCCTCGGCGACCGCCGTCGCGGCCAGCCCTGAACGCGACCGCCGCAGAGCCTGCGCGACCAGCTCGAGGGTGGTATCGGACAGCCCCTTGGGCAGCGGCTCGTTTCGCGCTGTCCGGAGGGCGCCGAAAATCCGGTCCACGTCGCCTTGTTCCGCCGCCCCGAGACGCACCATGCGCTCGCGCGCGCTCGCGTAGGAAAGCAGCTTCTCCTCGAACGTGGGGAAAAGAAAGGGCTTGATCAGGTAGTGGACGACACCGCCGCGCATGGCGGCGCGAAGACTCTCCACCTCGCGAGCGGCTGTGATGGAGATCACGTCGACCGGCCGATCGTCCTCGCGCAAGCGCTGCAGGACATCGAGCCCGGACATATCCGGCAGGTAGATGTCGAGCAGGATCAGGTCGGGCCGGAGCCGCTCCACCGCCTCCAACGCCTGGGCGCCGGTATGTGCCTTGGCGACTACAGCAAATCCTTTCACCCTCTCGACATATGCGCGGTGCAGCTCGGCGACACGGAAGTCGTCGTCGACGACGAGGGTCTGGATCATGGCTTCGCTGCGACGCGCAGCGGTAGGCGCACGGTGAAGAGGGCGCCGTCCTCGTTGACGACGGTGACATCGCCGCCATGGCGGCGCGCGACCTGACGGACCAGCGCGAGACCAAACCCACGCCGCTTGCGGCCTGGGGCCGACTTGGTGCTGAAGCCTTCCTGGAAAATCTGGCCGTCGACGCCTTCAGGAATACCGGGGCCGGAGTCATGGATCCGTATGACCAGGTGCTCGTCATGCTCGTTCACCGACACGCTGACCCACCTCTCACCGGACGACGAGGCCGCCGCGTCGAGCGCGTTGTCGATGAGGTTGCCGAGCAGCGTGATCAAGTCCTCGCTGTCGAGCGAGCTGCGGGTCATGACGGTGTCGTCGCTGACGCGGAGCTCAATGCCTCGCTCGGACGCGACGGCCGCCTTCGCCAGCAAGAGCGCACCCAGGACCGGGTCACCGACCCGTTCGAGAAGAGCCTCCGTCAGCTCCTGGTGCACCCCCGAGGTCTGAGCGATGAGCTTTTGCGCGCGCAGCGCCTCGGTCAGGCTCTCGACGCCCATACCCGGTGACAGCCCGGTGAGCTCCGTCGTGTCGCGGAGTGTTGCGACGTGGCCGATCTCATGGCCCCTGACGTGGATGGCTCGACGGCTGGCCACGAGCACACGGTCGCCGGCGAGCAGAACCTCGTCTTCGTCTTTGAGCCCGCCAGTCAGGAATTTCAGCAGCCGTCCCTGCGGAAGCACCTGCGAGACCTTGTGGCCGACACAATCGGCGGGTAGAGAAAGCAGCCGGCGCGCCTCGTCATTCGCCAGCGTGATCGTATGGTCGCGATCGGTGGCGATCGCGCCTTCATGGATGCCCTGCAGGCTCGCTTCTCTTTCTTCGAGCAGTCCGGCAATCTCGTAGGGCTCGAGACCGAAGGTCTGCCGCTTCAACCGCGACGAGAGCAGCAGCGATCCCGCCACGCCCAGGGCGAGAGCGAGCAATAGGGTCACCGCAAAGCCAGGCAGCTCATGCATCAACTGCTGGCTCACCGCGGTCTCGAGAAATCCCACCGAGACCATGCCGATGACCTGACCGTCGTAGAAGATTGGCGCCTTTCCCCGCGCCGACACGCCAAGTGTCCCGCGCTGGACTCCGACCCAGGTACTCCCGGCGAGCACAATTCCCGGGTCCTCGTCTACGGGCTTGCCGATCATCGCCGGGTTCGGATGCGAATAGCGGATGCCTCGCCGGTCGGTCACCACAACGTACCTGGCACCGGTCGAACGGCGCGTGTCCTCGGCAGTTTTCTGGATGACGCCGGTCGGGTCTCCGGCCAGCAGCGCCTGCTGCACGGCGCCGTTGGAAGCGACCGTCTCCGCGATCGCGAGCGACCGCTGTTCGTACTGGCGGTCAAGCTCCTGGCTCGCCTGCCAAACCGCGGCGGCGGCCCCCATCAGCGCGGACAGCACGATGATCGCGACCTGGAACACCAGTATCTGGTAGGCGAGGGGCAGGCGGGTCTTCACCGGACGGTCCACATTGGATCGTAGAGCCTGAACGGGACTCCGCGCAGCGACCAAAACGACCAAAACGGCCACAACGACCGCATGGATTGCGCTCGCCTATGAATGCACCCAGAGTCCGGGTTGGATGCCTTTTGCGATCGAGCTTCGTGGTGTCACGAAGCGATTTCTGACCCCGTCTGGCGGTGTGTATACCGCGTTGCACGATCTCAACATGGCCGTCGAGCCTGGCGAGTTCTGTGCCGTCGTCGGCCCCACCGGGTGCGGCAAGTCCACGACGCTCGCGCTGATCTCGGGCCTCGAGCCCGCGAGCGAGGGCGAGGTCGACGTCTTCGGCAAGCCGGTGACAGGTATCGCGAGCGGCATCGGCTACGTCTTCCAGACCGACGCGGTGTTCCCGTGGAAGACGGTGCTGGAGAACGTTGCCGCGGGCCCTCGCTATCACGGGTCTTCGGTGCGCGATGCGAGGACCGGCGCACGTGAGTGGATCGCGCGCGTCGGACTGGCGGGATTCGAAGACCGATATCCATACCAGCTGTCCGGCGGCATGCGCAAGCGCGTGGCGCTGGCGCAGAGCCTCATCAACGGACCTCGGATCCTGCTGATGGACGAGCCCTTCAGCGCCCTCGACGTCCAGACGCGCTCGCTGATGGAGAACGAGCTGCTGGGCCTGTGGTCGTCGACCTCCGCGTCAGTGGTCTTCGTCACCCACGACCTCGAGGAGGCGATCTCGATGAGCGACCGCGTGTTCGTGATCACGGCGGCGCCCGGCACCGTGAAGAGCAACTACAGAGTCGAGCTGCCGCGTCCGCGCAACGTCGCCGAGATCAGGTTCCAGCCGCGGTTCACCGAGATCTACGAAGAGATCTGGAACGACCTCCGCGACGAGGTCCTCGTGAGCTATGAGCGTCAGAAGCGCAGCGGCGCGGCTTAGCTCGCCGATGAGTGCTGCTGTCGAGCCTCCGGTGCACGCCGGGGCAGATCTCAGCGCGAGGCGAGTTCGTGATGTTCGCCGGCGCCGCCTCACCGTGCTGGGACTGCAGCTGCTGGTCGCCATCGTCTGGCTCGGCAGCTGGGAACTGACCACACGACTTGGTTGGGTCGACAAATTCTTCTTCGCGCAGCCGTCTGAGATCGCGCTCAAGCTCTGGATCTGGGTCACGCAAGGGACCGAGCTCGGCCCGCTCTGGGACCAGGTCCTGACGACGATGGAGGAAACGGTCGGCGGGTTCATCGTCGGCTCGCTCCTCGGCATCGTCATGGGTGTGGCGCTCGGCCGCATTCGTCTTTTGGCGGATGTGCTCTCGCCCTACATCAAAGCGATGAACGCGATCCCGCGCGTGGTCGTGGGCGCGCTGTTCGCCATCTCGCTGGGCCTCGACATCAAGTCCAAGATCGCGACCGCGGCCATCCTCGTGTTTTTCGTGGTCTTCTTCAACGCCTTTCAAGGCGTCCGCGAGGTGGATCGCAACCTGATCGCCAACGCACGCATCCTCGGCGCAGGCAACCGGCAGCTGACGACCGAGATCATCGTCCCGTCGGCTCTGTCCTGGATCACCGCGAGCCTTCACACGAGCTTCGGACTCGCACTGGTAGGAGCAGTCGTGGGCGAGCTCTTCGGCGCCACATCCGGAGTCGGCGAGCTGATCTACAGCGCCAAGAACAACTTCGATGCCGATGGCGTGTTCGCCGGGATGGCGCTGCTCGCTGCCATTGCGCTGGTGGCAGAGGTCTTGATCACAGCGCTGGAAAACCGTCTTGTTCGGTGGCGACCGCAGGTCAACACCGAGACAAGGATTTGAAAGAAGGAGTTTCGTCCATGCGATTGGATCTTCGCCGGTTGTCCTTAGTGGTGGGAGGACTTGCAGTCCTGGCTGCCTGTGGTTCTGCGCCCTCAACCGGGGGTGGTGTACAGACGGTCTCGCTCAAGATCATGGTCGGGGGTCTGAGCAAGCAGATCTACCTGCCGAACATGCTCGCCAAGCAGCTCGGGTACTTCAATGATCAGCACCTCGACGTGACTTTGATCGATGAGGGATCGGGCCAGGCATCTGAGGACGAGGTCCTTGCCGGCAACGTGGACGCCGGCTCCGGCGCCTACGTGCACCCGATGGTGCTCAACGCCCTCGGCAAGAAGATCGAGACCATCTGCCAGTTCGGCATCGCGCCGGGCGAGGCGGAGGTGATCGACGCCAGGAAGGCGGGCTCGATTCAATCGCCGAACGATCTCCAGGGCAAGAACCTGGGCGTCACCGAGCTGGGCTCTGGCACCCACACGCTGACACTCGCCATCCTTGGCAAGGCGGGCATCGACCCGACCAAAGAGCACTTCGTCGCGGTCGGCGCCGGCGACACGTTCATCGCCGCCATCGACCACCAGACCATCGACGCCGGCATGACGACCGAGCCCACGATCTCGCGCCTCACCTCATCTGGCAAGGGAAAAGTTCTCGTCGACCTGCGCACCCCAGACTCGACCCGGGCAGCACTGGGCGGCGACTACCCGTTCATCGGCATCTTCGCCAAGAACGACTGGGTCAACAGCAACAAGGATGTTGCGCAGCGGCTGGTCAACGCCTACGTCAAGACCCTCAAGTTCATTCATTCTCACACTGCGGCCGAAATCGCAGCCAAGATGCCGGCCGACTACTACGCGGGCAACCAGGATCTCTACGTCACCGCTCTGCAAAACCAGATCTCAATCTTCGGAACAGACTGCAAGATGCCGGCGGGCGGTCCCGAGACCGTGATGAAAATCCAGCAGAACTACGTTCCGAGCTTCAAAGGCAAGACGGCCAACCTGAGCGAGACGTACACGAACCAATTCGCGGACAACGCGAGCTAGATCGCTTCAGCGGCGACACGGGACCGGGCTCGTTGCCCGGCCCGTGCTCATCGCCTAGCACTCGCCCGCCGAAGGCTGACGCCGAGCATGATGAAAACGATCACCGGAACCAGCCACCAGGCGACGACGTGATTCATGTTCAGCAGCGCAGTCGCAATGAGGCCGATGAAGACCGCGACCGCTACCGTCCAGTCGTCGCCGAAGATGTAGGCATACCAGAAGCGACCAAAAGCAGCGATCCAGGACCAGAGCATCTTCATGACGCTAGGTCACTGGGCGCAAGCCAAAGGCCCGCCGGCGCTCAAGCGTGAGATAAAACGCGGCCGTCAACCCATAGAAGGCGAGAAGCCCGAGGATCGCCGCATCGCTGCCCGGCCAGTCGACCCCAATTCCTTCCAGCGACCAGAAGGTCCCGAAGGTCGTGAGCATGACTCCGACGATCAATTGCAGGACGCTCCTCGGGACGCGCTGGACCGATCCCCGCAAAAGGAGGCCGGCAGCGCCGAACAGAACAAGCGCGCCGGCTGCGCCGATGATGGCAGGGCCCAACTGGTTGGCCCCGGCTCCAAACGCGACGACCAGGATTGCGATTTCCAGTCCCTCGAGGGTCACGCCTTTGAAGGCGAGAGCGAATGCCGTCCAGTCGATGCCCGGGCCCGTCCACTCGACCGCTTCGTCTTCGGGAACGACCCCGCCTATCCCGGCAAACCCACGCGCCGCGACGCGCATCACGCCTTTGCGGAACCACTGCAGGCCGAACACCAGCAGCAGCGCCCCGACCACAAACCGTAAGGGCCCGATTGGCACCGCCCTCAGAGCCACACCTGAGACGGCGACCACCACAGCCAGCACGCCGAATCCGGCGGCGCTGCCGAACCAGGTCGAGCGCCAGCCCCGTGTGGCGCCCACGCCGACGACGATGGTGACCATCTCGATCGCCTCGACGCCGGCGGCGAGGAAGGTCGCGATCAGGACTGCGACCGGGCCGGTGGTTGTCATGCTCCTACTCCATGGTCACATGAACGGCATCAGCTCGGGAGGCATCACGACAAACGGCCGCATCATGTCGCGGTCTTCGTGCTCGAGGATGTGGCAGTGGTACATGTATCGGCCCGCGAAGGTTTCGAAGCGCACGAGAATATCGACGACTTCGTTCGCATTGACTCGAACGGTGTCCTTGAGGCCGAGCTCGTTCGCGTCGAGAGCGTGGGGGATGCCGTCGTCTACATCTTCGCCGATCCGCACCGTTGCGCTGGTGCCGGTGTCGGTGATGCCGCCATCCGGTATCTCCACGGCGGCCGGCTGCCGGTCGAGGACTTGAAAGCTCTCGAGATGAACATGGATCGGATGCGTATCGCCGGTCAGGTTGATGAGGCGCCAGATCTCCGCATTGCGGAGCATCGGAAAGAAATTCGTCCTGTCCTCGAATCTGGTGGCCACGGTGCGCCAGCGGCTGACGCGATCCCCCTGACCAGCGCCACGTTCGACCACGGTTATCACCGGTTCATCGGTCGCCTGGTCCTCGATCAGCTCCCGCATTGTCAGCGTCGAAGGCTCCCCTTCGCGACTGCTCTCTTGCTCCACGAGAGCGATCGCGCGCACTGGACAATTCTTCAGCTGCTCCCGGTCCGCCCGCTGGAAGTCGGTGGCGAGCACCAGCGGGGGCGTCGTCGCACCGCGGCGTCCGTCGATGACGCGGAATCGAAGCACCTCGGGATAAGGTAAGAGACCGTCTAGATCGGCCGTGCCCGCGGTAGAGGGGTCGGCGGACGCGCCGTTGAATGGCGCCGCGGCGTTGTTCCACAGGGTGAGCTCGGTTCCGACTGCGAGGTCGGAGAAGTCGATCAGGATGTCGGCTCGTTCGGCCGACGCCAGGACGAGACCCTGATCCGGGATTGGTACGGGAGCGACCAGCAAACCTCCGTCGCTCCCAATCTGGGTGATTCGCTCCTGATCGGGTCGGCCTTGACGAGCCAGCACCAGGCGATATGTCCTGGCGTTTGACCCGTTCAACACACGGAAGCGGTATCGAGTCGGTTCGACGTCGACGCGAGGCCAGATCACGCCGTTGACGGTGGTGAAGGGGCTGAAGCACTCCATCACGTCGGGGTCGGTCTTGTGAAGCAGGTCTCCGGTGAGCCTCCCGTCTGACTGCGTATCGAAGTTTCTATCCGCAAGCAAGAGCGGCACCTCGTAAGGAGGGCCTTCGGGCAGCTCGAGCTCACGCTCGCGGTCGTCGCGCACTATCCACAGGCCCGCAAGGCCGGCAAAGAGGTTGAAGCGCGTGATACCCATGACGTGGTCGTGGTACCAGAGCAGCGCGGCGCGCTGGTCGTTTTCATACGTGTCCAGCGTCTGTTGGCCGGGCGCAATCAAATTCTCCGTCCAGCCGTCGCTCGTTGCCTGTGTCACCGCGCCGTGAAGGTGTACAACCGCGAACCCACTGAGCGCTGCCGCGCTGGGATCGACCGCCCCGCCGCTCCGGCCCGGCAGGCACTGCACCGGAACCCCGTCGGCGGCGTGAATCGGGGAACGGGTGACGACGACCGGCAGCGTGCCCGACAGGCGATTCTCCCACTGCATCTCGACATGAATTCCGCGATCGACCTCGATCGTGGGACCGGGAAGATGGCCGTCGTAGCCCCATACGCGCGACGGCGCGAGATCGCGATGGAACCGGTGGGTCGTCGTTTCCAGGCGGACTGCCAGCCTGGTGGGCGCCTTGATCACTCGGCGAGGAGGCACCCTCAGCAGATCGACGAACGGGCTGAGCGGTCGCGAGGACAGGTCCACCTCAGTCGCCAACTTACGCCCACCGGTACCCCGAGCGCTGGGAGCGTTAAGGTCCAAGCATTGCGCGGCCGGCTGCAGCGCGAGACTCTGACGCACGGAGGTACGACATGGCCCTGGTGGAAGTCGATATCTCGATGTCAGTCGATGGATTCATCACCGGACCGGAGACCGATGAATACCCCGGACTTGGCCGAGGGGAAGAGATTCTTCATGCTTGGTTTCAACGTGACCCACATGGCCAGCCCTTTACGTTCGTCACCGAAGGCATCGAGTCCGCGATCGCAAGGGCGCGGGCCGCCGCGGGAGATAAGACGGTTCATGTCATGGGCGGTGCCAGCGTGATCCAGCAGGCCCTGAACGCCGGCCTTGTCGACAGCCTTCACCTGCACGTGGCGCCGATCGTTCTGGGTGCCGGCACCAGGCTGTTCGACAACCTCACAGAGCCAATCGAACTGGAGCGAACTGAGGTGGTCGAATCACAATTCGGAACCCACCTCAGATTCCGCGTCGTCAAGTAAAGGATCGACCTCGCATCGCGCCAGGTTCCTTCGACCGTCCGGGACAGCTGCTGACGGCGCTCGAGGAGACCCTTAGGTCCCCTCCTGCACCTCGATCAGCTCATCGGCCACCAGTCCGTGCGCCTCGCGATGGACTGCGTTGGCGGCTTCCTTGCTCGGCGCCTCGACCAGGCAGAAGGCCTTGCCGGAGCCGGAATCGAACCAGTAGTGGCGGACCTTGACTCCGAACTTTTCCTGGACCTTCAGGTCTTGCTCGTGAGCGCCTTTGATCGCCTCCGCGGTCAGGCCATCGATCTTGTGATGAATATCCATGTAAAGCGGCATTGCGAATCTCCCTCCTCGGGTCAAATCTGGGGCCGACGGTTCTCATGTGTGAGCCTAGCCACGCGTGGGGCCGGCGACATCAACCGTTTGGTCGATCTATCGCGCGAGGTGGTGAGTCGATGAGGTCATGCTCTAAGGCGAAAAGCGTGGCCCCCGCCCTCGTATTGACGCCGATCTTGCCGTAGAGATTGATGACATGCGTGTGTACAGTCGCCTGGGAGACGTAGAGCGCACGTGCGATCTGTTTATTCGCGAGCCCACGGGTGATCGCCCTCAGCACATCAACTTCTCGGTCGGTCAGACCGGCCGGCCAGGCCTGGCTTGACCGTCCCTTCGATCGAGGCTGGCCGGCCGCCAGGAGCACAGAGTCGACGGCCCGGGCGTCGAGGCGGCGAGCCGTCGCATCAGCCCGCAGCTGCCGCGTCGCCTCCGCGGGTGCCAGGGCCGGCCTCCAGGCGCGATCCTCGCTCATCGACTGGTAGATCTCCGCGACGGCCAGGATGCGGGCGGTCAGCGGCAATGCATTGGCGGACAGCCCGCGGTGATATCCGGAACCGTCGAGCCGTTCGTGATGGAGGCCCGCGACGGACGCGGACGCGCGCAGCGGTGCCGCGAGGCTGAGTATCCGCTGGCTGTGGTACGCATGGCGGTGAACCCGCTCCCAATCCAGCGGACTGAGGGGACCTCGCTTCATCCACACGCGGTTGGGCACGCTCACCATGCCCAGGTCATGGACCTGCGCCGCCCGCCGCACGGTCACCGCATCCTCATCGTCCAGCCCAGCGTTCAAAGCGGCGGCTTCAGTCAGACGCGCAACGCGCGTTGAGTGGCCATGTGTGAACGGCGACGCCAGATCGACGAAATCGGCCAGGGCCGCATTGACATCGTCGAGGTGGGACGGGCCGACGCGTCGATGCGGTTCCGGCTCGGCGTTCAATACCAGGTCCCACACCGAATCCAGGGGTAGTGCGCGCAGGAGATCGCTGCTGTTCTGCAACCACAGCCGTGCCAGCTCCGGGTCGAACTCGGTCCCGCTGCGCTGCCGCACGACCGCATTCGCGACTTCAACGCCTCCGACCTGGTGGTAGATCTGGGCGACGTGGACCAGGTGCACAAGGCGGCCGGTCGCGGACAAACCCGCAGCGCTCGGCAGCAGCGGAAAGACCTTTCCGTCCCAGCGTGCGTAAGCGTGGCACAGCGATTCGGTGACGCGAGGACTTGCCCCCAACCTCTGTGAGAGCCTGGCGGCGACCTCCGCCATGTTGGCGAACGCCTCCGGCAGGTCACGGCCGGCGGTCGCAAATCCGGCTATGCCCTGCACCCACCCCGTCGGTCCCCACTGCCGGGCCAACCTGGTGGCAGCGATGCGCAAAAGCTCGGGAGGGTTGGCGTAGTCGGCCTCCGACATCCAGTGGCGCACGCTCACGTCGTCGCCGGCTCCGAGCCGGCTCTGCGCGGCGACCGCGCCGGTGCATCCCATGTGATAGAGGAGCGCGAGGTAGTAGACGTCCGACAGGTCGGCCCCGGTCCAGCCGGCGAGCCGAGCGAGCTCGACCGCAAGCAGGGCATCCCGCAGCGCGCTCTCAGGCGGCACGTCGTGCGACAGGTCGGTGGCGAGCGAAACCGCTGCGAGCAGCTCGGCCAGGCGCAGAGAATGCTCAGACTTGGGTTTTTCGACTACGTACTGACCGCCGCCTGCGGTGCTGATAATCGGACCATTATCGAGCGCGGCGATACGCGACGCCTCAGGACCAGGCGATCGCTCGGTCGCCGCCCACCACCTCACACTGCGCGGCGGGCTCGCCCTCCGGGAGAAACCCCGAACAAACGAGGTCGATGCCGGAAATGCCATCCGGCCCTACGTCGACGAACGCGACCTGCTCGATGATCTCGCGCGACTGCCCGTCGCGGCTCAGTCGGAAGCGCCAGCTGAGCCGGCTTTGGCGCCCGACCTGCTCGCGGTGCGAGTCCAGGACTTCGAACTCAGTAGCGCTCGCGAACCAGCCTTCGATACGCCTCGCAATCTCTTCGCGCCCGGAGCGGACCTCCGGTCCTCGTGGCAGGAGCATCCGCCCCTGTGCAGACGGTGCCAGGCAGTCAGCGAGTCGTCCGAAGTCGCGCAGGCATAGAGCGGCAAGAAAAACGTCTGGTGTGGATGTTTCATTCATGACCCGCAAGGTATCTGCGGCAGCGTTCATGGACATCAACCGTTCGGTCGATCTTCGCAGGCACCGACAAGTCCTGACATCGACAATATGGGAGATTCGGAATGATTCCCTACCGGGCGGACGACACCGACGATCCTACCCAGGCGATACCGGTCGTCACGATCGGTCTGATCGTCGCCAACTTCCTGGTGTTCTTCTACGAGCTCGCGCTGAGCACCCAGGGCTCGCAGCTGGACAATTTCATAAACGCGTACTCGCTTGTGCCGTGTGAATACACCCAACATTGCGCTGTCTACGCAGGCACACCCTCACCGTTCTGGATCACGCTGCTCAGCTCGATGTTCATGCACGCCGGGTGGGCTCACATCCTTGGCAACATGCTGTTTTTTATTTGTCTTCGGCCTTCACGTCGAAAGGTCGATGGGCGGCGTTCGTTACCTCGTCTTCTATTTGATATGCGGCCTGGGCGCAAACGCCCTCGAGATCGCGACTGCGGTGAGCTCAAACGCTCCCGGCCTCGGCGCCAGCGGTGCCATAGCCGGAGTGCTGGCCGCGTACCTGGTGCTCTACCCAACCAGCCACGTGAGGACTTTGATCCCGCTCGGGATCGTCTTCTGGACGGCGCGGATACCGGCGTGGGTCTTTATTGGTTTGTGGTTTGCGCTCCAGCTGGTGGACGGCCTCGCTTCAGTCAGCAACGCGACCGCCGGTGGGGTCGCTTATTCTGCTCATGTCGGCGGCTTCATCTCCGGATTGCTGCTGGTTCGACTGTTCGCACAGTCCGGTCGGGTTGATCGACTGAGGATCTATCACCAGACATGAGCACAAGACCGGCTCTAGAGTCAGGAACATGAACGAGAACCTCAGCCTCGGGCGAATCGCCGGCATTCACGTCGGTCTGAACTGGAGCCTGCTAGTCGTTGCCGCCCTGATCGCCTGGAGCCTCGCCACCGGGATCCTGCCCTCAGCCGCGCCCGGCGAGACCTCCGGCGCTTACTGGACCGCGGGCGTGGTGTCGGCCTTCGTGTTCCTCGCCTGCCTGCTCGCCCACGAGCTCGCTCACTCCGTGGTGGCCATGCGACGCGGCGTCCGGGTCGAGGGGATCACGCTCTGGCTGTTTGGCGGCGTGTCACGGTTCAGCAGCGACACGAGCTCGCCCGGTACGCAAGCCTTGATCACCTTCGTTGGCCCCCTCACGAGCCTGGTGCTGGGAGCTGTGTTCTTCCTCGCTTCGGTCGCGGTTGGCGGCGGCGCTCACCCCGGCCTGCTGCCCGCCACCCTGTCCTGGCTGGGCTACATCAACATCACGCTCGGAGTGTTCAACCTGGTCCCCGCCTTCCCGCTGGACGGAGGCCGGCTCCTGCAGTCGCTGATCTGGCTGCGCACGGGCGATCGTCAGCGAGCCACCCGGATTGCGGCTCGCATCGGCATGGGCTTCGCTTACCTTCTGATTGCCTACGGCCTGGCCACCTTCGTATTCGCAGGCAGTCTCATCGGTGGAGTCTGGTCGGTCTTCCTGGGCTGGTTCCTCCTGAGCGCCGCCCGCGCCGAAGAGACCGGCGGCATGATCCGCCAGGCTCTGTCCGGGATCAGCGTGCGCGAGGTGATGACGCCCAATCCCGAGCAGGCCCCAGACGACATCAGCGTCGAGGATGCGCTCCACGGCTATGTCCTGGCCTCTCGGCACTCGACCTTTCCGACTCACGATGCGAGCGGCCGGCTGAGCCGGCTCCTGACCATGGCGGCTCTCAAAAACGTCGAGCCGGAGGCTCGTGCGACGACCCTTGTCAAACAGGTCACGTGTCCCCTCGACCGCGTGTCCACGGCCGGCCCGGCTGACCCGGTCGCCAACCTGCTTGGAGTGGCCGAGGGCTGCAGCGAAGGTCGCACGCTGGTCGTCGATGGCGGACGGCTGGTGGGGATCGTCTCCCCGAGTGACATCAACCGGCTTCTGCAGAGGTCGCTGTCGGGTCGAGGCCAGGCGCCCGCTCGCACCGCGTAGCTCCACAGCTCCGCACGCAAAAGGAGAGCGTGAGAGGCGCCGTTGGTCGGTTCAGGATGGCGAGGGCGCGAGCGAGTTCGTACAGGTTCTCTGAAAGACACGAACTCGGCGTAGACTGCGGACACCTGCCACCTAGTAAGGCTTGGACAGGGGCTTTGTAGTCCTCCTCTTCTCCCTCGGGCTACCTCGCTTATCGTGCAGGCAGAAGAGTAGGAGCCACGTGTCTTCTCAAATACCCAGGTCGTACTATTCCGCCACGTCTACGGCGCCGCCCTGGTACGCCAAGATTCCTGGATACCGGTCGAACACGGCGTGGAAGATGGCGGTCGCAACCGTCGCATACGTTTCAGCCTTGGTCGCGCCCTTTGCTCTGATCGCAATCGTCGTGGCAGCCATCGGAGCCGGATCAGCATCGGTCCATAGGACGAATACACCGTCGCCTCCTTCGCAGGGCGCGGTCGCAGTTGCGCCCCCCAGCCACAACCCGACTCCTTCATCGACGCAAAACCCCTCTCCAACACCAGCATCCAAGCCGTCGCCAAGCCCGTCAGTCACATCGCCCATACCCTCGCCTAAGCTGGCGCCACCACCATCCCCACTGCCTTCGCCAAAGCCGCCGCCGCCACCACCGGCAGCGAACACGTGCGGAGCGCCCTCGAATCCATGGGGCTACAACTTCTGTGGCGGCAGCCTGATCTACAGCCCAAGCCCACCCCCGAACTTCTGCGCTTACTTCAACTGCATCCCGAGCTTCTGGCAGAGCACCAAAGGCTACGTCGATGAGTGCAAAGATGGCTCATACAGCCACTCAGGAGGCCGCTCAGGCGCATGCTCGTACCACGGCGGCGAGCTGCGACCCTTGTACTCGTGACGGTGCGTGGCATGTTGAGCGGAGAGTGACAGCGGCCATCGTGTCATCGGTGCCCGACGCAATTCCGACTGACAACACTCCGCGCATTCAGACACTCGCGGACGGCAGGGTCACCCTGTTGCCGCTTGAACAGGTTCAGGGTTTGGCGACAAGCGGGGCTGCGGAATGCCTTGACCTGCAAAAGACGGCAGATGCCAGCCGCGCCGCGGTAGATGAGAAGTTAGCCGACGCAGGCGCTGCTTTGGTTGAGTCGCGAACTGATTGGCATGGTACGCAGCCGGATTCCGAAATGGTCGCCTCGGCTATTGCACTCGTGGACCAACTCCGCGCGGATGAAGGAAGCCTTGAAGCGCTCGAGCAACACAGGCCGACTGGGCTCAAACACCTGGTTCAACCTTTGACTCATTACGGCAGAGAACTTAGAAGTGTCTCGGCGGACAGGGCACAGGCCTCGGCGAAATTGCGTCCCATCTTGATTCAGCTGGCTCAACAGGCACCTGTCACAACTGTGGCGTCAGCGGATGGCCTGCGACGCGAGGCGCAGGCTCTCCAGCAGCAGGCTGCGGGAATCGAACAGTTGATTGCTACGAAGCGGGCGGCTCTGAACGAGCTGATGTCTGAGATCACACACCGCCTGGAGGTCACCAAGCAGTATGGGTTCGATGCGCTTCTGACTCTCGGTTCCTTAGAAGCGTACGGGCCTCAGCCTGTCACGAGTCCGCTTGTATTGAAGAAGGGAGAGCAGGCGTACCTGTCATGGCCAGCGGCGTTGGCGCGACATGTTTCCAAGACAACATTCGTCGGCGGCAGCCAGGGCATGAGCTTTCCAATCGGCCACACCGGCATCCGGTACAGGCTCGGCACATTCAGAGGCCACCCCGTGACTCAAGACGTCATCAGGCGAATTGACGACGGCACCCTAGTCTTGACCAACCAGCGGCTTGTATTCATCGGCGCTTCCAAGTCGACGTCGACGCCGCTCCCCAAGCTCCTTCACGTTGAGGTCTACACGGATGGCCTGGGTGTCTTTCAGGAGGGGCGAGAGAATCCCAACATCTATCTAATTGGACAACCTGGCCAATTCATGCTGTACGTCAACTTCCTGCTCAGCCGGGCTGGCGGCACATAGCTGAGAGTGGCCACAACAAGGGCCGACTCCTTGGGTACAAGCCGGGTCATTCAACAGCCGTCCGCGCCTGAATGGTCGCGTTGTAGGAGCTTTGGCAGGGCGGTGCTAGCCCGACTGGAGGTTCTTGTCATTCTTGCGGCGTTGATTTCTGTGCCTCTGACGATTGTGGAGGTCAACGGCCAGAACGGCCCATCGTTTCAGCTAGCGGACTGGACGATCTGGGCCGTATTCGCCATCGAGTATGCCCTTGCGCTTGCACTGGCTGAGAGCCGGCGACGCTATTTCGCAACAGCCTGGCTTTCTTTACTGGTCGTGTTGGTTTCGTTTCCGTTGCTGCCTGCGCTCTTCGCACTTGCTCGACTGGCGCGACTGATGAGGCTGTTGCGACTCATTCGACTAGCTGCATTTGGTGCGCGCCTACTGCCGGCATTGAAATCGGCTCTCGGGCGTCAGGGCTTGATATATGTGCTGGCTCTGTTTGTCCTGCTGATCATCATGGCCGGTGCTGTCATGAGCCTGGTTGAGCCCCAAACAATCAAGGGAAACATGTGGGATGGAATGTGGTGGGCGATCGTAACTGCAACAACGGTCGGCTACGGCGACATTGCTCCTACAAGCGCGCCGGGTCGGCTCGTGGCTGTGGCCCTGATGCTGTTCGGCATTGGCCTGACGGCTACGCTGGCGGCATCGGTGGCCGCGTACTTCGTCAAAGCCGACCAAGGAGGTGCCGACCTGAATGAGGTCGTCGCTCGTCTCGAGCGTTTGGAGATTCTGTTGGTCGACATGAAGGCACAGCGTGACTTTCCACCTCCCGTCCGAAGCCGCTCCGCGCGCTAACACTGGCCGGCGGATAGCCGCGTGTCTTACAGTGACTTAATGGTCATTGAGCGGAGGACGGTCCACAATGGTCTGGACGCTGCGACGGCGCGGTTTCGCCTGACAAAGCGAGATACCCGATGAACATCCGACGGCGCGACAACCAGCACCAGGGCTCGGATCGCGAGGGCGTGCGGTGGCGCAGCCGCCCAATTCTGAGTACGGCCATCCGGCTCAGCACTGTGGTTGCGCCGGCTGCAGCCGCGGCGCTGGTGGCGATCGCCATCAGCCACTGGCTGCCAGTTCCCCGAGGCACGGCCGCAGTGGCCGCATGGTGGGGATTGCTTCTGGCTACGACCGTCGCGACGTGGCTGATCTGCGCCAGCCTGCTGTACAAGCTTCTTCCGCTGGCCACACTGCTGGATCTGACGCTTCTCTTTCCGGATGCCGCGCCCTCGCGGTTCGCCGTACTCCGTCGCACCGCCAACCCGCACCAGCTCGAGCGCCAACTACGCCTGGCCCAGGAAACGGGCCCGGGCACCGAGCCTTCCAGGCGAGCCCAGGTCATCCTCGAGCTGGCGGCCGCTCTTGCCGTTCACGACAGCCGGACCCGGGGTCACTCCGAAAGGGTCCGCATGTTCACGGATCTGCTTGCGCAGGAGCTGCGCCTCCAACAGGCTGACGCTGATCGCCTTCGTTGGGCGGCCCTGCTGCACGACATCGGCAAGCTGACCGTCGCGCCTGAGCTGCTCAACAAACCGGCCAAACCTGAACCCACGGAGTGGGAGGAGATTCATCGCCATCCCACTGAGGGCTACCGTCTGACGGCTCCGCTTCACGCCTGGCTTGGAAACTGGGCTGACACAGTGTGTGATCACCACGAGCGGTTCGATGGCACCGGTTATCCTCGAGGCCTCCGCGGCCAGGCGATTTCGCAGGGCGGCCGTATCGTCGCCGTGGCCGACAGCTACGAAACGATGACCGCCGCCCGTCCGTACAAGACGTCAATGAGCGTGAAGGCGGCTCGCGAGGAACTGGTGCGGATGTCTGGAAGCCATTTCGACCCGGTCATCGTGAGGGCCTTCCTCAACATCTCGCTCGGGAGGCTGTGGCAGGCCGTCGGTTTTGGCGCATTGCTCGCCGAAATTCCGCTTCTGGCCCCCGTCGCGTGGCGAGTGTCCAAAATTGGCCCTCGTTCGGTTTCCGCGATGGCGGCCGCGGGAGCGACCGCCACCCTGCTCGTGGCCGGCGTGGTCGGACCACCAAGGGCCGCCTACGTTTATGGGGCGGGCTCGGTCGGACTCGTTGTCCTGCACGACGCGGCGCGGTCGACATCGCCTGGCGGACCCGGTGGTTCGGGGTCGGTGCCGAACCCCGGCCTGCCTGTCGTACCGCCGAGTGCGTTGACAACCACGCCGGTGGCTGGGTCAGGCTCCGCTCTCGCCGGCAGCGCTCCCGCTGCGGCGCCCGGCAGTGCCTCTGCGTCCACCTTCCCCACGGGAATCGCGAAGAAGTCCAGCCTTCCGCCAGGCATCGCGAAGAACCCGAATGCCTTCACAGTTTGGCGTCAGCATCACTGAGGCGCTACTGATCAGTAGCCAGACGCGCTGACCGACGAATTGGTGTCGATCCTGGTTCCGCTCGGCGAAACCACGTACCACTTGGCGCCGAAGCTGCTGAGGCCCTGGCCGGTCACGTCGCCAGCCTTCGTGTCGCTGCTGAAGTAATAGAGCGGGTGGCCGTTGTAGACCACTTCGAGCGTGCCGTCCTTCCGCTGCGTCGTACCGAGGAGAGAAGCTTGTAAGCCGGGACCCGGAACGGGCGCTGCCGCTGTGATCACCGCCGGCCACACGCCGGCGCAGGCGTCATAGCACGACGAGGACGACGGCTTGTCCGCTGGAACAGGTACAACGTCCTTCCGCCGCCGTCGACAAGAATCTGGCCCAGGCTCGAATTCTCGACCGCGACGGTTGTGGTTCCCGAAGCGTTAGGCGTTCCGCCTCCCTGATTCCCTGAGCCATAGCCTCCATAGGTTCCGGTGCCACCGCACGCGGCTGTGACGAACGCCGCGCCAACCGACAACGCTGAGAGCAGAAGTGTCCGTTTCAATTTTTTCTCCAATCTCCGTAGTTGTGCAGGTGCCGAGACGGCTCAACCCACGACACCAACTACGAGCGCAATTACAGGCACGTTCGCTGTAACGAGTTTTCGTAGTTGAGCGGCGTGGCCGGTGTGCGAACCGCTGTTGCAACTGTCATGGCCGGCGACTCGTTGGCCGATCTGCAGGTCGCTGTGATGACGTCTGGACTGTCGATTGCCGCCGTCTGGGCTGCATTGCACGCGCTGAGGCTGGCCCGCCTGGCGATTCTCCGCCGCTAGCGCGAGGCCGGCCTCACACGATGAACAGCTCTACCTGCCCGTCGCGGACTCGCGACTCGATGCGAGGGAGGGAAGGCGGAGCCGACTTGAGTCGAAAGTAGAGAACCTTTCCCGACCACGAGAAGGCTGTCTGATGACACGGGCAGGTCAACCTCTTGTCGGCGTCGTCGGGCTGCAGTTTGCAGCCCAGATGGGTGCAGGTGCCCGACACGGCACTGATCTGGCCGCCGTCGTTGACCACGATTGCGTCGACCGAGCCTGTAGACACCGGCATCGCATGTCCTTCGGGGATCTGCGTGACGGCGGCCACGGGCCGCCACTGGCCGCCATCGGGTGTCAAGACCGCCTGCTCAGTCACCCCGGGACCGGTCGAGCCCTGATGAGTCAGAACTTCGTCGAGCACGACACCGACTGCTGCCGCCGCCGCTGCCGTGCCCAAAGTGCGCAGCCAGACACGTCGAGTGAAGCGACTGTCGACACGCGGACTCTCATCGAGTCGGTCACTGAGGTGCCGATGGATTCTGTCGAGCGCTGCCTTGTCCGGCAAGTCGGCACCGGTGCGAGCCGCGACGAGGCCGGCAGCGGCTGCCATGGCCTCAGCCTCCTCCTGCGACGCCTTGAAACGGCGAGGCCGTCTGCCTTGCAACAGATCGTCAACAAACTTCGCGACGCGATCCACGGCTGAAGACGTCATCCCAGAACCTCTCCTTCGAGCTCAGCAGCCTTCCGAAGCGCACGAAACTGAAGCACCCGCGCGTTGGACTCCGTTACGCCCAGCTCGTGGGCGACTTCGCGCACGCTGTATCCCTTCAGGAAACGGAGCTCGAGCACGCGTCGGAATTGATCTGGCAGCAAGGCGAGCACGCGCTGGGCACGGTCCGACGCGACGCTGCTCGATGGGCCTGCCAACCCTTCTGGCGGCAGCTGCTCCAGCTCGAGGGCAACGTTTTGGGCGGCGTAGTGATTCCGCCAATGATCGACGAGCACCGTCTTCGCCGTTTTGACCAGGTACGCACGCACGTTGTGGACGGGGGCGGGAAAGCGAAGCGTCTTCAGGGTGCGGATCAGCACGTCTTCGGCCAGGTCCTCCGCATCGGCGGCGTTCCCGACCCTTCGGAATGCCAGTTGGTAGATGCCCACGATGTTGTCCCGGTAGACCGATTCCCAGTCCGTATAGATTGAAGTTTGCGGTTCGTTTGCGATCTCAGGTTCGGGGACGCCGCCGGCCCGGAACGCGATCAGGCCCACGACGCCTCGCCCCCATCCATGAACACCAACTACGGGTCGGTGTTACACGACCGGCCACCCACTCAATATGGCTTGTAACGCCGGCTCATATCTGCTCCTGGCAGGAAGACTCTGGACTGCCGATAAAAACCGTCGAGGAGAAGGCGCGGATATGAAGAAATCATTGATTGCGTTGGCGGGCGTCGTTTTGACGCTCGCCGCCACGAGCGCGGTGTTTGCCTACCAGCACGCAACCGGCGTAGGCACGGTGGCTGCGGCCGGAGGCGCCGACTCCGACTCAGGCGTGATCGTGGTCGATTGGAACAAGGAGCTGGTCAAGATCGTCAACACGCCCGGAGCCCAGCCGGCGACGATCCACCCGACGCGCAGCTTCGCGATCCTCCACGTCGCGATATACGACGCGGTCGTTTCCGTCACTCACCGGAACCAGCCATATCTCTTCTCTCTCAACAGTCCTTCGGGGGCGCAGCCGGACGTCGCCGCGGCTGAAGCCGGCCACGACGTGCTGCTCGCCCTCTACCCGTCCTGGAAGGCCGGCCTCGACCAGCAGCTCGCCGCTGAGCTGGCGACGTTCCCGGACGGAGCGGCCAAGCTACAGGGAATCGCTGTCGGCCGCCTCGCGGCAACACTGGCGCTGGCATCGCGAGCCGACGACGGATCGAAAACATCGCCTCCAACGATTCCCGCCGGCACGCAGCCGGGCCAGTACCGCCCGGCGCCACCGGCATTCACTCCACCCGTCTTCACGCAGTGGCCGGGCGTGACCCCGTTCGTTCTCCAGTCGGCAGGCCAGTTCCGGCCGGCGCCGCCATCCCCTGTCACGTCAGCCGCTTACGCCCAGGCCATCGACGAGGTCGAGAGCCTCGGTGAGAAGAGCAGCACCACCCGCACAGCGGACCAAACCGTCATCGCCCGCTTCTGGCCGGGCCCGATCTGGGTCACCTGGAACGAGATCGCCGAGAAATCCGCGCTCACCCACCACACCGATCTCGCGCGCACAGCGCAGCTGTTTGCGCTGCTCAACCTGTCATTTGCCGACACCACGATCGCCTTCTATGACGCCAAGTACCACTACCTGGTCTGGAGGCCGATCACAGCAATTCGCGAGGGCGGCTCGGGCACCCCGGCGATGGCCGGCGACCCGACCTGGACACCGCTCCTCGGCACGGCCCCGGATCCGTCGTACCCCGGAGCCCACAGCGCGATCAGCGCAGCCGGCGCCGCGGTGCTCGCCCGGTTCTTCGGCGACCGCGACCGGATCAGCGTCACCTCGGACGTCCTACCGGGTGTGGTCAGGAACTTCGACACCTACAGTGCCGCGGCGAGCGAGGCGGGCCTGAGCCGGATCTACGGTGGCGTGCACACGCGACTCGATCACGTGGCCGGAGTCGAGCTGGGCAACGACGTCGCCGGCCTCGTGCTCGGAGAATCTCGCTCTACGGGTTTCGGTTTCATCGGCACCTGACAGCAGAGATACTGATCCAACGTATGTGATCGAGCTGTGGCGCACCAGCGGCACATTAATAGAGGACGCGCGAGATCTATCCTCTGGCGGCTGCTGAGTCTCGCACCATGAGCTCGGCCGGCAGCAGAACCTGCCCATCTCCCTGAAGCCGCCCCTCTCGACCGTCCAGCAGCATGGTCAGTGCAGCGCGGCCGACCTCGCGCATGGGCTGGCGCATCGTGGTGAGGGCTGGATCGACGAAGCGCGCGACAGGGATGTCGTCATAGCCGACAACAGAGACGTCAGCGGGCACCCGCAATCCGCGCTGCCTGAGGGCGGTGACGGCGCCGATGGCGAGCAGGTCGGAATGGGCGAACACAGCGGTGAATGCATCTCCACGATCGAGCAGCCGGTTCATAGCAGCGGCGCCTGCCTCCAGGCCCCAGTCGTCACAGCTCTCGACGAGGGTGGCGTCGAAGCCCGCCGCGGAAGCCACCAGCGCTCCTCGATAGCCTGCCAGCCGGCGCCCGCCTGACGTCCACTCCAGCGGGCCCGTGATGGTTGCGATCTGGCGGTGCCCAAGCTCGAGGAGGTAGGCGGTGGCATCCCGGCCGCCGGCCTCGTTGTCGACGTCGACGGAAGGGAGGCCATGCAGCTCCGGCTGGGAGGCGACCAGCACCACCGGCATCCGGGCGGCGATCGAGCGGAGCCGGCGCTGACTGGCGGCAGCCAGGACCGGGCGGGCGACGATGAGGCCCTCGAGGCGACGCTGCAGCATGACGCGCAAGTAGGCCTCCTCGTCGTCCGGCACGGCCTCCTCGACGCTGCCGATGAGCAGATAGAGGTCGTGGCTCCGCGCCTCCGCCTCGGCCCCCGCAACGAACTCTGCGAAGAAGTGGTCGGAGATGTCATTGGTGACCACGCCGATGGTGTGGGTACGGTCGGAAGAAAGGCTTCGCGCGACCGCGTTGGGGACGTAATCGAGCTGCTTGATGGCAGCAGTCACACGCTCTCTGGTGCCCTCGTTGACGTAGCCGTGGTCGTTGATCACCCGGGAGACCGTCTGGTGCGAAACCCCGGCCACCGCCGCCACGTCCCTTACCGTCGGGCGCCGCGCCTGATCTTCCCTCTTGACATTCCGCATTGCTCGACTAGTATATGTGACCGGTAACACATGTGACCGGTCACATGACCGGATCTAGGAGGTTTTGGGCCATGGAACACCGGGAACGCCCATCGGCCTGGTTCGACGCCAGGTTCACCCGCCGTGAGGCGCTGAAGCGAGCCGGCCTGATCGGCCTCGCCCTGCCCACGCTGCCGGCCCTGCTCGAGGCGTGCGGTGGGTCGACCGCGACCAGCCAGGTCCATGTGCCGTCCGCCGGCACCAAGGGCTCGCTGACGATCTGGGGCTGGAAGGACTCCCTCGACGCCCTCAAGCTGCAGGACGCGGACTTCACCGCGGCCTACCCAGGGATCAGCTACAAGTACGTCGCCCGACCCCCGGCCGACACCTACCGCAACCTCGAGCTCGCCATCACGGCCGGATCGGGTGGCCCGGACGTCGCGCTGATCGAAGACTCCCACCTGACGGCCTACGTCCAGCTGGGGGCCATGGCCGACCTCACCGACCTAGTCGGACCATACGTCGACCAGATCGACAGCTACAAATGGGACTGGACCAAGAAGGGCTCGCGCTACTTTGCGATGCCGTGGGACCCGGGACCGGTGGCGGTCTTCTACCGCCGCGATCTGTTCCAGCAGGCCGGTGTGGACCCCGCCTCGCTGGCCACCTGGGACGACTTCCACCAGGCCGCGCGGACGATCAAGGAAAAGACCGGCTTCGCGATGTGGCAGCAGTCGAAGGCGCGCAACGACGGTCGACTTTTCGAGACCCTGCTCTGGCAGCAGGCCACCGGCTACGTCGATGACAAGGGCCACGTCATCCTCGACAAGGATCCCAAGATCGCGCAGACGCTCGACTACATCAACACCTTCTGGCAGGAGGGTCTTGCCGCGGACCAGGAACCGTGGACCAACCCCTGGTACAAGGCGCAGACAGACGGCACCACAGCAACCGTGGTCGACGCGGTCTGGATGGGCACCTTCTTCAAGTCCTGGATCGCGCCCAAGGCAACCGGCAAGTGGGGCGTCTTCCTGCTCCCGGCCTGGAAGGCAGGCGGGTCGCAGGCGAGCAACGACGGTGGCTCCGCGCTGGCCATATTCGACTCGAGCCAGCAGAAGGAGGCCGCCTGGGCCTACGTCCAGTTCCACCTTGGGCGGCCTGCGTCTCAGCTCCAGATCTATGAGAAGACCGACATCTTCCCGAGCCTGAAGGCGACCTACCAGGACGCCTTCTTCAAGGAGCCGGACCCCTACTTCGGGGACCAGACGGTCCGCGCAACTTTCGCCCACATTGCGGAACGCATCCCCAAAGCCGGCATCTACTCGAAGGACTATGCGCAGATGAACACCCTGCTGGTGCCCGAGATCCAGAAGCTCGCGCTCGGCCAGCAGAGCGTGCAGGCTGCGCTCAGCAATGCCGCGGGGCTGATCCGAGACAAGACGCACCGGGCCTGAGCCGGCGCCGAAGAAAGGTTTGCTCTTGAGGACGGCGATGCCGCGCGAGGTGACGCTAGACTGGCGGCCGGGTGGGCGCCGGTTGACAAGAGCGGGCGCGTGGCGACACGACCTGTGGCGCCATCGTTGGCCGCTGCTCTTCGTGTCGCCGTTCTTCATTCTCTTCGCCGTCTTCAACATCTACCCGATCGGGTTTTCTTTCTGGCTGTCGTTGAACGATTGGTCAGGCCTGGGCAGCATGGATTGGATCGGGCTGGACAACTACCGCGAGCTGCTCCACGATTCCATCTTCTGGAACTCGATGGCCAATTCAGCCATCATCTTCGTGATCTACGTGCCGGTCATGACTTTCATGGCCGCCGTCCTGGCCAGCATCCTCAACGGCGCTTTTCTCAAGCTGCAGGGGCTCTGGCGAGCGCTCATCTTCCTGCCCAACATCACCTCGATGGTGGCCGCCGGCTATACGTTCCGGCTGATCCTCGACCGCGACAGCGGCATCGCCAACCACGCCCTCGCCTGGCTGCACGTCTCGCCGGTCCCCTGGCTCGATGACATCTGGTGGGCCCGGATCTCACTCGGCCTGCTGATGATCTGGGCCTGGCTCGGATACAACACCGTGATCATGCTGGCCGGCCTGCAGACGATCCCTTCGGAGGTGATCGAAGCGGCCCGAGTGGACGGCGCGAACCGCGTGCAGGCTTTCTTCCGCATCACGCTTCCTCTCCTGCGGCCCGTGATCGTGTTCGCCGTGACGCTTTCGATCATCGGCACCTTCTCCATGTTCACCGAGCCCTACGTGCTCACTCGGGGAGGCCCTGTGAACGCGACCGATACGCCCGTGCAGGAGATATTCAGCAACACCTTCGAGGACCTGCGTTTCGGATATGCCGCGGCGATGAGCTATGTGTACTTCGCGATCATCGTCGTGGTCACGCTGGCGCAGTTCTGGTTCGTCAGCAAGAGTGATCCGGTCAAATGACCGCCAGGCTCCGGGACGCTCCGATCCGGGCAGTCGCCTATCTGCTGGTGGTCGGCCTGAGCGTGGCGATGATGTTTCCCTTCATCTGGATGCTCAGCTCGAGCTTCAAGCCTTACTCCGAGATCTTCGCTGGAACCAGCTTCCTGCCCCAGGCTCCCACCTTCCACAATTACGTGTCTCTCTTCCAGCAGAGCGACGCACTGCTCAAGCTCTGGAACAGCTTCTACATCGCGACCACGGCCACGCTGATCTCGGTCTTCCTTTGTTCGATGGGCGGCTACGCGTTCGCCAAGTTTCGCTTCCCCGGGCGTGCGTACCTCTTCGGTTTCATGCTCGCGTCGATGGCACTTCCGTTCGCGGTGGTGATGGTTCCGCTCTTCGTGATGATGCGCAACGTCTTCCACTGGATCGACACTCCCTGGCCGCTGATCGTACCGACGGCCGCCAACGCCTTCGGCATCTTCTTCATGCGCCAGTACATGTTCTCGATCCCGGACGACATCATCGAATCCGCCCGGATCGACGGTGCGTCCGAATTCTCCATCTTCATGCGGATCGTGCTGCCGACCAGCCTGCCCGCGCTGATCAGCCTCTCGATCATCTTTTTCATGTCGTCCTGGAACAACTTCCTGTGGCCGCTGGCGGTCCTCCGTTCGGATCCCGTCCAGACCGTTCCGGTGATGCTCGACTCGCTGCAGGGGCCGCCGGGCCGGACCGCGTTCGACGTCTTGATGGCCGGCTCCGTCGTGAGCGTGCTGCCGATGCTGATCGTCTTCCTGCTTCTTCAGCGCCACCTGGTGGCCGGGGTCACGGCCGGTGCCGTCAAGGGATAGCCACGCCATGACCAAAGCGATCCGGTTCGGCGTCGCGTACTACCCCGAGCAATGGGGTCGGGAGAGGCTGCGGACCGACGCGGCGATGATGGCTGACCTGGGCCTCAGCCTTGTGCGGCTGGGCGAGTTTGCCTGGTACGCCCTGGAGCCGGCGCCGGGCGAGTTTCGCATGGAGTGGCTGGACGAGGCGATCGAGGTGCTCGCGGGCAAGGGACTCCAGGTCGTCCTGGGCACGCCGACGGCGGCGCCACCGGCATGGCTGGTCGAGGCGCACCCCGAGATCCTGCCCCTGGGCGACGATGGCCACCGGGCAGGATTCGGCCACCGCCGCCACTACTGCCCGAACCAGCCGGCGTTCGTCGCGGCGACCGAACGCGTGGTCACGGAGATGGCACGCCGTTACGGCCGCGACCCGCGGGTCATCGGCTGGCAGATCGACAACGAGTTCGGCGGGCGCTGCCATTGCGAAACCTGCCGTTCCGCATTCGCGGGCTGGCTCCGCGCGCGCTACGGCTCGCTGGACATCCTCAACCGGGACTGGGGTACCGCTTTCTGGAGTCAGACCTATTCCAGCTGGGAGCAGGTCCCCGTCCCCGACCGCGAACCACGCGCGCCGAACCCCGCTCTCGCGCTTGATTACCGGCGCTTCGTCTCCGATAGCTACGTGGGCTACCAGCGGCTCCAGGCCCGGATCATCCGCTCTCAGTCCGAGGGCCAGTTCGTGACCCACAACCTGATGGGCTTCAAGTTTCCGGAGATCGATTACCGGGAGCTTGCCCGCGACCTCGACATGGTCGCCTGGGACAATTACCCGGGGTTCAACCGAGGCAATCCCTGGACATCAGCCGCCCTCTCAGCGGACGCCATGTGGGGGCTCAAGCAGCGGCCGGTCTGGGTCATGGAGCAGCAGGTGGGACCGATCGGCTGGCAGTCCTTGCTGTCCCCTCGTCCCGGGCAGGTGCGGCTGTGGACCTACCAGGCGCTGGCGCACGGAGCCGAGGCGATCCTGTTCTTCCGCTGGCGGACGGCGCGGTTCGGGACCGAGCAGCACTGGCACGGGATCCTCGAAGCCGATGGCCGCCCAGGAGCGCGGTACCGGCAGGTGCGGCAGATGATCGACGAGGTCGGCGGGCTGCAGGCGGCCCTCCAGGGGTCGGCCCCCAGGGTCGAGGTCGCCCTGCTTCACGATTACGACTCCCGCTTCGCGCTTCAGGTCCAGCCCACCAATCCCGCCCTCGCCTACGAGGCGAGCGTCGAGCGCCACTATCGGCGGCTGCGCCGGCTGGGACTGGGGGTCGCCGTCCTGACGGCCGATGCGCAGCTCGCCGGCTACCGGCTCGTCGTCGCTCCCGATCTCTACCTGATGACGCCCGACATGGCCGAACGGCTGGCCGCGTACGTCGACTCCGGCGGGGTTCTGGTGCTGGCGCCGAGGACGGCGGCCAAGGACAGGACCAACGCAGCTCCGGAGCGGCCCCTCCCCGCCTGGCTGGACAGTCTGGCGGGGGTCAGAGTTTGCGACTACCAGAGCGACCCAGACGGCGGGGCGGCCGCGATCATCGGCGAGGACGGGACGCCCGCCGGCGAGTTCGCGGGCTGGTATGAGGAGCTCGAGCTGGACGGCGCTCGCGCCGCCGCCCGCTACGTTGACGGGCCTTTTGCCGGCGGCGCCGCCATAGCCGTCCGCAAGCACGGGCGCGGGCGCGTCCTCTACCTCGCCGGCGTCGCTACCGAGCCGACACTGGAGCAGTTTTACCGGGGCCTGGCCGGCGAGCTCGGCCTGGGTCGGCTCGATCTCCCCGAAACCATAGAGACGGTTGAAGTCGAGTCCGAGAGCGGTCCACTTCTCTTCGTGCTCAACCACGCGGAACGCGCTCAGCGGATCAGTCTCGGCGACCACCGGTGGCAGGACCTCCTGAGCGGGCGCGACGGGCTCGCAGAGATGGAGCTCGAGCCTTATGGCGTCGCGGTGCTGCGCGCCATCGCGGTCGAGACCGTTCAGGCGGTTGGCCGGTGAGGATCGCCGAGGTCACGCCGATGGTCATGGGCAGCGCGTGGCGCAACCTGACCATCGTCAAGGTCCGCACCGACGAAGGGCTGCAAGGTGTCGGTGAGGTGCGCATGGTCAACCACACCGAGGCGCTCCTCGGCTACCTCGCGCACGCAGTCCCGACCCACGTGTTGGGTGCGGATCCCTTCGACATCGAGGCCCTGGGCCGGCGTATGCGCCTCAGCGATTTCGAGCGCGCCGGCGGCATCGTCATGTCCGGCATCGCGGCCATCGAGATCGCCTGCTGGGACATCATCGGCAAGGCGGTCGGCCAGCCGGTCTACCGGCTGATGGGAGGTGCGGTCAGGGATCGCATCAAGGCATATGCCAACGGCTGGTACACGGTCGAACGAACGCCCGATGAGTTCCACACCGCCGCCCGGCACGTGGTCGAGAAGGGTTATCGCGGGCTCAAGCTCGATCCCTTCGGCGCGGGAAGCGGGGAGCTCCAGCCCGACGAGCGCCGTCGCGCGCTGGCGCTCGTGGAAGCGGTGCGGGACGCGATCGGCCCCGACCGCGAGCTGCTGATCGAGATGCATGGGCGCTTCACCCCGGCGACGGCGATAGCGGTGGCGCGGGACCTGGAGCGCTTCTCGCCGGGCTGGATCGAGGAGCCCGTGCCGCCCGAAAACCTGAAGGCGCTCCGGAAGGTTGCGGAGTCGGTCTCCATCCCGGTCGCGACTGGTGAGCGCATCCATGTCCGCCATGAGTTCCGCGAGCTGTTCGAGCGGCAGGCGGCGGACGTCGTACAGCCCGACATCACGACGTGTGGAGGGATCGCCGAAGCCGGCAAGATCGCAGCCTGGGCGGACGCCTACTACGTCCTGATCGCTCCGCACAACGTCGGCGGCCCGATCTCGACAGCGGCAGCGCTGCATTTGGCCGCCTCGACCCCCAACTTCAAGATCCAGGAGCACTTCAACGACTTCGGCGAGCCCCACGTCAAGGCCTCGGCGCCCGGCAATCCCGAGGTCGTCGACGGCTTTTTCGGCCTCCCCACCGGACCGGGCCTGGGGGTGGTCCTCGACGAGGATGTGGTCCGAGCCAATCCCCGGCGCGCCATCCATTTCGACCTGTTTGCCTCGGATTGGCAGCTGCGTCGGGCCGAGGCGGTGACCCTCCCGTGAGCTCGGCGCCGGATGAACTCGCCCGGCACGAGGCAGTCCCTGACACCATGCGAGCCCTCCTCGTCGACGCACCCGGCAGCGCTCGGCTGGTCGAGATGGAACGACCACGGCCTGGCCCGGGGGAGGTGCTGGTGGAGGTCGTGGCGGCGGGCATCTGCGGCTCCGACCTGGAGCTCCTACGCGGGCAGCGCCCGGCCCCGTACGTCCGCTACCCGATCATCCCCGGCCACGAGTGGGCGGGCCGGGTGGCCGAGTGCGGCCCGTGCGTCGACGGGCTCGCCCGCGGTGACCCGGTGGTTGCCGAGGGGTTCCGCTCCTGCGGGGCGTGCGACCGCTGCCGGGAGGGGCGGACCAATCTCTGCACGGCGGCCTATGCCGAGACCGGCTTCACCCACCCCGGAGCCTTCGCCGAGTACCTGGTGGTCCCAGCTCGTTCAATCCACAAACTGCCGCCGGACAGCGACCTCGCACAGGCGGCCCTGCTCGAGCCGGCCGCATGCGTCGCCGCCGGGCTGCTCGAGGCCGGCCTCCGGCCGGGTCTACGGGTAGCGGTGGTTGGGGCCGGCACGTTGGGGTTGCTGGCGGTCGCCATCCTCAAGCTGGCGTCGCCGGCCCGCCTGGCGCTCGTCGGCACCAGGCCGGAACGCCTGGCGCTTGGCCGGCAGCAAGGCTGCGGGGAGACCTGTGATGCCAGCTCTGAAGATCCCGTGGAAAGGCTGGGCGACGACTTCGACCTGGTCTTCGAAGCCGCTACCCGCCCTGACGCCGCGGACACCGCCCTGCGACTCGTGCGGCGGGGAGGCACGGTCGTCCTCGAGGGCATAACCGGCGCCGACCGGCCGAGTCTCACGGGAGACCTGATCCCGCTCAAGCAGATCCGGGTGCAGGGCATCTTCGGCGCCTCCGGGCAGGCATGGCGTTGGGCCGTGCAGCTGTTCTCGAGCGCGCAGCTCCCCCTCGGTCCGCTGCTGACCCACCGCTTCAGCCTGGAGGATCACGAGGCCGCGTTCGCCGTGCTGCAGAACCGAGAGTCGGGCGCTCTCAAGGTCCAGCTGGTGCCCTCCGCCGGCGGCCGGTGAGCCTGTGATTCGCGCCTTTCTCGAACGGTCCGGGCTTCCCGCCGGCGATTTGCATCACCTTCCCGACTCCGAAAAACGCTTCCCCGACGGAGCCCAGTACCGAGTCGAGATCCCAAGCACGGAGGGGCCGGATTCCCTGGTCGCAGTTCTGGAGGAGGCCGACCGCCTGGGCGTGACGATCCACCGGGTCTCCCAGGGCAGCGGCGTCTTTTTGCTCAGCGATGACGAGCTCGACGAGATGGCGCGCCTCGGGGCGGGTGCGCACGTGGAGATCAGCCTGTTCACGCGTCCCAATGCCGCCTGGGGCCTTTCCGCCATGGCACGCGCGCCGGTCGGGGCGGTGGTGTCCGGCTGCGCATGGGGTCAGGAACAGGTGATCCAATGCCTCGAGGACGCACTGCGTGCGGCCGAACACGGCTTTCGCAGCGTCCTGGTCGCCGATCTCGGCGTGCTGGCCGAGTTTGCGCGGATGCGAGGCGCCGGTCTCCTCCCGCCTGACATGCAGGCCAAGGTCTCGGTCATGTTGCCGGCCGCGAACCCGGCGTCGGCTCGGGTGCTCGCGGAGCTTGGCGCCAGCACCTTGAACTTGCCGACGGATCTCAGCCTTGGCCAGATCGCCGCCATCCGGGCCGCCGTGGACCTCCCCCTCGACATTTATGTCGAGGCGCCCGACAACCTGGGCGGGTTTGTCCGGTATCACGAGATCCCGGAGCTGATCCGGGTGGCCGCCCCTCTCTACCTCAAGTTCGGGCTCCGCAACGCGCCCGACCTATATCCGTCCGGCGGCCATCTGGCAGCTACCGCCGTCGCGTTGAGCCGCGAGCGTGTGCGCCGGGCGCGGCTTGGGCTCGACCTGCTCCTCCGAGCCGGCGTCCAGGCCACGAGCTCGGCGGCCGGTCCGGCGGACGCAGCCGTGCCGCGACTGCGCCTAGCTGTGAAACAACCCGGGACCTGAGATCCAGGCGTAGCTCTATTTGACAGAGCGCGCCCGGATCTGGTTGGCGATGTTCTTCATTTCACCCGGCTCGTCGCCCTCAGGGTCGCCGCCGCGGCCCATTGCTGCCGCGGCCAGAAGCTCGCCCCCGCGGAAGTAGCGAACTATGAAGTCCCGATCCGGAAGCGAGCCTTCAGCTGTCATGCCGTCCCACTCCGCGGCGAAACCGACGTACTCGAGGGTCTGGTCGAACTGGTCACTCCAGAAGGAATGCACGTAGTCGTACGGCACGCCACGGTCGAGGAGCGATGCCGCGGCCGCGCGTCCCTGCTTCTCGGCGTTGTTGTAGTGCTCGACTCGTATGCGTCCGAACAGAGGATGAGCGTGGTCCGCAATGTCTCCTGCCGCATAGACGTCGGGCAGACTCGTCCGGCAATACTCGTCGACTTCGACGCCGTTCGAGATGCGCGCGCCGGCCGCTTTGAGGAGATCGACCTCGGGGTCGATGCCGATGCCGGCGACCACGAAGTCGCATTCGAATTTCCGGCCCGATTTGGTGACGACGCGCTCCACTCGCTGGCAGCCCTCCAACCGATCCACGCCCTCACCCAGGACCAGCTCCACTCCATGCGACTGATGGAGCGCGGCGATGACGGCTCCAACCTCGGGCCCGAGAACACGTGTCAGCGGGGCCGGCGCCGGATCGATGGCGGTCACCTCGAGTCCAAGCATGCGCAGCGACGCCGACACTTCGCATCCGATGAAGCCGAGTCCGATCACCACGACCCGCCGCCCGGCGCGAGCCGCAGCCTGGATTCGCTGGGAGTCTTCGACTGTGCGCAGATCGAAGACGCCTTCTCGGTCTGCGCCCGGAAACCGTAGGTGGCGCTTGCGGCCTCCGGTCGCGATCAGGATTCGGTCGTAAGGAAGGGTTTCGTCGCCGTCGAGGCGAATCCGCTTGGATTCGGGTTCGAGCCCGACCACTTTTCTGCCGAGCATGAGGTCGATGCCCAGGCTCAGGTATTCGCTCTCGGGCGCCACGAGCGCGGCTTCGAACGGCTCAGTGCCACGAAGAAACCCTTTGGACAGCGGCGGTCGCTGATATGGCAGATGTGGCTCCGAGCCGATGAGCGTGACACGAGCATCGGGGGCGAGGCGTCGCAGCTCGAGCGCGGCGTTGCCGCCGGCCAGGCCGGCCCCAACGACTACGACCGACAGGGCCTTATCCACGCGCCGGTGGATCGATCCGAATATTGGCGCCGGTCAGCGGAGCGGAGTCGGATGTGGCGAGCCAGGTTATGACGCGGGCGACCTGCTCGGGCGAAAGCGGCTCCTGGGCGATGCCGGCGATGCGGCCCATTTCGGTGGCAACACTGGCGGGGCTGACCGCGTTGACGCGAATCCCCAGAGGCCGGCCCTCAACGGCCATGACCTCAGTGAGGCCGGCCAATCCCGACTTGGCCGCCACATAGGCCGACATCTTCGGAAACTTATCAGTCCCTGAAACACCGGACAGGCTGCAAACGTTCACGATCGTGCCGCCCGGGCCCATCAGACGGAAGGCGGCTCGCGAGCAAAGGAACGCACCCCTCAGGCCGACTCGAATCACCTCGTCCCACGTCTTGACCTTCATGTCGACGATGGGGGCGAGCTCGAGGATCGCGGCATTGTTCACCAGCACGTCTAGCCGCTCCAGCTCGCCGAAGAATCGGTTGACCGATGCTTCGTCTCCCGCGTCGTAACCCGATGCCCGACTGAGGTCGCGGCAGTCGTAACCCCGAGCCGTCAACTCTCGCATGACCGCTGCCCCGATTCCGCGCGATCCGCCGGTGACGACAGCGATCAACCGACCACCGCCGCGAGAGCAGCCTCGTAGGCGTCAAGCGATGCATCGAGGCCGAGGCGCCTCACAGCCGAAGCGCGTACGGCCGCCCGATCGAGCTTGGTGGCGGCCAGGGCGGCCTCCGCCAAACCTTTGACATCGCCGGGTTCGCTCAAGAAGCCCGATACTCCCGGCTCGACAATCTCCACCAATCCTCCGCGAGAGTATCCGGCGACCGGACATCCTGCCATCTGCGCTTCGGCGCCGACCATCCCAAAAGGCTCATCCCAGTGCACGGGCAGCAGAGTCACAGACGCTCCGGCCATCAGCTGCCACAACCGGGATCGCGGCTGCGGCGGCAGAGCGACCCCGGCGCTCAGGTCGAGCTCGTAGCTCCGGTCGTAAGGTACGCCCACGACAACCGGCCGCAAACCGATCGCGCGAGCGGCCGCGATCCCGTCTTCGAACCCCTTCTCCGGCGAAAGCCGGCCAGCCAGCAGAGCATCCTCACGGATCGGGACCTCCTCGACGGTGAAGACGGGCACTCCGTTGCGGAGGACACCGACCTGACCGGCGCCCGCCGCCGCCCACGCGCGCCGGCACGACTCCGACACGGTGGCAAAGGCGGCCCCGCTCTTGAGGACTTCGCCGAGGACTCGCGTGGAGATCGGCGGCATGTGGAGGGTATGAAGCACAGGCAGGCCCTCCGACATTTCGATGGCTTCCGAATCAAAAGCGTGCTGCGACACGACGTCCGCCCCCAGGCGACGGAGCTCCCTGAACAGGAGCTCGAAGGCCCGCCGTATGACCGGCGACGCCGCCGGCTCGGCATTCGACCCCGGCATCATCAGCGCCTGGTCCGCACCCGGCGCCACTGGAATCTCGACGAGATTCACCCCAGGCACCTCTGAGCCCTCTGCGCAATAGAGAAGAACGTCGTGTCCTCGCTGAGACAGGCCGCTTGCCAGATCACATAGGAAGGCCTGCGCGCCCCCCAGCTGGGCGGGTTGAAGGCGGGTCACCGGCGACGCGACGACCGCGATCTTCAGTGGCTTTGCTGGATGTGAGACAGAAACTCCGCGCGCGTGCGCGGGTCGTTGCGAAAGACGCCCAACATGCACGATGTCACGGTTTGGGAACTCTCCTTCTCCACCCCACGCATCTCGACGCACAGGTGCCGACCCTCGACCACCACTCCGACCCCGCGCGGTTTGACCACGGTATTGATCGCCTCGGCGATCTCCCGAGTCATCCGTTCCTGAAGCTGAAGCCTGTGTGAGTAAGCGTCGACCAGTCGCGGCAGCTTGCTCAGCCCCACCACCCTACCGTCGGGAACGTAGCCGATGTGCGCTCGTCCAAAGAACGGAAGCAGATGGTGCTCGCACAAACTGAAGAAGGCGATGTCTTTGACGACGACCATGTCGTCGTAATCGTCAAGGGCGAAGAGCGCATCGCCTACGATCGCCGCGGGGTTGGCAGCGTAGCCCTCAGTGAGGTATCGAAGGGATTCAGCGACCCTGCCTGGGGTTTCGAGCAGGCCCTCGCGGTCTGGATTCTCGACCAGCTGCTCGAGAAGAGCCGCCACCGTCTCCGCGAGCTCGTCATCGGGAGTGAGAGATGAAGCTGGGATGCTCATCCCCGGTCAACCTCGACCACGTTGTTCTCGGTCTCTTTCAAGCGGACCTTTTCCAGCCGAGCGGACGGAAGCCTGCCCTCCAGGCGGCCCCAGATCGCCAGGGCGACATTTTCGGTGGTGGGCAGACAACCCTGGAGCCAGGGCACGTCGCGGTTCAGATGACGATGGTCGACATCGTTGATGACAAGCTCCTTCACGATCCGGTCGACCTCCCTCAGATTGATCACCATGCCCGTGTTCACGTCCACAGGCCCGCTGACAGTCACCGCCAGCTCGTAGTTGTGGCCGTGGTCCCCGGAACATGCCCCGAACACCTCGCGATTGCGGGACTCGTCCCACTCTGGCCTGGCCAGGATGTGGCCGGCCGCAAACGTCAATCTCCTGGTCACGTTCACCTGCGGCAGCTCGCTCATCCCCATATGCGTTAATCGATCCAGAAGTGGATTACTTCCAGGCTGCTTCCACGGCTCCGCCTGGCTGGCAGCGCCACACCCTCGACGATGTTGCTCGGTTGCCAACCCAGTACCTGGCCGGCGTCCCCCCCGACGAACGCGCGGCGGCCGCCCGCGGCGATGCGGAGGCGGCCGAGCGCCTCCGTCGAGCCCTGTTCTGGCCGATGGTATATGAGCTCGAGCCGGAGCTCTGGGACGCCCTCAGCCAGGCCGAGCCCATTCATCCGGGTATCCTCGCCAAGCTCGAGGTCGATGGACGGCGGGTTCTCGAGGTGGCCGCGGGCAGTGGCCGGCTCACCGTGTACCTCTGCCCCCGAGCGGCTGAGCTCGTCTGCGTAGAGCCCTCCTCCGGGCTGCGACGAATTCTTGCCGGCCGATGCCCGAGTGCCGAAATACGCGCCGGCTTCTTCAATGCGCTCCCGGTTGTGGACGGTTGGGCTGAGCTCACAGTGTCCAGCGCGAGCATCCCACCCGATCCTGGCGCAGTCCGTGAACTCGAGCGGGCGACTGCTCCTGGCGGCGTGCTCGCGTTGATCAGCCCCGAAAGCCGGGATTGGTTCGAGGCACACGGGTGGGAGGGGCTCAGCTTCGACCCGACCGACGTCGCCATCCCCCCGCACGACCCTGAGCTCGTGGCTATCTTCGGACCACTCGACCCGCCTCATGAGCTTCTATGGCGCCGCCGATGACTCCCTACGAACCCTGAATGCGTTCGAAGACGGTGGGGGCTGCGCACCGTAAAGCGCAGCCCCTCCGCCAGGGTCTAAAAGCCCAGCGCGCCCACAAAGATGTCCGAGTTGCCGAACGATTTACCGCCGCTCGAGGGGCACTGCAGGTCTGGATTCGGCTTTGGTCCGGTACCGCTGCGAAATGCGTCCACCGCCGCGCAGGGTGCTTCGTTCCGGGTGTCGGTCCAGACAAACCAGGCCGTCCCGTTGTTCGCGACCGCCGTCGCGTAATCGCCCAGGAACTGCGCGCCGAGCCCGTTTGTGCTCGACCCGTCGGGATCGCCAAAGGCCGTGCTCAGCAGCTTGCCCCCACTCCAATCCCCATTGGTCCGCAGGTTGTACGCCGCGAACTGGGTGACCACGCCGGCTCCAGGCGCCGTCCCCGGAGCCTTCCACGTCTGTACGGGCCACGCCACGAACACGTGGGTACCGTCGGGGCTGGCCGCCACCGATGGGAAGAAGGCGTTGAACACGCCAACACGCCCTCCGACTGTGATCGGCGTGCTCCAGGTCATCCCACCGTCATCGGATTCGGTGAACTTGATCAGCGCGGTGGCCGGCGATCCTTCTTCGTTCGCCCATACCACGTAGATAGCGCCAGTGGCCTGGTTGACATCCGCCGACGGGCCGCTGCCATCGCGGAAGCTCGTGCCCGGGAGCGGGCCGGGGATGTCGCTTACCGCGGCAACCGGCATCGGCCGGCCGAAGCTCAGTCCGCCATCGTGTGAGACGGCGACCAGCTGCTCGGAGTGCTGGAAGATCGCGCCTCCCCAGAACACGTAGACCGTCCCATCCGGGCCGGTGCGGATCGAGGAATCCTGCCTGCCCCCGACCGCCCCATTGTTCGCGCTTTGACTCAGCCGGATCGGGCTGGACCAGGTGCGACCGCCATCCGTGGAGCGTGCGACCACGATCGGCTCGGGCTCAAACGTGTTGCTCCTGCCAAACCTGCCTGCTCCCTGGAAGAGCGTCCAGCTTGCGTAGACATTCCCAAAGAAAGGGCTGTTCGCGTTCCGATCGGCCCAGACGTAATCCTTGTCATTGAAGTCGACCGGATTGTCCGTGTTGCTGGCAACCACCGGAGCCTGCCAGTGAGCCCCATCGTCGGACGAGCGCGACACTGCGACCACGGGGACCGCCGCGCCGGTCGCGAAGGCGAGGTTGCCGTAGTAGACGACGCTGCCGTTCGACCATGAAAACCCACCGCTCCCCATGGCCGGGCCGACGGCGAGCTCGGGGTCGCCGAATGACTCGAGATTCGCTTCGCAGTAGCCGGGCAGTGTGTGGATCGTTCTGCCCCGACAGCTTCCGACGCCGGCGGCCGACTCGGTAAAGCTCGGCTGTATCCAGCTGGCTCCGCCGTCGGTGCTGAAGTAAGCGCCCGAGATGCCGATGTTGGAACCGAACGGACAGCTGCCCGGGCTCGCCGAGGTCCCGGCGCCACTGCAAAGCGGCTCGTCGATCTCATCGTTCGAGCCGGCGATGAGAGCTCCGGTCAAAGGGTCGGTGGCGATGCTCGGCTCGTTCTGTTTGTTGCGGGAGAACGTGTCGACCGCCGCCTGACCGTTGATCGTTCCGCCCGCCGGCACAGCCGTGTTGACCAGGCTGTTGAAGAGGACGGTGCCGGGAGGCCCGGTCTGGGCAGTCGCCGTCATCGGTGCGATGAGCAGCGCCGCCCCGGGCAAGACAAAAAGCAAAATGCGTCGAGCTCGACCCGTGCGCAGCATGTCGTCCCTCCGATTTCCGAATCAGAATCCGACTGTTCCCGAAGAGCGCCAGTTCAGCTAGCGCGACTTAGATCGAATATATCCGTGCCTGAGTTGACGTCAAGTTTCGGGTTCGCTCACCTCCTTGCCGGTCATTGGCGCCCGGCCGCCGGGGTGCGGCCGGGCACCGGACTTCCGATCAGGCGCTCGGCGAGATGCCCAGCGCAAGGAGAGCGTTGACCGCGGCGCCGGCCGTCGCGTAGACGGTCGAACGGGCGCCGGTGTCGCCCAAGGCCCCTGAAGGGGGCGAGAGAACGTCGCCCTCATAGAAGCGGTCGTTGGGCGGGTCTATGCCTGCGATGTCGTTGATGAGCACCCGGTGCTCGCATTCGATCCCACAGATCTGAGCCGCCACCTCGGCCACGAAGATGCCGAGACTGGTCCCGGCGGTCGCGCCCGCCTTGACCGCACCCAGGTAGGCGCCGATGAAGATCGATTCAAGGTTCTGTCCCATCACCAGCATGCTGCCCGCACTGCCGAACGTCCCCGCCGGGAAGCCGAAGTGGCCGAACGGGAAGCTGCCGCCGTTCGCGATGAGGGCGGCCAGATGCGAGCTCTCCTGATTGAAGGCGGCCTGGAAATAGCCGCGATGCGAGCTGTTCAGCAGGGTGTTCATGGCGGGATCGCCGGCAACCGAAAACGGCGATCCGCTGCCGAGCGCGTTGCCGTAGAAAGCGATCCCTATCCGCTCGGCGCCAACTGCGGCGTTGACGAAATCGAGGACGGGATTAGAAGGAGCGAACGCGTTCGCCACCTTTCCCAGGCTGGCCGCAGCCACAGCGGCGCTGCCACCGGCCAGCACCAGCTTCTGCATGAAGCCGCGTCGGGTTGCCATCGGCTTGAAGTGGTCCACCGATTCGAGGATCTGTTCCAATCGCCCGCTCTCGGGCATGTGTTCGTCGGTCATCCGCGCCTCCCGTATCAACCCTTCGGAGATTTCGCGCCGTCTTTCGCCCCGCAGGCGGCGAGCCGAAGGTTCCAGCCATGGATACGGTCCTGACGAGCATGCGGATCATCACTCGGTGGCGATACAGCCGCGGCGCGACTTGTCGAAAGCTAGCTTGACTGCTCCTCGACCGAGGCCTGCACCTGGTTCCCCGAACACCACGTCTCGAGACGCGACTCATGCGAGCTGCTCGTGAATCGCACCTCGAGGACCGTGTTGCTGTCGTGCCACTCCAGCTGCACCTGAAAGCCGGCGTTCGGGGTCGCCCAGTTGAGCGATATCTGGTTGTTGCTGCAGCTGACACTCGCGGTCCCGCCCTGAAGAGTGAACGTGCGAGAGGATCCTGACTGAGTAGCGGGCGCTGTCGAGCCGGGGCTCCCCCCGGGTGCGGGCGTTCACCCGGACGCCGGCTGGGGCGCCGAGGGCTCCTGTGTGGGGGCGACGGCGGTCGGTGTTGCCGGCGCCGCTCCGGTTGAAGGCGTCGGCGAGGCGCCGAGCTCATGCACCGTCTGAGCGCTCAAGGGCTCAGGCCTCTCCGTGACGACCTGGCCGACGACAGCCTGCACGGCACTCCAGCCCACGAGGACGGCCGTGCTTGTGCCCACCAGCCAGATCAACGGAAGCCAGGCGCGCCTCATCGAGGCGCGCCGGCTAGGAGGAGAGGCTCGGTCGCGGTGGTCGAGGTGGTGGTGCCTGACGGGACCTTGAGACAGGGTGTCGACACCGCCTGGTTGATTCTCGGCGCGTTGGGCATCGCATTGATTGCCATCGCCGGGATGGCGGCCGACCGGATGGCGCGGTCGGTGGTCGCACCCACCCGTGCGCTGGCGGGAGCTGCCCACAAGGTCGGTCAGGGTCGCATCGAGACTCGCGTGGATCCGTCTGGGCCGCCTGAATTGGTGGAGGTTGGCAGGGCGTTCAATTTGCTCGCAGGCAGGATCGGAGAGCTGCTGGGGGCGGAGCGCGAGGCGGCGGCCGACCTCTCGCACCGGCTGAGGACGCCGCTGACCGCGCTGCGCCTCGACATCGAACGGCTCGAAAGGGAGTCGACGGCGATCGATTGTCGGACGATCTCGAGGATCTCGAGCGGGTGGTGGACTCCGTCATTCGCGAACTTCGCCGGCAGAGCCGCGACCCCGTGGGAGCCATTGCCGACCTCGCCGATGTGGTGCGCGACAGAGTCGCGTTCTGGGCGGCGCTGGCCGAAGAGCAAGGCCGCCCTTACAGGGCTGATATCCGGACGGAGCGCGCGCTCGTCAACGTTCCGGCCAAGACCTGGAGGCCGCCCTCGATGCCGTCATCGACAACGTGTTCGCCTATACACCCGAGCACACGGCATTCGCCGTGAGACTGCATTCGGCTGCGGGCAAACGGGTGCGCTTGACCGTGGAGGACGAGGGTCCCGGACTGGCAGCCGACGCTGGAGCGCGCGGGGACAGCGGCCGATCGACCGGCCTGGGGCTCGACATCGTCCGGCGGGTCGCAGCAGCTTCAGGAGGATCTCTCGTGCTCGCGCGCGGCGACCGTGGCGGAGCGCGTGTGGAAGTTGAGTTCGTCCTGGCCGATACCTAGACGTATCGGTCTCGGCGGGGAGTAACCCGGATTGGTAGTGCTGCTTGGATTCCTCCGAGTATTCAAGGTCGAGGCGATGGCAAAGTACCTGCTGGTTGCTCATCAGACAGCCCAAGCACCAGAGTTGCTGGCGGCGGCGAAGAACCTTGCGGCGGCCGACGCCCAGGCTGAATTCTCGCTGCTGGTGCCGGCGACGCCGGTCGGCAACCTCCTGGTGTGGGAAGAGGGCGAGACGATGGACGTGGCTCAGTCGGCGGCGCAGTCAGCAGCCGACTCCCTCGAGCGTCATGGCATCAAGGTCGTCCGAGTCAAAGTCGGTGACGCCGATCCCGTCCTGGCGGTCGACGACATGCTCCGGGAGGAGCCATACGAGACGATCGTTCTCTCGACCCTCCCCATCGGGCTCTCACGGTGGGTGAAGATGGACGTGGTCAGCCGGCTGCGCCGTCAGCATCCGGCGCTGCGCGTCCTACATGTGATCTCCGAGACGGCGCCGAAGCCGGCGGCGTCTCAGTAAAAGCGGACGCAGCTCACTCCACCCTGGAGCGCTACTGGAGGTTACGGAATGCCGCGGCGAGATCTGAGCTGGCGCCGATCACCGGGCCTCCGGTGCTGAGCAACGGTCCGAGTTCTGTTGCCCAGGTCGCATCTCGGCCGTAAAGGAAATAGGCATCCCAGACGATCCCGCCGCCACCCCCGTTCTGCTCGGCAAACCACGACCCAACCACCTTCTTGGGGTCGTAGTAATTGGTCACGCGGGCGTCGTTGAGGACTCGCCTATCGACGAAGTCCCGCGAATCGCCGACCAGCATGTCGAACCAGACCACATAGACTCGCACCGGGGACGACCGATACCTGTCCAGGATGTTGCTCCGCACCCAACGGGCGCCGGCCGCGCAAGTGGGTCAAGTCGGTGACAGCAGCAGGAGAAGCCGCGGGTGGCCGGCATCGCGATTGAACGCGGTTTGGATCTGATCGATGCGAGACAGATCCGTGAGCGGGGCATCTGAACCCGACCCCGTCTCGCCGACGCGCGAGATGGCCTCCGACAGGTAGCTGTGTGGATTGCCGGCTTGAACCGCCGCCACAGCAACGACCAGAACCAGGATGACCGCGGTCGCCCATCCGGGTAGGGTGTTCGGAACCAAACGACGCATCGAGACCTAGAACCCCACCGACGCCCAGCCGCCCAGCGAGTTCGCATTGTCAGCGCTCATCGACAGATCCAAGCCGATTGCAACACTCACACGGATATTGTCCCAAGGCCGGCTGTAACGAGGCACCCCCCGCCGGCACTAACCCGTCGTGAGTTGCCACTCGGAATCTGGTGCCGATCACGGCACCCCGACGGGCACGGGAGGTACGGCATGAGGCTTCGTTCACCGTTGTTGGTCGCGCTCTGCGGGCTTGGCGTGCTGGCTGCTGCCATCCCTGCGCAGGCGGGGGTTGACTTCTTCAATCCCGCCGTGAGCAGCTTTGCGGGCATCACCACCGGATGGTATGACCACCAGCAGATCTGGTACGACAGCGCGACCGTTGTCGCCGACCCGACAGCCGCCGCCCACCTGGCCGCCCAGGGTCAGGTTGTGTACCACGTCGAGAACCCAGACGGCTCCACCGCGCCGCAACAGACCGCCACCCTTCCAGTTCCCGCAACCGGCGGCATCACAGCGAGCGGCAACGTGCTGAGCGCGATCCCCACGGAGGTCGGCTACAACGGGGGAGCCTGGAATCTGAAGATCTTCGTCTGGAACTCCCCAGCTCCCCGCGCCTTGACCAAGGATGACGACATCCTCGCTGCGGTTGCCGCCGGCGAGGGCCAATTGATCACAACCCAGACGGTCGTGCGGTGCCCGCTGGTCAATTTCAGCGCGCTTCGTTAGCTGTCCGGTCGGCCGATATCACCCAGGGGCCGCTGCGTGCGGCCCCTGGCGCCCGGGTTGAGGACGCCGGTGTTTGTTACGTCACGGGCACGGCAGCCGTAAAGATGTCGAGCTGGTGCAGCTCACCATCGGGATTCGTTCCGGTGCTGTTGGAATTGTCCGACCAGGCGGGGTGAGCGATGCCACCGAAAAAGCTCAGGCCGGAGTAGTCGCCGAAATCGATCCCATTGCCCGAGTCGTGAGAGTTGGACGTCCCGGCGCTGACCTGCACGTTCGGGCTGAACGACACGCCTCCATCCTTGCTGAACGCGCCCCAGAACTGCGCGTCGGTATTCGGAACCCCATCTGTGTCGCCAGGGCCACCTGAACCGAGATCCAGCCTCGCGTCATACCAGACGGTTGCGATATTGCCACTCGTCTGATCCAGGGCAATTTTCGGAAGGAACTGGCTGTTCGCAGTCTTATCGTCGTTGACTCGCACGCCTTGACTCCAGGTTGCGCCGTCATCATCCGAATACCGCACATAGATATCCGTGTTGTCGCTCTCGTTCTGTTGTTCCTTGGTGTAGACGAGGTAGACGCGACCGTTGTGCCGTCCCCCGGTCCTATCCCAGGCGAGACCGGGCTCCGCGTCGATGGAGCGATCTATCTGCGCCGGGATGAAGTCGAAACCCCCGACATGGGTTTCGGCGACAAACACGCGATCGCCAAAGCTCGCCGGTCCAAGCCCGTCGGGATCAACGTTGACGAACAGCTTTCCGCCACCCTGGCCGCTCTCGGTGAGCGTGCAGACCTGCATCACCTGCCCGGCGGGTCCGATCGCCACATCGCCATACGTGCAGTTGTTCGTTCCCGGAACTACCTCTCCCTGAAAGAAAGAACCGACCTTGCCGAAGCCGGTCACCGGTGCGCCGGTGGCGAACATCGGCCCACCGGCGTTGAAGACCACCCACACTTCGCCTTTGGCGGCGGTGATGGTCGGCTGATCCACGAAACGAAACAGCCCGCGGTTGTCCCCACCGGATTTCGTCGGGGTTCCCTGTGGCGGCGCAACGATCTCGTCGGTAACGCTGAAGGTCAGGCCTCCGTCCGTGCTGAGCGCGATGGGAACCACGTTCTCGACTTCAAACAAATAGGTCATGAACAGATTGCCGAACTCGTCGAAGGACAGGCTTGGATCGCAGCACGCGTCACCAAGGTTGTCGTGGTTGCCGATCAAATGTCCCGTCCAGGTGGCGCCTCCGTCGAAGCTGACAGCCTCGAACATGCCGGCTGTGAGTCCTGCCTCCCGGTGTCCGACATTGCTCACCATGACAATGTTGTTTGGGTTCTTCGGGTTGACTGCGATCGTCTCTTCCGACTCGTTTAGATGTCGCTGGCTGACGTCAACGTTGAGGGGCACGCTCGCTGCGGTGGCTGGACTGACCGGAATCGCGGCGAACACGCCGATGATCATCAAGAGGCCTGGTGCGTGCAGCCTACGCATGGCTTCCTCCTTTTGAGCTTGACCGGGGAGATCAGTCTATTGCGCTGGCCATCGTGCTCGCAATGCGGCTCATCTCGCCGCTAGTTCGGCGACTCCGAGGCGGACCAGGTAGTCGCCGAGTGGGAGACGATGTGCACCAGCCGGACTTCGGGATGGCGACGGGCGACGCGGGACGGTAGGTCCATTCGGAGCCAGCGTGAGACCCCAGGCGGTAGCGTCGACAGCACGATTGCCTCGTACTTTTCGTTAGCCAGCTCTTCCTCGATGGCCATGTATGGGTCCCAGCTGCCGACTCGTGTCGACCGCACGCGGACCCCCAGGCTCTCCAGGTGTCTACGGGTGCTCTGCGCTCGCTGCGCCGCCAGCCCTCGTGCTGATTTCGCCGTGCCTTCGAACTGCTGGAGCAAGTTGAGCGGGGTTGCCGGGATCACAACAACGAACTCAGCGTCTGGATCGTTCTTTTGAATTTCAGCTACCGCGTGGTGCAGCTCGGGGCTATCCGCAGTCTCATTCGCAACCACGAGGTAGCTAACCACGACGCTGTGTCCGCCTGCCATTGACTTCCCGTGAAGAGCTTACGTCCGGGGGGTGACCTCGCGTGCACATGACACGAAGCTCCAGGCCCGGAGGCCTGGAGCTCAGCAGGGTATGGTCGCCCTCAGCAGGGTATGGACGCCATGATCGCGAGGATGCCCAGCGGCCCGCCCAACAGGAGGTTTGCTTGCGCCGGCGTCAGAATCCCCGCCGCGACGTAGGCGTTGACCTCGTTGACAAATGCTTGCAGCTGGTTGCAGGCGGTCGGCTGGTCGGGTTTCGAGGTCAGGCTCGTAATCGCATGGTTCAGCTTCACGATGAGCGAGTTCGCTTGCCCGCCGTTCAACACTCCCGCGGCCTTGAGGCCGTTGATGGATGCGATTACGTTCGGTATCGCCTGGGCCGGCGTGAGGACCTGCAGGGTCAGCGTCGCGGTACGGGTGCCGCCGATTGCGGGTCTCGAATCCGTACCGGTCAGCGTGAGCGTAAAGGTGCCGGCCGGCGCGTTGGCGGTGGTGATGGTCAGCGTCGACGTGAAGCCGATTGCATTTCCGCTGGCGGGGCTGAAGGTCCCCGTAGCACCCGAAGGCAGACCCGACACCGACAGGAAGATGGTGGGCAGGCCGGAGGTCGAGGATCCGGGAACCAGTGATTCCGTGATCGCATAGGTGTTGAAGCCCGTGGTCAGCACCTGGAGGCTGGTCGGGCTGCCGGCGACGGCGAAGTCATAGACGCTGACGACCGTGCTCGCCGTGTTGGAAACAGCTCCGAGCGAGTCGGTCACCGTCACCGCGTAGGTCGTGCTGCCAAGCGACGGTGTGTCGGTGATGGTCTGCGTGGTCGCGAACGGCGCTCCGCTCTTCGTCCAGGCGTACGTGAACGGTGGCGTGCCTCCGCTGGCGACTGCGGTGAGAGTTACTGAGTTGCCTTTGAGAACGACTCCCGCCGGCGCGCCAGAGATGGACACCGCCGCGATGCTGAAGATGAGCGCCCCGATCGTGAGCGGCGGAATCGAAGCCAGAGGCGGCGAGGTCAGCGGAATCGGGACGAAGCCGGCGGCAACCCGGCTCGCGACCAGCGGGCCCGCGACCCCACCGATGGCGGTGCCGATCGCGGTGTCGAGTCTGGCCGCCGTGTAGACGGGACCCAGGCCCCCGGAGAAGAGAACCAGCGGAGAGGGGTCAGAGATCGAGCAGTCGACACCCGGCAGCGCACAGACCCCGGCAGATGCGATGTCGGCGACGACCGCCACGAGGTCCTGGAGCTGGTCGCTCCAGTGCAGGTTGACCTGCGCGCTGCCGGACGTGCCCACCCAGTGGAGGAGTGGGGTCAGCTGGATGCCGATCGGAGTCGGTGTCGACGGAGTCATCAGCGTGAAGCTCTGCGCGGCCCCCGCCGAGTCCCACTCGAGCGGCAGCGCCGGCGCTCCGCTTGCGCCGGTGACCTTAACGACCGCAGCGGCGCCGCCGAGGCCGGGCAGCCCGCCGGACGGTGCCGGCGCGAGGGTCAGGGTGGTGCCGACAGTGGCCGTGATGATTGGAATGGTCCCAACGATGGTGTCGAGGGAAAGCGTCAGCGAGCTGCTCGAGCCGGGGATCGTGATCGGGGCGTCGCTGTCCATCGGCGCTGTGAACGAGATCGGCGCTGAGATTTCAGAAAACGCCTTTGGTTGCGAACAGTTCTGGCAGCCGGTGAAGTTGAACGTCATGTTGCCGTTCAGTGAGTACGTTACCGTCGAGCCGCCTGGAGTCGGCGTGTACTTTATGGAGACCGGGAGAGGCGCGTTGGGCGTGTTCAGGTTGGACGGGTCGTAGGTCAGCGCGACGTCCGTGCCGAGCTTCACCCCCACGTTCATCGTGCCGGTGAAAGCGAGCGCGCCGTGAAAAAGACAGATACCGATCGCCGACAGCAAGCACGGAGGGTCCCCCACGCCCGTGTCGATGTGGACCGGAAGGTTCGTCGTGAAGCCGAGGTCTGCGTGTTTGGTGATGGTGACGGGGTCGGGGCTGTTCGCATGGACGATCGGCATCGAAACCACGCCGAGCAAGAGTTGTACGCAGACGGCGACGGAAATGGACAGGACTCTTGTCTTTGCGCGCATCTATTCTTCCCCACGCGGAGCGCAAGCTCTCGGTGCCGGTCGACGGAGTGCAAGGATTGTGCTCGCGGCCCAGGGGGCTGTCAAGTGGACTGCGCTTCTTACTTGACAGCAGCCAAAGCAACCCTCCAGTCCGAGCTGTCCTCCTTGGGAATTCGTGAGCGGAGCGACTCCCGAGCCGCCGGTTATGGTCAGCCGTCATTTGCAATGTGCAATCCGGAGTTATCTGGCGCCGGCCCGCCGGAGCCGCTCCCGAGTCCCGTCTTGGCTCAACGAGCGCACCTGGCTCTGTGCAGCGAACTGCTTCTTGGCGTCGAAGCTGCGATTCCACAGCCCCGCTGCCCAGCATTCTTCGATCTGCGCCCTGGTGAAAGGATGCCCGCGGAACGCTGTGTAGGCATCGATGAAGGCTTGCGTCTCCTCAACGGTTCCTTCGGTGCCGCCGCGCGTGGCCGGGTAGATGGCGGCAGCAAGACCGACGATGACCGGTTCGCTCTCAGCGATCACGCTGTCCCAGTCGTACGCGACATGCAGCTCATGGCCTCTCCAGCGGAGGTTGGCCGTGTACCAGTCGCCGTGGCCGACGATCGACTCTGGCGAACCCTCTCGCGTCACCGGGAGAAGCCGATCGCGAGCGCCCTGGCCGGCCTCGTCGATCCATGCGGGGCCGTCGATGGTATTGAGGTCGATGTCTTGATCGTCGGGCCACGGCCACAAGCCGGCGCTCGATGAGCCGGCGACGTCCAGGGAAGTGGGGGCTCGAGGGTCGGCAATTCGTCACGGCGAGGCGCCAGCTCGATCAGTCTGGCGAGGGAGTGCGCAAAGGGACCGGCTGCTCGGCCCGAAGTGGGAAACGGCGTGCCACCCGTCATGAGCGCCTCCGCGCTCGCCACGTGGTCGCCAAGCGGCTCCGGTCCAACCAGCGGCTCAGGGCAGGGAAAGCCCCGCTCGAACAGGCGCTGATGAGCGCTCCAGCAAGCAGCCAGACGTTCGGCGGGTTGGCGGACCTTGACAACGATCGGCCGGCCGGATCCAAGCCTCAGACCGATGACGGCGGACAGGTGCTCGGCACGAAACAATTCCTCAGCAACGTTTGTGCCGAGATGGGTGCGACACCATCGGTCGACGTCGGCGAGATCAACGTCCTCAAACCGCCCGCTCATTCACCCATCGCAAATTGGTCACATCAAGCATCAGGCTCACGTCACACGGGAATCAATAATCAACGGCCGCTGTCGACGATGACCACCTGGGCCGTCCACCAGTCGCAACCGTCGGACTGCTCCCATTTCAACCAGGTGGGCTGCAAGCGCCTAGACCGCGGCATGGGGGTTCAGAAACTTGGGCGTCGATACGCCTTCGCATTCATCGGGTTGGTCCTTCGCCGCTGTGACAGCTCAGCCCACGTCGCCGTCTGCGTAACATCAATAGCGGTCTTCGTCACATTAATAAGAGGACGCGCGCGCGAGAGATACTGGGACGAATTTGAATACCCCCGGGCTTGGTTCGGCTTTGTCCGGTCACATCACATCCCCTTAGTGGACGCTCTTCGAACTCGTCTACTTGCAGCGCCGCGCGACTTGATTGAGGTGAATGACCATCTCTGGCAATCTACCCGGATGCCCGCGCGGGAGTTCGAGCCACCGGAGCTGGGCCGCCCCAATCTTGCCCGCGCGCTCACGAAGATGCTGGAGTGGCATGGCAAGCAGTCTCGAAAAGGGAAGCCCACCGTCACGCACATCGGTCACTTGATGGGGGTGGCTTCCATTGTCATTGAAGCCGGTGGAAGCGACACGCTTGCTGTCAGCGCCCTACTTCATGACACACTCGAGGATCAGCCAGACCAGGTGACTTCTGACTTGCTTGAATCTCAATTCGGACCGGAAGTCGCTGGCATAGTCGTGGAGTGCACCGATTCGGATCCAAGCGCCCCTGATGAGCCTAGGGACGAGGCCACCTGATGGCGCCGAAGGGAACGGTACATCGAACGGTTGGGCCGAGCATCACTTGACGCTGTCAAGGTCTCTTTGGCCGACAAGCTCTACAACGCGGGGGCGATTCGGATGGATCAGGCCTGGTTGGGCCCAGCCTTCTGGGAGCCGTTCCACGCGAAGCGACCAGCCCAAGTCGCCTACTATCGCCGGCTCGTAACCGCATTCGAGGCAAGGCACGACCTAGAAGGTCCCTGGCGCCATTTAGAATGAGTTGGCTGAAGACGTGGAGGCAATCGCTGCCACACAGTAGGGGAGGCGTGATCGACGAGTTCACCCGCCTGGCGCTGGCTTGCCGGGTCGACAGTTCGATCGGCAGCCACGACGTGATCGACGAGCTGAAGTCGATGATCGAGACGAATGGGAATCCGAAGATCGTTCGCTGTGACAACGAGCGCGAGTTCATTGCCGCCACGCTTAAGAGCTGGCTGGCCGAGCGCAGGGTGGCCGTGGTCTACATACAGAAAGGTCAGCCGCAGCAGAACTGCTTCGTCGAGCGCCTCAACAAAGAGGCTTTGCGGCGCTGCGATGTGGTCGGCATCTTTCCCAGTCGAAATTCGTTGCTGCGCCTGGCCCGGGCTCTGCTCGACGAACAGAACGACGAGTGGGCGGTCGGTCGTCGCTACTTCAGCAACGAGCCCACGAGCACGCTCTACGAAGCCTCTCAGGAGGAGGTGGTGCAGCCTCGGCTCGAGCTGCAGAGCGCATAGGCCGGCGGAACTGCCCGACCGGATTTACACCACTTCGCGCAACATGACCTGTGGCTCGTCAGCATCCGCCGCCGGGTTTTCTGAGGGCCGCCCTAACGCCGCGCGGTGACAGTATTGAACTCGGCCATGAGCGCCGCGAGTTCGTCCGCCATCGCTTCGAGCTCATCGCACAAAGTCGCCGCCTGCTCCGGCTCGAATATGCCCAGGCATTCTGCAAATCCCGTCGCACGAGTTGTCGCGAGGCAAGCACGAAGGTAGCGCCCATTGCCAGTTTCGGAGTCACGGTGAATCCTCGCTCGGCTGATCGCGGCTCTCGCCTGCGAAATGAGCTGACGACACCTCGTGACTCCGCTCCACACTCCAGGCCTCGGCATTACGAAGTTGACCCTGCGACGAGGGCAGCGACATGCATTCTGTCGGCGCTCTTATCCGCGCCCTGGGTGATCAAACGCGAGGTGACGTCTTTGAATGCGGACGGAGGCAGGGCCGAGGGGAATTCTCGCGGCTCCGTTTCGCCGGCGCCGATAGAGAAACAGCGCCTCACTCTCCAGCCCTTCGATACCATCGGCACCTGATCTGATCCAAGATGCGTCGGTAGGGCGAGGCGGGTTGCCCCCGGCAGGCAGAAAATTTGGTTGCCCTTTCAATTTTCAGAACCCCCCCTATTGGGCGTTTAGACCTACGCGGGGACAACGCCCATTCCCACTAGGTCTTGCGCATGCCGGAGCTTTGGTTTGGCGCATTCGCGGCGAGCCCAGTCGGTACGCCGGGCGGCTGGGTGTCGAGCGTCATGAACTCGTACGTTCCGCAGGTCGTCAAACGGGAGTTGCGGTCAAAGTCGACCGACAGCTAGTCAAGCGCAGCCAAGTTGTCGGAATCGATCGCCGGCGAGCCTTGCTGGAGATGGAAGTCATTGTTTGCCGTGCTCACCCACTTGGGGTCAGCCGTGGCCACCTTCGCTGCAGCCACTCACAACCGTGGCCACCACGGCGGTGGCCGACAAGCAATGAGCTCTGCGGGCATGGCAGCCTCGCCTGAGCGCAATCATCCTCCCGCCGCAATACGGGTAATGCGGGCTCACTTACGCTAGCCATCGTCGATCGCCATCACAAGGGACATTTGACCCATCAGCCTGGGAAGCGCCGAACGCTTACGTGCGGTCTACGTAGATGAGGATTCCGCCACGCCGGCGGCTTGGCGGTGAACGCGCCCCATGTGATCTACGACAGAAGGAACCCATCGACCGCCTGCCTCCACTACTCGACCACGGTCAACATCCGCGGGGGACCGGCTCAAAGACAAGCACCCTGGCCGCGCCAGCGCCCCAGGTGAGAAAGTTGAGATCGGCGCTCAGACGAATCGGTCCTGAGATGGGGAATTTCAGACCCGCGAGAACTGGGGAGTTTCCAACCGGCGTTGACAAGTCGCCAGGGATTCCTGCAGCCGGATCGAGGGCGACACTCCTCGCAGCTTGGGATTTCTCTGGCAATTTGCGTTCTAGCTTCCGTTGGTGGGGCGCAAATACCTCCGGCCGTTGTATTCTGTCCCGGGTTTTCGAAGGCCCGGACCGGATCGGCTGGGCGTATCAACTTTTCGAACATGGAAGGAACGAGGGTGGCTTCGCAGCTGAGTGTCGACCATTTGAACCGTGGCTTCGGCGCAGCCCGCTCGGATGGCCTCCGATTCGTGCTGGCCGTCGAGCTTCATGATCGCGGTGGCCGGATCCTGACGCATATGGTCGACAGCCTCGAGGGCTTCGACAACGATCGAGGCGAGGCTGTGGCCACGAGCGGCCAGGACCTGGCCTTTTCGTGATGCTTCGTCGCCACCTGCCGAAAAGGATGCTTTCGCTGTGGCTGAAGTTTCGTGTGCGTCCTCGGAACGAGCTGTTGTGGTGCTGTGACCGCTGCCGAGCGGCCGCTTCGAGACGCCCCAACTTCGCGATGACCCAGGCGCCCTAAGGTCATTTGCTGCGGCGCCGGACGTAAACCGGGCCGCCTGCAGCAGAGTCGGGAGCGCAGTTCCGGCAAGCGCCAGACCCAAGGAGTCCATCCAGGCGGAGTGCCTGCGATGTCGATCGAGCAGCCGGGATCGAAGTCGAGGACGTGGTACCGCCTGGCGTGCGGCTTGGCACCGACGGCGCTGGCGGAGGTGGACGCCGCCGCAGATCCAACGCCATGCGCAGGCAACGCGGCCGGCGTGCCAAACTCGGCCTTGTCAACGCGATGTCCCTGAACCCGACGCCGACGGAAGTATGGGATCGAGTTGCTCGAGCAAGCGCAAAGCCGACCCTGGCTGCAATACAAGAGCTGCCAACAGGCCTGAATCAGGTACCAACCGCCGCACGTTCTCAACCAGTGAGGCTGGTCTTGAGCCGCTCTCCACAGAGTGGTTGGGCCCGCCTGGCGCTCCCAGGCGCCGGGCGTTTACCTGGCCTGGTAGCAGCGCCTGCGCGTGCTTAGCCGTCTGAATTGATGGTGCGCACGCAGCCGCTCTTGAGACCGGGTCGCATGTCCCGGTCTTTGTGAGGATGCAGTCGGCGAGCTAGTTGGCGGTCAGGCCCATTCTCGCAGCGCAGAGCATCGCTTCGGTGCGGCTACGCAGCTGAAGCTTGCGGTAGATATTGGCGAGATGATTGCGAACGGTCTTGTTGCTGATGCCACGGGCGGCAGCGATGACCGGGATCGACTTGGCCTCGCCGATCATCGTCAAGATCTCCAACTCGGTTGGCGACAGCCGGTTGACTGGGCGGCGGTCGTTCGGCGCTCCCTCGGCCAGGCGCGACAGCACCAAGCGCATGAGGTTTGAGCCTACCGCCCGATGGCCGGAGAGGACTGTCTGCACACCGGCGAGGAACTCATAGAGGGTGGCGTCCTTGGTGAACAGGCCCGCCACGCTCGTATGGAGTGCGGCCACCAACAGACGCTCGTCCTCGGGCTCGCCAAGCAGAATGACCGGCACCGGCGTCGTCAGATGGCCCAGGCGCGTGGCTAGTTCGGCGGCTGGAATCGGCTCCGCCCTAACCTCGCAGAAGACAAGATGCACTCCGCCACGGAGTACGATCTCCAAACCGGAATCGGTGTTATGGGCGATCTGAACTCGAGCCCGGACCGGTGGTGCGGTGAGGAGGCTGCCCAGGGCGGCCAAGAACAGCGGCTGGCGGTCGATCAACAGCAGGTTCGGGCCACCAGCCACTCCGAGCCTGTCGGCGCCACCTGCCAACACACTGGGGCCCGGAACCACCACCACTGTGCTTGAGACTGTATGTGTCCATGCTCAAACGGTTAATGGGATCGTTGTACTAGTTCCCTGAATCTCGTGGGCCCGCCGTCCCGGGACTTTGGCGTCAGATTTCGACCAGGCCCTTCCGAACAGCGTAGAGAACAGCTTGGGCTCGGTCATAAATATCCAGCTTCTGGTACATGTTGCTGACGTGATTGCGCACGGTCTTTTCGCTGATCTTGAGCTTGTACGCAATCTGCTTGTTCGCCATGCCCGTCGCTAACATCTTCAGGATTTCTACCTCGCGCGCCGTGAGGCCGTCGTAGAACTCCTTGGGCGTGGTGACCCCCGTCAGCATCTCCAGTACGCGGTTGGCGACGGCGCTCGCCATCACCCGCTCGCCGGCGACCACCGCCAGGATACTCGAAACGATTGCGCTGGCTTGCGAATCTTTGAGTACGTAGCCGCTGGCACCGGCCTTCAACGCCTGGATCACGTTGTTGTCGGTGTCGAACGTGCTGAGCATCAAGACCCTGGTCTTCGGGTTCTCGCTCACGATGCGGCGAGTGGCTTCGATACCGTCGAGGTTCGGCATCTTGATGTCCATCAGGACAACGTCCGGCTTCAGCGTCTTGGCGAGCTGGACAGCATCCGCGCCATCGACAGCCTGGCCGACAACGGATACTCGGTCGTCGGCGTCGAGTAGGCGAGCCAGGCCCGACCGAAAAAGCGTTTGGTCGTCCACGATGAGCACCCTCGCCACTCGGGTTGATGGGGAAGCGTCGGTCGCTTGGTGCATTGCTGTGCTCAAATCAGCTCCATGGGCAGGATGGCACGGACTGTCGTGCCCCCGCCGAATACGCTTTCCACTTCGAGGATGCCGCCAAGAATCGCGGCCCGCTCTTTCATCCCGATGAAACCCATGCCCGGCTGACGGACGCCAGCGCCTGACTCGGCGCCCCGCCCGTCGTCCTTGACCTCAACCACCAGGTGGCTTTCGTGCCGGAGGCCCAAGGCAACGTCAACATGGTTCGCCCCGCTGTGCAGACGCACGTTGGTCAGGGCCTCTTCCACGATGCGATATACGTTTAGTGCCGAGTGCGACCTGAGCCGTGAAGGCCAGGACGGCGAAACGGATAAGCGCGCATTAACATGCGTCCGCTCCTGGAAGCGAGCGAGCAGAGCACGGACTGCATCCGCAAAGCCCTCCTCGATTCCCGTCTCACCCCGCAGGTCAAACAGGACGCGACGCAGGTTGCCCAGGACATCGCGGGTGGACTCTTGCAGTTCGTCGAGTTGCCGCAGTGCGCCCTGTCTCCCTGTCTGCTCGACCTTGAAGTTCTCCAGCTCGATCAGCATCGTCGTGAGCGTCTCGGCGACCCGGTCATGAAGCTCGCGGGCGAGCTCGCGTCGAATCTCGTCTGAACTAGCGGCGGCACCGCCGAAAACCAAATCATTAACGGCCAGCTCCAAAGCCACCCTCTTCTCCCTTCATCGAATGATTCAGACCGTGAACTGATAGTTGCCCTATCCTACACGTCCGAAAACCCAAGGCACTTGCGCCCGAATGAGGACTTTTGCCCTATAAATCCGGTAACCAACACTTAACCTCCTCTGGAAATCCCAAGTCAATGGGTAGAACTGACCATTTCTTGAAATTGGATCATTTTCGCCAGGCCGCGCGGGGCGCCAGGTCAGCCGCTGACGTCCCTCGCGACCGCTGCGGCTTGAGTGCGATTGCGCACTTTGAGCACTGTCAGCACCTCGTGCACGTGCTTGTTCACGGTGGCGGTCGAGACGCCGAGGAGCGCCGCGATCTCCCGGTTGGTGCGTCCGAGCCGAAGGAAATCGAGAACCTGTCGTTGTCGCGGGCTCAGACCGCCGATTCGGCCACCGATGGTTTTGGCGCGGCGAGCCGGTCGCGCCGAACTTCGCGATCCGGCTGAGCTGGCGACGGCCAGCTCTCTGATCGAGCTAACCATTTCCGCGACAGATGATCCCTTCGGCAAGAATGCGCTCGCTCCAGCTCGGATACTCTCGGAACCAATTCGTGAGTCGAGGCTCGCGCTGATCACCACCACCCTTGTCCCGGGCCACCTCTCGATCACGTGGCGAGTTGCAGCGATACCATCTTCGCCAGGTCCCAGATAAGCGTCCATGAGAACTACGTCGACCGGACTCTTGGCCATAACCGAATCAAGGTTGGCGACCGTGCCCATTTCCCAGACGATCTCGAGGTCGGGCGCCCTCTCAAAGGCTCGCCTAAGACCCAGCCGGAACATGGGATGATCGTCGACTATTCCGATTCGGGTTGGCGCTCGCCGATGCCCCGTCAATGAAAATATGCCCCTACCTGAGACCCCGACTCATAAAGTCGCTGGGCATGATAAGGCAATTCAAGTCTGTGATAACAGTTACCGATCGAATTGGCGCTGGTGCGGACCACACGCGACATTGGTCTCATTGGAGCACCGGTCCCGCGTCAGTGACCTTTTCGCTCATCTTTCTCGTGCGCGGGAACGCAGAGGCCATAAGGAAGGGGAAAGCGTCGGCCTTTTCATGGATTTGCGCCTCCGGATCAACGGTCATCCGAGGATAGGCGCCAAAAGATCTCCCTTTACTCTAGTCCTGAGCGGCAACCCAGGATCGAGAACTGCTAGACAGGTCTGAGTCTCAGGAGCGGCCGATCAGCGGCGCCGCCGCCTTCTGCGCCGGGGAACCGAGTTCCTGCGCAACAGGACGAGCAAGGCAAACGTGCTCAGGATTACCAGCCCTGCTCCTGCCGACCCGGCTGGGTTTGACTGGAGCCTTCTGATGCCCTTGTCAGCGGTAAGGCCGACCGATGTCAGCGCCCTGCCAGGAACGCTGGAGGCGCCCATGACGTTGCCGGTTGATTGCGTCGAGGACCGGCCGGTGGCGGCACCACCACCGCCTGAACTCACACTTGCCGTACTTTGAGCCGACGAGCCAGTCCCTTCAGCGGACGTACGGTTTTTGCGTGATTCAGGCACCACCGCGTTCGACGGCGCCGATGGAGAGCTCGCCCCACTAGCGTTCAACGCTGTGACTGTGAACGTGTACGAAACCCCATTCTTCAGATGGTTCATCGTTGCGCTCGTCTGATTCGCACTCGCCGACACAGTGGCACTGCTGGACGAAAGCACGACATAGCCCGTTATGGGACTGCCTCCAGTGCTCGTCGGAGCAGCCCAGGAAACTGTCGCCGAATGGTTGCCCGCCACCGCGGTGACGCCGGTCGGCGACCCAGGAACCATAGCGCTTGCGACGGGCGAGGGGCTCGAAGAGGGCGACGGGCTGGGGCTTGAAGAGGGCGACGGGCTGGGGCTTGAAGAGGGCGACGGGCTGGGGCTTGATGATGATGACGCACCGAAGAAGTCACTCATCGCAGTGGCCCCGGAATCGTTGGTCGTCAGCGCGGCCAGGCTCCAGTCCTGCTCGAGCGTCTTGAGCAGTGAGTAGTGGTTGTACAAGGTGCTCGATACGTAGCCGGGGATAACGCTCGGTCCGATCACCAGGGTCGCGACGTGGTTGCTAGGGTTGCCATCATCCTCATCCCAGGTAATAAGCATCAAGGACGTTTGAGTAGTCCACGCCTGAGACGTAAAGATGGCCGGGAGATTGCTCTGCAGCCATTTGTCGCCAGTCGAGACGGAGCAGTCATGCATGTCGTCGCACAGGTTCGGCGTGATGAAGACGTAGTTCGGCGTGGTGCTGTCCGAGGCCAGATCGGTGCCGAGCTGTGAGTAAGGCACGTCGTGAGACTGGCAGCGAGCCGCATTGCCCTGGATGTCAGCGTAGTAGACGAACGGGTTGTGTTTCGGCGCGTACTCTCCCGAGTCGCTGAGATAGCACGCAGACGGCATCGATTCCTCATACGCCTTCCATGTCCGGCCCGACGCCTCCACGCGGTCCGCAATGTTCGCGGCGTTCACGGGGCATGACGTCGGAGCGCAGTCAGTCGTCACGCCGAAGGTGCTTCCCCCAGTGAGCGCGAGATAGTTCGGAAGACTCGGGTGCGATATCGCGAAATAGTTGGTCGCGAGACCGTTCTGCGACGTAAGGCTGTTGATGTATGGGGCTGCCGTGCTTCCGATGATCTCGCTGTAGGAGTGGTTCTCTTCGACAACGATGAAGATGTGCTGGAAGCTGGGCATCGTGCCAGCGGCAGCTTCTTTGGGAAGTGCCGCCACCGCGAGCAAAACTGCGCCGACCACCCCGATAAGGGTGGCCATCGAGAGTCTTCTCATCGTGCGCGGTTTCTCGACCCGATCCGACCAACCCGCAGATATGCGACCACCGGCAATTCGCGAGGCCTCCGTCTTGGGATTTGTCCCGCCTGGCAACTCCCGCCCGCTTGCTGTTGCCTGCCGCACAGTAAGGCGTGATGTCGCATTGTGTCAACTCGCGTTATCGATGCCTAACTGTCACGTGGCACCTAAGCAACGGCTGTTGGCTGGACCCGGATTGCTAAGCGACGGTACTCGGGGCAGTCCGCCAGAGGATCAATTGAGCCGATGGTTCACGGCATAAAACCGTGCGACTCCCCCGGCTGACGACAATTCGGACCGGGCAGACGCTGTATCGAGTTGAGAAGCTGGTCCGGGCGTCATGAGGCTGCGGACGGAGCTAACCCGACCTAGTTCGTCACATTGAGCGAAGTGCTTCCGACGATGCTCCCAGGGGTGGCCGTAATCGTGGCACTGCCTACCTTGAGAGTCGTGGCGACTCCACGGGAGGTAATCGTCGCGACACCGGAGTTCGATGAAGTCCAGGTGACCGAGGACGTCAGATTTTGGGTGCTGCCGTCGGAGTACGTACCGATAGCCAGGTACTGGACATTCGTGCCTACCTTGACGGATTGGTTCGCGGGCGTGACCGCGATCGACACCAACACCGCTTGTCCAACCGTCAAAGTGGTGCTGCCCGTCGCACCGGCCGAACTGGCGCTGATCTGGGATGTGCCCTGAGCTGCTCCAGTCGCCAGTCCGCCGGCGGTAATTGTCGCCACATTGGTATTCGACGAAATCCATGTCGCCGAGCTGGTCACATCCAACGTCGATCCATCCGAATAAGTGCCGGTAGCGTTGAACTGCTTCGTGGTCCCCTTGGCGATAGAAGGATTCGCAGGCGTGACCGCGATCGACACCAACACCGCCGGTCCGACCGTCAACGTTGTACTGCCGGTTACGGCGGCCGAGCTGGCGCTGACCTGGGATGTGCCCTGGGCTACTCCCGTTGCAATGCCGCCCGCGGTGATGGTCGCCACCGCCGTATTCGACGAAAGCCATGTTGCTGAATACGTCAGGTTTTGAGTGCTGCCATCGGAATACGTGCCGGTGGCGGTGAAGTGGGTCGTGGTCCCCTTGGCGATCGTCGGATTCGCAGGAGTGACGACGATCGAGGCCAACACCGCCGATCCGACCGTCAAGGTGGTGCTGCCGATCACCGCGCCCTGGGAGGCGCTGATCTCGGACGTGCTCTGAGCCAATCCAGTGGCGAGACCGCCGGCGGTGATGGTTGCCACCGCGGTATTCGACGACGCCCAGGTGACCTGGGTTGTCAGGTTCTTAGTGCTGCCGTCCGAATAGGTGCCGGTCGCGCTGAACTGCTGAGTGGACCCCTTGGCGATCGACGGATTCGCGGGCGTGACCGCGATCGACGCCAACACCGCCGTCCCCACCGTCAAGGTGGTCTTACTTGTCACCCCAGCCCAAGCGGCGCTGATCTGTGAGGTGCCCTTGGCGACTCCGGTGGCGAGACCGCCCGCGGTGATCGTCGCCACCCCGGTATTCGACGAGACCCACTTTGCCGAGCTGGTCACATCAAGCGTCGACCCATCCGAGTAGGTGCCGGTGGCGTTGAACTGCTTCGTAGCCCCTTTGGCGATCGACGGATTCACGGGGGTGAGCCCGATCGACACCAGCTTGGCCGGCCCGACCGTCAAGGTGGTGATGCCCGTCACGCCCACCCAGCTGGCGCTGATCTGTGAGGTGCCCTGGGCGATTCCGATGGCCAGCCCGTTCGCGGTAATGGTCGCCACCGCGGCATTCGACGAGACCCAGGTCGCTGAGGTCGTCAGGTTTTGGGTGCTCCCATCGGAATATGTGCCTGTGGCGGTGAACTGCAGCGTAGTGCCCTTGGCGATAGATGGATTCGCCGGGGTGACCGAGATCGACACCAACGCCGTCGGACCCACCGTCAAGGTGGTTCTGCCGGTGACCGCGCCCATCGTGGCGCTGATCTGGGACGTGCCCTGCGCTGCTCCAGTCGCCAGTCCGCCTGCCGTGACGGTCGCCACCTCGGTATTCGACGAGATCCAGGCCGCCGAGCTCGTCACGACCAGCATCGTCCCGTCGGAGTAGGTGCCGGTGGCCGTGAACTGCTGCGTCTTGCCCTGGCCGATCGACGGATTCGCGGGGGTGACCGCGATCGAGACTAACACCGCGGGTCCGACCGTCAGGTTGGTGCTGCCCGTCACGCCAGTCGATGTGGCGCTGATCTGGGAGCTGCCCTGCGCGGCTCCGGTGGCCAGGCCACCCGCGCTGATGGTCGCCACCGCCATATTCGACGAAAGCCATGTCGCCGTGCTGGTCAAATCCAGGGTCGACCCGTCGGAATAGGTGCCGGTGGCGGCGAACTGACGCGTGGTGCCCTTGCCGATCGACGGATTTGAAGGTGTGACCGCGATCGACACCAACACCGCCGGCCCG
>WNGK01000421.1_pt1 | contig 58815 bp, 43 predicted proteins | sample 5400601 | NCBI WGS metagenome assembly WNGK01 (sample SAMN13153376, study PRJNA577476) | soil metagenome | isolation source: 60 cm soil or saprolite under Garry oak tree replicate 1 | place: USA:California | collected 2016-06-15
AAGCGCATGCGGCCCGCTTGCACCGTTCGGCGGCCCGCCGAACGGCCCCTTGAAATGGCAAAACATCGCTCGCTCGGTCGTGTGGGTCGCGATGTGGTTCGCATACTTCCAAGAGTTTCCGGCCAGCGGCCGAAAACAGCACGCCAGCGGCATGCGCTCCCTGATGTCCAGAAAGCTACGCGATTTTCTTCCTGAACTGCAGCGCGCAGAGAATGAACAGCAAGTTGGACATTAGAATGAGAACCAGAAGATTCGGCCAGTATTCGAGCAAATTTGCGCCGCGCAAAATGATCGCGCGCATGAGCGCGATAAAATAGGTCGTCGGGAAAAGGGCTCCCAGCGCGTAAAAAATCCATGGCATTGTTTCACGCGGAAAAATGAATCCGGAAAAGAAAACACTCGGCAGCAGAAACACCATCGACATCTGCAGCGCCTGCATTTGATTTTCGGCCTTGGTACCGACTAGCAAACCCAGGCTTAACAATGCGAAAACGTAGACCAACGTTGAAAACATCATTGCGAAGACATTGCCTTCGATGGGAACGAAGAAGACAAACCGCATGATCGTAAACAAAACCAACGCCATGGCCATGCCGATGCACAAATACGGCACCAACTTGCCGAGCATCAGGCCCGCCCGGCTTAATGGACTCACCAGCAATTGCTCGAGCGTGCCGCGTTCGCGTTCGCGCACGAGGGCCATGGCTGCAGCAACCGTCGTCCCAATTTGCAAGACGACCCCAATCACGCCGGGCACAAAAAAATTCGGCGCACGCATGGCAGGGTTGTAGAGCATTTGAGGACGAACATCGATCGGCATCACTTTCCGGCCGGTTTCGCGCAAAAGCGATTCCAGTGATTGCGTCAACGCCACGCCGAGTCCAGTCTGAAGAGCCTGCAGCGCCGTGGTGGAATTAGATCCATCGACCAGCAATTGCACCTGCGCAGAGTGGCCTGCCATTAGGTTGCGAGTAAAGTTCGGTGGAATATCAAGCGCGGCATAAGCACGACCCTTGCGCATTGCGCTCTTGAGCTCTTCCAGGTTTTGCACTTCGCCGACTACGCGAAATGACTCTGTGTTCACGAAACGGTCGATCAACTGCCGGCTCTCGACAGTGCGATCCTCGTTGAGAACGATCATCGCCATGTGTTTCACGTCATTGTCCAAGGCATAACCGAAGGCAACCATCTCGATCAGCGGCGGAAAAAAAAAGAAGAAGAGAGTCAGCGGGTCGCGTGCAACGACGATGAACTCCTTGAACAAGATCGCGCTGAGTCCGCGAAAAGGTTTGTGTTTCATATGCTTTCTTTCGTCATCCCGAGCCGAGCGAGGGACCTCTCAGAGAATATTTGATCATCCAAAAAGAATCTTGCGTAACGTTTACACCTCATGTGGGATGCCTCACTTCATTCGGGATGATTCGTGTATTCTGGAAAAGCATCGGAGACAAATCCGCCCAGTTCGGGTTCATTCTCTCGACCAATGCGTTCTTCTTTTCGCGCCGCCACCCCTTGATTTCCTTCTCACGCGCAATCGCGTCTCGAGGATCATTGAAGCGTTCGTAGTAGACTAGTCGGTTAACCTTGTAAGTCTTTGTGAAGCCTTCTATCCGCCCGTTCTGATGCTGCCAGACTGGTCGCATTAGGCTGTTTGTGATTCCGGTATACAGAACGACTCGGCTGCGATTGGTCATCATGTAGACGTAGAAAGCCTTCACCAATTTGTGAGATCCTTCGCTTCGCTGTCAGTCATCCCGAGCGTAGCGACGGACCTCTCATCAGGGGCCAATATTTTCAGACTACCGTGCATCATTTCGCTTCGTCGATTGTCAACCGATCGCAGCAAACACGCATTTCAACTGTGCGGTCCTTCGCTTCGCTCAGGATGACATGCATTGCGATCACGCGGCCTTTTGTTGTTCAGCGGCGTGCTTAGCCGAAAGCTCGACAAATACGTCCTCGAGTGACGGACCCATTTCGTGGATCTCGGCATGAGTGACGCCGACTTTGCGCAGTTGTTCTTCGATCTGAGCGCGCTTCACGGTTTCGTCCACCAACAAATGCATCGATTGACCGAACACCGTGGCGCTGCGCACTCCGGGCATCTCGTGCATCGCATGAAGTGCCATGGTCACGTGATCGCAAATCACGTCGAGCCGGCGCGTGCCGGGCGGATTTACCTCGGGCAGTGTTTTTAACTCGTCCGGTTCACCGCACACGATCAATTTTGACATGTAAATATAGCCGACGTGATCGCAGCGTTCCGCTTCGTCCATATAATGAGTGGTGACGAACAGAGTCATTCCTTTGCCAGCAAACTTGAAAAGCAAATCCCAGAGCTCGCGCCGAGCAACTGGATCGATGCCGGCCGTCGGCTCGTCGAGAAATAGCACGCTGGGCCTGTGCATGAGCGAACAAGCCATGGCCAGACGTTGCCGCCAACCACCAGAAAGCTGCGCGGCGCGCCTGTCGATGTAGGGCTGAAGATGCGTTGTGGCGATCATTTCGTCCCGTCGTTGGTTCAATTCGCGTCCGCGCAGACCGTACAGTTTACCGGCGAAGATGAGGTTCTCATTCACAGTCAACTCGTCGTACAGCGAAAATTTCTGCGACATATAGCCGATCAGCTCCTTGATCGGCTCAGCATCTCGTACGATGTCGTGCCCCCCAATCCGCGCTGTGCCTTCAGTCGGCTCCAGAATTCCGCAAAGCATCCGGATCAAGGTTGTTTTCCCGGAACCGTTCGGGCCGAGAAAACCAAAGATCGATCCTTTTCCCACGGAGAACGAAACATGATCGACTGCCGTAAATGTGCCGAAGCGCTTCGTCAGCCTGTCAACTTCGATCATCGCCTCAGCCATAATGAAATTGGAATCAGGAAAACAGGAACGCAGGAAGGTGGATCGGCTTGTCCCCAAGTCGATGGCTTAGGTTCGTGAGAACGCGTTGGGGACAACGCATTCTACCTTTTTCCTGTTTTCCTACTTTCCTGATTGTTTTCACTTCCTCATTTCACATTTGGAAAATAAACATCTGCGGCCATTCCGGCTCGCAACCGATCGTCATCAGCGGGCAAACGAATCTTCACGCCGAATACTTGTTTGATCCGGTCGGCGACGGTTTGCACGTTGCGCGGGGTGAACTCAGCCTGACGATTTATTTGCTCGACCACACCATCGAAATCGTTGCGCGGAAACGAATCGACACGGACGCGAACATGCTCGCCGAGTTTGATCAGGCCCAGCCAGGACTCCGGAACGTAGACACGCACCCAAAGGTGGCCGGTCAGCAAAAGTGTGGCGGCTTCGCGATTCGCAGGGAGCACATCTCCGACCTTCACGCTGAGCACTTCCAGAATGGAATCGGCCGGGGCAATAACCTGCATTTCCGCTAACTGTGAATCGATATCGGCAAGTTGTGCACGGGCTTGCGCAACTCGCATCTTCGCCGCCGCGACACTTTTGTCCTGTGTTTTCGACGCGCTGTCTGCGCGCTCGGCGTCGGTAGATGAAACGACTTTTCGCTTAAGCAACTCCTGCTGACGCCGTGCATCGTCGCGAAGGAATTGCAACTGCGCTTCCTGCGCATCCGCGTCGTGCATTGCCGTATCAATTTGCGCGACAGCAAGATCGCGGCGCGCGTGCAGTTCTGACGCATCCAGTTGCACGATCACTTGCCCTTCGTGCAAACGATCGCCTTCCCATGCGAAAATTTTTTCCACCCGTCCACCAGAGCGCGGGCCAACATGCGCTTCGTCCACTTCGATGGTCCCAGAAACCGCCTTCCCACGATCGCTGCAACCGGCGAACAAGAAAAGGAACGTCAAAGCAGCTGCTGCGCACATCACCTGTCGATCTTCCCCAAGGAATGACGCCTTCACGTTTTCCGTCCCTTCGATGTCAGCGCGCCTTCGAGAATAATCTTAAGAATGCCGGTGAACCCCTCTTTCGGCATCATCCCCAGCTCTTCCATCTTCGGCGGATTCATGATCGATTGAACTATCGCCAGCAAGATTTCGATCATCAGTTTGGCCGAAACATCCTTACGCACCATTCCCGCTCGTTGCCCTTCGACGAAAAATTTCCCGAAGTAGCGCTGGATTAGCGCGGCTCGACGACGTTCGACGAGTTTGAAAACGTCCGGCGCTTTCTGGCGCATATCGCGCACAAACGGCGGCTTGATCTCATCCAACTCGCGTTGTGTACCGGCCAACAATTCGCGCAAAGTCGCGGGGAAATCGTGCGGATGCGCGCGCGTCACTTCCTTCAGTGTTGCTTCGACGCCTGCGAACTTATCGGCCAGCACAGCCTCAAGCAGATCGAATTTGCCCGGAAAATGGGCGTAGAGCGTTTTTTTGCTAACGCCCAGTTCCTCCGCCAGATCATCCATGGTCACACTGCGGAATCCGTGACTGAAAAAGTGAATCCGCGCAGCGTCGATAATTCGCTGCCGGTTCGGATCCCGCTTTCGGCTTCGTGGCCTCCGTTTGTGTGCCGGTTTCATCTAGAGGGTAGTCTTATCCCAATGAGGAAACTAATCCAGTATATTTAGTTTCCAGAGTAATTAATTAGTCTCACCAATGAGGACGCTTAAACAATCGCTCCGCCTACATCTAATCCAGCGAGTAGAAGCCGGCAGCGGTTTGTGTGTGGGCTGCTTGTTGTTTGAGACGCCAAAGCTCGATTGTTAGCCCAACGAACAAGAGCACCGTGGCGAAAAAAGTGTTCCCGTAGAGCTGCGCGCCGCGGGGGAACAGGATGCCCAGAGCTAGTAGACCTAAGGCGGGCAAGCTCCACCAAAGAATGGCAGAATCTTTTCCATCAAGCACGCGTTGCGTGACTACAGCAAACGGCAGCATGAGCCAGGAATAGAAGTAGCCAAATGAAAGTGGTGTCACCATCAGCATCAGCAAGAGAAGCAAAGCGAATTCGATCGCATCGCTCTCGGCCGTTCGCCTGTCGCTGCTAGGCATCACAGTGATAAATACGAAACCCAGCGCTAGCGCGACAGAGATGACGATCATGTTGACGGTCGAAAACTTTAGATCAGCTACGTTCACGTAAACTGGTGTGTGCGGAGCAGAGGCAGCGTCAGCATCGGCGTGACGAAGCAATCGATTACTGACGCCGATGAGAGATTGATTTTTCCATGTGTAGCTGCGCATCGGGCGCTGCCCCACCTTGGCTTCGCTGTAGATCAACATTCCAGCGCTCCATTTCCGGATGTCGCGCCAGGCCTGCTCGAATCCTCGGAATGGCGCCGGCACGATGAGAATCAAAAACACCAGTATTACGACGAGACTTGCTGCCGCGGTCCAATAGCGGCGGTAAAGCAGATAGATTATCGCAAGAATTGGAAATGCCTTGATCGCCGCGGCAATGGCAATCAGGCCACCGGCGAGAATCTCTCGATCTGCGTGCAATGCCACAAAAGCGCCTAGCATCAGCGCGAGCAAAACCAGGCTCGGCTGGCCGAGATGATAGCTGGACCAGATGTATACGATCACCAGCAGATTTGGAATCACATACAGCCACACATTTTTCGCCCCAGTTCGACAACCAGCGAGAAGAGCACTCAACCGCGCGCTGAAAAACCAGGCCGCGGAATTGATCGCGAGCAGGAGAAGAATCAATCCTCCCTGGCCCAGCACACTCGCACCAGCGAGAAAAAGCGCGCAGGGCGGCGGATACATGAAATCGTACTTCCCGGAGCGAAAAGAATAAATTTCATGACCTGCCAGCACATGTTGGCCGGTCTCGTACCAGAGTTTGTAATCAAAGAGGGTGCGGCCGCGGAAATAGCGCAGAAGCGGAAGCGCCGAAAATACAATCGCCGTGACCACGAACAGTAGCAACAACACGCGAAGGTCTGCCGAACTGTTCAATCGCCGCTTAAGATTCGAGCGCCATGTCATGGCTTGCGAGTCCTCACCTCTGTCATGTTGAGCGAAGCGCTGCAACGAAATGCGAAGCATGAGGCCAGGCTTTCAAACATCTCTGATTATTCCGTCGGTTTTGTCAGAGGAAGCACTGAGATTCTTCGCTTCGCTCAGAATGACACCGAATCTGCTATTGCTTGTGCCATCAATTGCGGTGCCTCTGCTGAATCATTTCACGGCGGCAAGGGGCGGACGCGCTTTGTGCCAATCTGTGCTCTGCTCGTATGCGTGAGCGATTTGCAAAATGCGCGCTTCATCGAGCGCTTTGCCTAAGAACTGCAACCCGATTGGCAGACGCTGCTCATCCACTTCGGCGAAACCGCACGGCACACTGATTCCGCAAATTCCTGCCAGGTTAGCAGCAATGGTGAAAATATCGGCGAGATACATTTGCAATGGATCTGCGACGCGTTCGCCTAGTTTGAATGCCGGCACTGGCGATGTCGGCGAAACTATTGCATCGACCTTCTCGAAAGCCCGGGCGAAATCCTGGCGAATCAGCTCACGCACTTTTTGCGCGCGCAAATAATAGGCGTCGTAATAACCTGAGCTCAAAACATAAGTGCCGAGAATAATACGTCGCTTCACTTCCGGCCCAAAACCTTCCTCACGAGTGCGACCATAGAGATCGAGCATGTCTTTGGGATTTTCCGCTCGATATCCGTAGCGCACGCCGTCGAACCGCGCGAGATTGGCCGAAGCTTCCGCCGTGGCCACGATGTAATAAACTGCGATCGCGTATTCAGTGGTCGGCAACGAGACCTCGATAATTTCCGCGCCCAAGGAACTCATCTGTTTCACCGCGGCATCGATTGCAGTTTTTACCTGTGAATCAATTCCTTCGATCAGATATTCCTTCGGCAAACCCAACCGGACTCCGCGCAAGTCTTGTCCCAGCTTCGCGGAATAGTCAGGCACCGGCTCGTTGAGAGCAGTGGAGTCTTGCGCATCATGACCTGCAATCGCGGTCATGATCATGGCGGCGTCGCGAACAGTTTTCGTCAGCGGCCCAACTTGGTCGAGTGACGAAGCAAATGCGACCAAACCGAAACGTGAAACGCGGCCATAAGTTGGTTTAAGTCCGACAACCCCCGAGAGCGCAGCCGGTTGTCGAATCGAGCCGCCAGTATCGGACCCCAGTGCACCAAACGCTGCGTCCGCTGCCACCGCTGCCGCCGAACCGCCACTGGATCCACCTGGCACCCGCGACAAGTCCCACGGATTGCGCGTCAATTTCTTCGCTGAATTTTCCGTGGACGAGCCCATGGCAAACTCGTCCAAATTGGTTTTCCCAAATGGAATTGCACCGGCCACGCGCAATTTCTGAATCACGGTGGCGTCGTAAATGCCGTGATAACTCTGCAAGATCTTCGAGGCACACGTGCATGGCTGCCCCATGACGTTGATGATGTCTTTGATTGCGACCGGCACGCCGCCCAGCGGGAGATCGACATTTGCTTTCTCTGCTTCTTTCGCGGCAGCCTCCATATCGAGCGACAGATAAGCGCCGATTTCTGGATCAATCGTGTCAATCCGAGCCCGCAGAGCATCGATGACTTCTCGCGGGGAAACTTCGCGGCGACGTAATACCGACTGCAGGTCGGCGATGGTCAGCGCCGGCAGATCTTTCTCCGTCATTCGACGACTTTCGGGACGACAAAAAGGCCGTTCGCCTGTCGGGGCGCGTTGCTCAGTGCTTGCTCCGCTGTGAAACAGTCACCCGGCGCGTCCTCGCGGAACACATTGAAAATTGGAAGCATGTGCGCAGCCGCTTCCACACGGCTCACGTCGGCTTGACGAAGTTTTTCGACGTAATTGAGCACGTCATCCAATTGCTTCTGAAAAATTTTCGCCTCAGCTTCAGTCAGATTTATCCGCGCCAGCCTTGCAACATAGGCGACATCGAGATCGGAACTTCTGGCCATGATTGTTCGCTCAAGAATGCAGATGGCTGATAAGCCAGATGACAGCGACCGCGAGCGCAATCAGAAGAAAGAGAAAAATGATTCGGCCTTCCCGGCGCTCTTTGCGCAGCGAACGAGGTCTTCGAGTGGTATCGAGAGACTGGCCGGGTTCGAACGCTATCGAAACCTGAAACCTCTTATCGCTTTTGTTACTTCCTGCCCCTCGTTCCTCTGCCCGCGTTGGCGATTTGTTCTGCGCGCTCGGCCGGCCTGTCGTAACCATGCGCTCGAGTTCGTCGAGCTTTTCACGCAGTTCAGCTTCCTGTCGTGTTATCTCTTGTTGCCTGTGGCGAAGCGGCGGGGTCGATCTGCGCGAACGACGAAACATCGCCATCACTTACTGGCCATCCAAAAGAAAATCGCCAGCGCAATGGCGCCAAAAATAATCAGCGGCAAGGTGAGAGCCACGCCAATCTCCAACCACTGAAGAAACGAACGCCCAGTGTTGTTTTCGTAAACGTCTGGCGCGACATCCGGCAACGCCGCGTCGCCACCAGTTGCACCTGCTGCTTGCAGCCGACTGCGTTGCTCACTGTACTCAGTGCGTGCGTCGTCCACCGTGCTCAAAGCCCGGCTGAGCTCCTTATTCAAGTCAGATGGATTCCAGCTTCTGGGATCGATCGCTTCAATCAATTCCAAATGTTGAGTGAAACTTTCCCGGGTCGCCCTGATTTGCTCCAGCCGGTTTTGCGCGCTGTAGGCTTCGCGCTCGAGCACAACCAGCGCGCGTGTCAGCTTGTCGGCCATTTCCGTCCGGCCATTTTCCAATTCTCCCTGGCGCCGGCTTAGTTCTTCCAACTCGCGTTTTTGCTTTTCGATCTGCTCCTGTTGGCGCTTGAGCTGCAGCAGCTGCTCCTGCGCTTTTTGCACGTGCGAGTCCAGATTCTCGGCAGAGACGTCGTCCTCGTTCAACTCTAGCATTTGTTCAACCGGTCGAATTTTTTCTGCCATGACAAACCGCCCGTTCGGGCCGGACGTAGCGCATATTAAGTAGCTGACTCCAGAATTCCAGACATTTCCGTTAAGAAGGCGCGAAAATTTTTAGATCGAGCCTGGAATCTGGTTCGCATCAGCGTCCCGGGATCATCTCCAGAAGGAAACCCCTGAAATATTCTGTTTCAGGAATTGTAGGCACAACCGGATGGTCAAGCGCCTGCTCGAACCGCCGCAAGCGCCGCGCGGAGCGCCGTGCATCGACAAGCGCATCGGTGATTGTTTGCGCGAATGCCGTATCGCTCACGTGATGCGAGCATGAAAAGGTGGCCAGCAAACCGTCTTTTGATAACAGCTTGAACGCGCGCATGTGTAATTCCCGATAACCACGCAACGCGTCGCGCAGGCTGCTCCTGGTCTTGGTAAACGACGGCGGATCAAGGACAATTAGGTCGTATTGTGCCTCCGCTTTTTCAGCCGCGCGAAGAAATCGAAAGACATCCTGCTCAATCCATTGCACCTTCAGTTCATTGCGGGCCGTGTTTCGCTTCGCAGCGGCAATGTTATCAGAACTCTCTTCAACGCCGGTCACGTCCGCTGCGCCTGCGCGCGCGCAAGTTAATGCAAATGCCCCGTGATTTGTGAAGCAATCCAAAACACGCCGGTCGCGGGCATATCCGGAGACAATTCCGTAATTATGTTTTTGGTCGAGATAGAATCCGGTCTTTTGACCATGCAACAGATCGACTTCGATCTTTACGCCTTCAATTTCGATCGTGATTTGCGAAGGAGTTCCGCGCAGCACCCCCCGACGTAATTCCAATCCCTCCGCCTTACGGACAGGCGCATCATTTCGTTCGATGATGGTGAATGCTTGTACGGCAGGCGCCCCGCCTGCCGGTCGTTCAGCCCCGGCAAGCGAAGCGCGTGTTTTAAAAAAGAGATTTTCAATCGCCTCTACAATCAAATGTTTTCGCATGTCCATCCCTAGCGTGAGCGTCTGCAAAACAAAATGATCGCCGTAACGATCGATGATCACCCCAGGAAGACCGTCGCTTTCGCTCCAAACGACGCGGCGCACTTTTGGATCGATGTTCCGCCGCTCGCGATACTCAGAAGCTTGCGCAATCCGGCGCCGGAAAAAATCTAGATCCAGGTCTTGCCGGCGCCGGGAGAAACGCCGCGCCACAATTTGTGATCTCGCATTGTAAATGGCGCTTCCAATCAGACGGTCCCTGCCGTCCTTGAGTGAGATGACGTCGCCATCTGCTGGATTGCCAAAAACCTTGAGCACTTCACTGGAAAAGACCCAATCGTGTCCGTGCAACATTCGCGCGCGCGGTTTGACAACGATTCCTGCCATAAACAATTCAACGTCCAACGCCCAATTACTCTGTCACTCGGAGCGAAGTCGAGGAATCTCTGGTAATTGAATACACAGATGTCTCGACTTCGCTCGACATGACAAAACAGCAAGCGAGTTGAAAATTGCGCGGTGAACGTTGAGCATTTGCGCATGCAAATCGCCACACAATCCTCAATCGAGCTTCCCGGAGTCAAAAAATTGCGCAGCGGCAAAGTGCGCGAAGTCTTCGATCTAGGCGATACGTTGCTGTTCGTGGTGTCGGATCGCATTTCGGCGTTTGATGTGATCCTGACCGATCCGATTCCGCACAAAGGCGCGGTGCTCAACCAGATTTCCGCGTCTTGGTTTAGACGTTTCAGCGACATCCGTAACCACGTTGTCACTGCTGATTTCGACGAATTCCCGAAGGAATTGCAGAAGTTCCGTGAGCAGCTTTCCGGGCGTTCGATGATCGTGAAGAAGACCCAGCCACTGCCGGTAGAATGCGTCGTGCGCGGTTATCTCGCCGGTTCGGGTTGGAAAGAATATCAGCAATCGCAGAGCGTTTGTGGGATCAAGCTTCCGGCGAACCTGAAACAGGCGTCGCAGTTGCCGGAGCCAATCTTTACGCCGGCGACAAAGGCCGAAACAGGTCACGACGAAAACATCGACATGAAGCGATGCGTGGAAATTCTCGGAGAAGAAATCGCGGATCGTGTCAAAGCGCTAAGTCTGGAAATTTATTCGCGCGGTCGCGATCATGCTGCACAGCGGGGAATTATTGTCGCAGACACGAAATTTGAGTTTGGAATGGTCAATGGAGATTTGCTCCTGATTGACGAATGCCTGACGCCGGATTCCTCGCGCTTCTGGCCAGTCGACGAATATGTCGTCGGGCAAAGTCCGCCCAGTTTTGATAAACAATTCGTGCGCGATTACCTGGAGACGCTCGACTGGAACAAGACTCCACCCGCTCCGCGCTTGCCGAAGGATGTTATCGAAAAAACTTCCGCGAAATATCTCGAAGCATTTCGTCGCCTGACTGGAAGTGAGCTAGCGGATGCCTAAGGACTTATCTCATCGGTAGCGCTGTCATGTTGAGCGCAGCGAAACATCTCTGGTCTATTTCTTGTTCGGGCGATTCATCCAAAATTGATCCGAGATTCTTCGCTTTGCTCAGAATGACATTATGACCCGGCCCGACATATTGTTTATCATGACGGACCAGCAGCGGTTCGATACGATCGCTGCGCTCGGTAACTCGCACATTTACACCCCGAACCTCGATCGTCTGGTGCGAAGGGGAATCACCTTTTCAAATGCGTATGCCACCTGCCCGGTTTGCGTTGCCGCCCGCTATACAATCCGGACGGGCTGTGAGCCGCCGACGACGCGCGTCTTCAGTAACGCGAAGGCAGACGCGGTAGCGGGGCAGCCGTCAGAGATGGAAGCGCGTTGCGGACCGTATCTCGGTCGAGTCATGTCGCGCCTCGGGTATCGAACGTTTGGAATCGGAAAGTTTCACACGTATCCATGGGATGAAGACGTGGGTTACGAAACAGTCTGGCGGAGTGAAGAGACGTATCATCCGCCCAAACGCGAAGGTGACGACTACGGTTCATGGCTCGCTGATGAGCATCCGGAATTCGATTTCCTCGAGCAACCAATGGGAGAACGCAGCGAGATGTATTACCTTCCACAGCGCAGTCCTCTTCCAGCCGAGTTAGGCGCCGAATGGTGGATGGCCGATCGCGCTGTCGAGGAGATCGCGAAATCAGGTGATGCGCGTCCCTTTTTCGGATTTGTGTCCTTTATGGGGCCGCATCCACCGCTAGCTCCGCCAATTCCTTTCAATCGGATGTACAATCCGGATCGAATGCCAGAGCTGGTTCTCGGCAGCATGGAGGAAGATCACTTGGATGAAGAGATTCCTTTCATGCAGTATGCGATTTGGGCGGATGCGATCAACCCAGGGCTCGCGAAAATTGTGAAGGCTCGATATTACGGTGAGATCACTTATCTAGATCATTGTCTTGGTCGAATCCTCGATGCGATCGAGGCACGGCCGAACTCGGACAACGTTCTTATCTGTTTTTTTTCCGACCACGGGGACCTTTTGGGTGATCATCATGGCTGGCAGAAACAAAACTTTTTCGAGGCTGCCTGCCGCGCCCCTTTCCTGCTCAGCTGGCCGGCAACACTGCCCGCCGGAATTATTCGGAAGGAATTGATCAGCCTGGCAGATCTTTTTGGAATCGCTACGGGAGCCGCAGGCGCGTGCGAACTGCGGGAAGGAATAGACGTTTTAAAAATGCTGCGAGGCGAATGCACATCACGCGAATATCTGGTTGGAATGGTGGAAATTCCTGGCTCGCGGGATTTCAAAGTCATGGTTCTGACTGACGAGTGGAAATACATTTTCATGGCTAATGGCGGCCGGGAACAACTGTTCAGTCGCAAACGCGATCCTAATGAACTCTCGAATTGCATTAGTTCCTCGCGTGCAATCAGAGATGATCTTTATGCCCTGGCTGTGAAAGCGTGCCGTGTCCCGGGTGCGGTCGACGCGCTCGAGGACGATAAACTTCGCGCATTTCCGTTCCGTAAACGGCCACCGAAACGTATCTACCAATTCGACCGGTCGCAGGGTGTACTTGGATTCCCCGATAAACCACAAGACGCGCTAAAGGGATTCGACCGTAGCAATCTAAAACGAATGAAGTGATATGCCGGCTTCGGACAAACGAGAAGATCTGGGCGTGGGCCTGAAACCGGGCGACCGGCATTACCGTGCCTACGTCGGACCTCCGGAGGATTACGACCTCATCGCGGCGATGACCTTCAATCTTCTCACCACGCTCGGTCTGCGCCAGCATCATTCGTTGCTCGATATCGGCTGCGGTTCGCTCCGGATCGGCCGTCTGTTAATCCCTTATCTGAATCGCGGAAAATATTTCGGCGTAGAGCCGAATAATTGGCTGGTTGAGGCGGGAATTGAGCACGAGCTCGGCAAAGATGTGGTGGAAATCAAACGCCCGACATTCTTCTTTTCCGCTTCACCCGAGACGGTTGTCCAGGCGAATGTCTCGTTCGATTTCGCGTTGGCTCAATCGATCTTCAGTCATTGCGGACTGGATCTAATCAGGGGTTGGTTGTCAGCAGTTTCGCGTGCACTCACTCAAAGTGGAGCTTTGGTTGCCACGTTTTTGCCTGACCAGAAGGACTCGAAGCAGAGGGGCTGGGTCTACCCCGAATGTGTGAATTACCAGCCAGAGACACTGGAGAGAGCCGCGGCGGAAGTGAATTTGCGATTTGAAATTCTGGATTGGAAACATCCCCGGCAGACGTGGGCGCTTTTTGCTGCGCCACAGTTCGATTCGGAATGGTTCAAGAATAAGCCTCTCAGCTGGAACACGAGGCTCGAAACAGCGCTCACCAAAAAGCATCAGCCGACAAGTCAGCCGTGAGCAACGATCAGATTTTTGCGATTCCGCGCAAGGTGGAAGATGTCGCCGATTGTTATTTTTACCACGCGATGGAAATCCCGGGTCACGGAGTCGTCGAGGGACGGGATTGGGATTTGCGTGGCCGAGTGGATGAGTACATGGGCAAGGTCGATTTTGCCGGCCAACGCGTTTTGGAAATCGGTCCCGCGAGCGGTTTTCTCACCTTCGAGATGGAAAAACGCGGAGCCGATGTGGTGTCAGTCGAAGTCACAGACGATCACGGCTGGGATTTTGTTCCGTATCCCGCTGAAAGGTTGGAAGAAGTGTTCGACCCGCGTCGAATTGTGATGCAACAGCTGAAGAATTCCTACTGGTTCAGTCACGCCGCTCACCGATCCAATGCCAAAGTGTACTATGGTGATGTTTACGATCTGCCGACTGCGCTCGGTCACTTCGACATCGCTGTAATGGGCGCAGTGTTGTTACATTGTCGCGACCCGCTCCGGATCGTCGAGCAATGTGGAAAAATCGCGAGGTTGCTCATCATTACCGACATGTTCTATCCAGACTTGGAAGGAGCGCCGGTCTGTCGTCTCGCTCCAAATCCGCAGAATTTTCTGTGGCACACCTGGTGGCATTTCAGCACGCTGTTTTTCACGCAGTTTCTGGCGGTAATGGGATTCACGACTTCAGCAACTTCGACGCATCAACAGTATCATCGCGGTAAGCCGTACACGCTTTTTACCATCCTTGGCCGAAGGGAGTGACGCGTTGCGCTTGCAGCTAACGAGATTGACGCGTCTCTGCGCGGTTAGGTAAAAGCATTGGTAGTACACCTTCGGCTATGGTCGCCAACCCAAAGCGCACATTCACGTTGACGCGACTGCGCAATGTCCTCTTTTTTATGTTGCTCATTGCGGCCGGCGTCGCAGTCGGCCCGCAGCTGGCGCACGGTCGCGGCAGATGCCCGCCTTCTTTTTTCCCTGTCGACGTTCGGTGAGAACTTCGATCATGTGACACCGCCAGCATTGCCACCAGCATGGCTAGCAACAAACGCGCTGGGACCGCCGCCTCTCTGGGTCACCTCGAACAGCGGCTTGCCCAGCCCGCCTGCGGATACGCCGCCCAATGCCGCGTTCGTTGATGACACCGATGTCGTAAGCGACAAGCGGCTCGACTCGATGCTCTTCTCTTTTTTTGAAGGCTGCTGCCCTCGGTTGACATTCCGGCATAACTTCAATCTCGAGGCCGACGTTGATCCAAATGTCGGCTTCGATGGCGGCGTGCTGGAACTCAGCACCGATGGCGGAAACACGTTTCAAGAGATTCCCGCCAGCAGTTTTATAATGGGTGGCTACAACCGCACGATCAGCACCGATCGAGGTAGTCCCATTGCTGGTCGTCAGGCATGGAGCGGCAACTCCGGAGGTTTAATCACCACTGTGGTAAACCTTCCAGCGATTCAAACGCCTGCCGGCGGTAGACTCCGTTGGCGAATGGCCAGCGATAATAGCGGGTCCGGCGAAGGCTGGCGTATTGATACGATCACGATTACTTGGTGCCATGACGGGCAACCGTGCACACCCAGGCCTCGACCCTCACCGGCGCCTCGTCCAAGTCCGTAATAGCTGATCGGCCACACTTGTAGGACGTCTCTGTCAATCCCGAAGGCATTCGGGATTCACAGAAACGCCCTACAACAATTCGCTAACGAGCGACTTCTCTTCCTTTAATTCCGCTGCTGACGCGTCTATTTTTGCGCGGCTGAAATCGTTGATCGAAAGGCCTTGCACGATTTCCCATTTTCCGCTGCGCACACGAACCGGGAATGAGGAGATTAATCCCTTCTCGACGTCATAACTTCCGTCGGAACAAATCGCCACGCTGTGCCAATCGTTGTCCGGCGTATCATTCGTCAGCGAATAGACGGTGTCGACCACCGCGTTGGCGGCCGACCCGGCTGAAGAAAGTCCCCGCGCCTTGATGATAGCAGCGCCGCGCTGCTGCACCGCAGCAATGAATTCTTCCTTCAGCCATTTCTCGTCGCCAATTACTTCATTCGCGGGACGGCCATCGATCCTCGCGCTGTAGAAATCTGGATACTGAGTGGAGGAATGATTTCCCCAGATGGTCATGTTCGTGACCGAGCCAATGCTTACACCGGCTTTGTGCGCAAGCTGCGCGCGGGCGCGATTTTCATCTAATCGCGTCATGGCAAACCAGCGGTCACGCGGAATTTCTTTGGCATTATTCATCGCGATTAAACAATTGGTGTTGCATGGATTTCCGACTACGAGCACGCGCACATCGGCCGCGGCGTTTTTTTGGATCGCCTGACCTTGCCCGACAAAAATCTTGCCATTGACCCCGAGTAACTCCTTCCGCTCCATGCCGGCCTTGCGCGGCACGCTTCCAACCAACAAGGCCCAGGTGATGTCCCGAAAACCTTCATCAAGATCCGCAGTCGGTATGACGGATTCGAGAAGCGGAAATGCACAGTCGTCCAATTCCATGACCACACCATTCAGTGCGCCGAGCGCTGGTGGTATCTCAATCAGATGAAGTGTGAGCGGCTGATCCAGCCCGAACATCTGTCCGGAGGCGATGCGAAACACAAGCGCGTAACCAATATGCCCGGCGGCGCCGGTCACAGCGACTTTGATTGGAGTTTTCATAATGCAATTAGACACAAACCCCTGGGTGAGCAAAGCCGAAGCACGGCCCCTCCGTTATGATAGATTACGATTGCCGATGTATCCCGCGAAGTTGAACCAGATCATTAATCTCTTCGAATCGCTGCCGGAAGATGAACGACGCGAGACACTCGTGTCCTACGCGGACAACGCGAAGAAACAGGAGCCGCGCGAAAGCGAGAAGTTCGATCTCGTTGATGTACGAAAAGACGAAGAATGCACGGACACCGTGGGCGTCTATCTGCAGGTCGATGAAAATGGCAAGGCGCACATTCGGATGACGCTCGGCCCGGAAGTGCAAACGCTTACCCGCTCGATGAGCGCAATCCTTTGCAAAGGCCTCGAAGGCTCGACGCCGCAGGAGATTCTCGATCTGCCAAGCGATTTCGTGACCCGCATCGTGGGCACGGAACTGGTTCGCATTCGCAGTCAGACGGTTTATTACGTCCTCACCCGCATCAAAAGTGTTTGCAAAGTGTGGCTGGATCGGCAGCGCATGGCGGAGGTGGCGTAGCGCAGCCGCCATCCCGAGCCGCGCAGACGGCGAGGGACCTCGCAAAGGGTGATTGAGTGCGCAAAGTACATTAGTCTTATGCAAGGTCCTTCGCTCCGCTTAGGATGACCGAATTGAGAGTTCTCACGTGACCTGCGCGTGATTTCGTTTACTATTCGCGCTGGCGCAGATGCCGCGAAATAACGACCTCAACAAAATTCTGCTGATCGGCTCCGGTCCAATTGTTATCGGGCAAGGTTGCGAATTTGATTATTCCGGCGTGCAAGCGTGCAAGGCGCTGCGCGAAGAGCGTTATCAGGTCGTGCTGGTGAATTCCAATCCAGCCACAATAATGACCGACCCAGAGTTCGCCGATCGCACCTACATCGAGCCGATCACTGCTGAAGTGATCGAGGCGATCATGGAACGCGAAAGACCGGATGCAATTTTGCCTACCCTTGGAGGACAAACGGCACTCAATGCCGCCATGGAATTAAATCGCAACGGCGCCCTGGCGCGGCACGGCGTGAAATTAATAGGAGCAAACGCTCAGGCCATCGCCAAAGGCGAAGACCGTCAATTGTTCAAGGAAGCGATGTTACGGATCGGCCTCGAAGTGCCGCGTTCGGGAGTGGCGCGATCCCTCGCAGAACTCAACCGAATCGTCGCAGAGATCGGAACATTCCCGCTCATTGTTCGCCCGGCATTCACCCTGGGCGGGAGCGGCGGCGGCATCGCTTACAATCGCGAAGAGCTCGACCTGATCGCTGCGCGTGGGCTCGATCTCTCGCCGGTCCACGAGGTGCTAATCGAAGAATCGCTGGTTGGTTGGAAAGAGTTCGAGATGGAAGTCATGCGCGACCGGATGGACAACTGCGTGGTTGTCTGTTCCATCGAGAACTTCGATCCCATGGGCGTGCATACCGGTGACTCCATCACCGTTGCACCGGTGCAAACGTTGACTGACAAGGAATACCAAATGATGCGCGACGCCTCGTTTGCAGTCATTCGCGAGATCGGCGTCGAGACCGGCGGCTCTAATATTCAGTTTGCTGTTCATCCAGAGAACGGCCGCATGGTGGTGATCGAGATGAATCCGCGCGTCTCGCGTTCCAGCGCGCTGGCATCGAAGGCGACCGGTTTTCCGATTGCGAAAATCGCCGCAAAACTCGCAGTTGGCTACACGCTGGACGAAATCAAAAACGATATCACACGCGAGACGCCGGCCTGTTTCGAGCCGACCATTGATTACTGCGTGGTCAAGGTGCCGCGCTTCACGTTCGAGAAGTTTCCCCAGGCGGAAGCAACGCTGACAACGCGAATGAAAAGCGTCGGCGAAGCAATGGCGATCGGCCGCACATTCAAGGAAGCATTGCAAAAAGCCTTGCGTTCGCTCGAGATCAAACGGTTCGGTTTGATTGCTGACGGCGCAGATAAAGACGTCGATCTTGAAACGCTGCGACTCAAGTTGGCGACCCCGAACGCGGAGCGAATCTTCTTCATCGCGCAGGCATTTCAGAAAGGCGCATCGATCGACGAGGTTTACGACCTTACAAAAATCGACCGGTGGTTCTTGAGGAACATCCAGCAGATTGTGGAGGAAGCAAAATCTTTGGGTAGCGCGCGCGTCTCGCGCGCGGCGGCGGATGTCTCGTCCGACGCCAAGTATTCGAAGCGGCGATTGCCGCATTTTGAGAGACCTTGGGGAAAATACGCTGTCAGTTTTACCACCTTGAATCGTCGCCAACTGTCGCCGGCTGCTAAATCAATCGTCCTCGACGCGATCACGCATTTTCACAACAACCGGTACGAATTATATGCCGCATGCGTGATGCCGGACCACGTGCACATCCTATTCGAGCCTGCGATCAGGTCCGATGATACAAATGGGCGGCCTGTATTTTGGTCCTTAGGAGAATTGATCGGCTCGCTCAAGTCATTTGCTGCGCACGAGATCAATAAGCGAGAAAAGTCCAAAGGGAGTATTTGGGAAGAAGAGTGGCACGATCGGCTGGTTCGCTCGCAACAGGATCTTGAAGAGAAATTTCACTACATCACCTGCAATCCATGGGATGCGGGCATCGCAAAGGCCGATGAAAATTATGAGTGGGTTTGGTGGCAGGGAAAAAATGCTCCGCGAGACGCGAAGCATCGCGGCCGAGACAGCCGCGCTACCCAGCTACAACTCCTCCACGCTAAAAAGCTTGGATTTTCAGATCGGCAACTGGCCGCAGCGAATGGTGGGACGGAGAGCGAAATTCGCGCGAGACGAAAGTCGTTAGACATGACGCCGACGTACCGGCTCGTCGATACGTGCGCGGCGGAGTTTGAAGCGTACACGCCTTATTACTATTCAACATACGGCGATGAGAACGAGCGGCGCGAGAGCGACAAACGCAAGATCATGATTTTGGGCGGCGGACCGAACCGAATCGGGCAGGGAATTGAATTCGATTATTGCTGCGTCCACGCTGCGTTTGCGCTGCGCGAACTGGGATTCGAAACCATCATGGTCAACTCGAATCCGGAAACGGTTTCCACCGATTACGACACGAGCGACAAGCTTTATTTCGAGCCGCTCACTTTGGAGGACGTGCTCAACATCTACGATCAGGAAAAACCGGAAGGCGTGTTAGTCCAGTTTGGCGGCCAAACACCGCTGAACCTGGCAAGCGGATTGAAAGCTGCAGGCGTGCCGATTCTTGGGACGCAACCTGAAAGCATCGAGACGGCAGAAGACCGACAATTGTTCGCAACGATGCTCGACAAGCTCAATCTGCGGCAGACTCCGAATGGATCGGCGACAAGCACCGAAGCCGCCACCGCAATTGCGAACAAGATTGGCTATCCGGTGTTGGTCAGACCCTCGTTCGTACTTGGTGGAAGGGCCATGGAACTTGTCTATAATGAGGGAGATCTTCGGCGCTATATGGCGAGCGCCATCGAGGTAACACCTGATCGCCCTGTGCTTATCGATCGTTTTCTCGAAGACGCCATCGAGGTCGATGTCGATTGCATTTCCGACGGCGAGACGACCGTGATCGGCGCGATCATGGAGCACATCGAGGAGGCTGGCATCCACAGCGGCGACAGCGCCTGCGTAATTCCAACATTCTCATTGTCCCAAAAAGTGCTCGATGAAATTTCCGCGGCAACGAAATCGATGGCGCGCGAATTGAACGTGCGAGGGCTGATGAACGTGCAATTCGCCGTCAAAGGCGACGACGTTTACGTGCTGGAAGTGAATCCACGCGCGTCGCGCACCGTCCCTTTTGTCAGTAAAGCAATCGGTGTCCCGCTGGCGAAACTCGCCGCGAAGGTGATGGCGGGCAGATCATTGCGCGAACTTGGTTTCACCAAGGAAATCGTGCCGAAACATTTCTCCGTAAAAGAAGCGGTGTTCCCGTTTCTGCGCTATGAAGGCCTCGATATTTCTTTGGGTCCGGAGATGAAATCGACGGGCGAAGTGATGGGCATGGATGTCGATCTCGGCCTTGCGTACGCGAAATCGCAGATGGCCGCACCGCCACCGCTGCCGAAAAAAGGGAAAGTTTTCGTCAGCGTTAAGGACGCCGACAAGGAAGCGGTAATCCCCGTGGCGCGCGAGTTTGTGAAGCTCGGCTTCGAAATCATTTCCACGAGTGGAACCGCAGACGCACTCGCGAAAGCGAAGATCAAAGTGACCAAAGTCTTCAAGATTCACGAGGGACGCCCGAACGTTCTCGATCGCATCAAGAACGGTGATATCAATTTCATCATCAACACGCCAAGCGGGAAGATTCCACGAGAGCACGAAGTGGTTATCCGCAATGCTGCGCTTGCTGCAAAGATCCCGATCATGACAACCGTGCGCGCCGCGCTGGCGAGTGCGAATGGGATCCGGTCGTTACAAAAACGAAAAGTTCAGGTACGCAGTTTGCAGGAGTACAATCAGGATGTAATCCCAAGCGTAGCGAGGGACCTCGCAAACGCTCGTTGATCCCACTCGGAAAGTTGCGTGGTCCACCAGCTGCTGCCAGATCTTCGCCTGGTTCAGGATGACCACGCATTTTGTATCATCTTGAACGTTCACCGATGACGACTACGATTGGCCGAATGAAAGCTTTAATTTGTTGCTTGATCGCGTCTATCCTTGCTGCAGCGGCGGTCGCCGAAGAAAAGAAAGAAACTTCTCCTATGCCTACCTCAAACGAAGTCGCAGTGATTAAAACCACCGAAGGCGAAATGGTCGTGCAGTTTTGGACTGATGCTGCACCAAACACCATCGAAAATTTTAAGAAACTGGCGCGCCAGGGCTTCTACGACGGCACCATTTTCCACCGGATCATCAAAGGATTCATGATTCAAGGTGGCGATCCGAATTCGAAAGATCCGGCGAAAGAAGACAGTTACGGACAAGGTGGTCCGGATTACAAAATCAAAGCCGAATTTAACGATCATCCTCATGACCCAGGTGTGATCTCAATGGCGCGCAGCGCTGATCCGGATTCGGCCGGATCGCAATTCTTTATCTGTCTCGCACCGATACACCGGCTCGATCATCAATACACGACGTTTGGCAAGTTGATCAAAGGCGATGATGTGCTCGAGAAAATTGGCAACACGCCGGTGGAGCGAAATTCACAGGGTGAAACGAGCAAGCCGACCAAGCGCGTGGTGATCAACAAGATCGACATCGTTCCGGCAGGTTCCATCAAATAGTTCACCACGAAGGGCACGAAGAACACGAAGCATTCAAGCGATTTTCCTTTTCGTGACCTTCGTGTCCTTCGTGGTTTATTTCTGAATGGCGGAGACAACGAGGATCGCGCTCATTCAAATGCGCTGCGGCCCGGAGCCGGAGAAGAATCTCGCGCGTGCGATTGAATTCGTCCGTGAGGCAGCAGAGAAAGGCGCGCAGATTGTTTGCTTACCGGAACTTTTTCGGTCGCAATACTTCTGTCAGACAGAAGACCACAAAAATTTTGATTTGGCTGAGGAAGTGCCCGGAAAATCAACAGCGGCCTTGGGAGATGTGGCGCGGGAAACCGGCACAGTCATTATCGCGTCACTCTTCGAGAAACGCAGCGCGGGCGTTTATCACAATAGCGCGGCGATCATCGACGCGGAGGGAAAACTGCTGGGCAAATATCGCAAGATGCACATTCCCGATGATCCGCTATATCACGAGAAATTTTATTTCGCGCCCGGCGACCTCGGATTTCAGGCGTGGCAGACGACGCACGGCAAAATTGGCGTCTGCGTTTGCTGGGACCAGTGGTACCCGGAAGCGGCGCGGCTCACCGCATTGCGCGGCGCTGAGATCATTTTCTATCCAACTGCAATCGGCTGGCATCCATCGGAAAAGGAGGAGTTCGGGGCGGCGCAGCATTCCGCCTGGGAAACAATCCAGCGCAGTCACGCCATCGCGAATGGTTGCTACGTCGCCGCTGCGAACCGCGTTGGCCATGAAGCGCCCGCCGGCGGCGACGGAATCGAATTTTGGGGACAAAGTTTTGTTTGCGGACCAGACGGCGAAATCGTTGCAAAGGCTTCGGTCGATGGAGAAGAGATCCTGCTGGCCGACATCGATTGGAATCGCGTCGCTGCGCATCGGACGCATTGGCCATTTCTGCGCGACCGTCGCGTCGATGCTTATAGTGGCCTCGATCGACGGATGATCGACTAAAATACTCCGCTCGAACGCAGAAGCCGAGGCGTCCGCTTCTTCGCGCGGCGACGTGCTGGTGCAAGCCTGAAACGCGGGCTGTTTTGACTCCGCTCGCTGTGTTAATGACGAGGGCGATGATCGCGCGTGTTTCGCCAACAAGAATGCGCCGGCCGTGGTATCGGCCCTCTTTGACCACGCAAATTATGATCGGGCTGATTGCAGGCGGTGTGATCGGCTGGCTCCGGCCCGATTGGGGAAACGCAGTTTATTTTTTGCGGGACATTTTCATTAACCTGATCAAATCCATCATCGCGCCGCTCGTTTTCTCAACGATTGTCGTAGGAATCGCCGGCGCTGGTGCGCTTCGGAAAGTCGGGCGCATGGGAATCAAAGCGCTGATCTATTTCGAGATTGTCACGACCGCAGCGCTGATCATTGGGTTGGCGATAGTCAATTTCACAAAGCCGGGCTTAGGCGTCACTCTCGCCTCTGGCAACACCGACATCATCAAGACAATCGGGCAAAGCCATCCGCAGACTTTCGTCGAAACGATCGTGCACGTTTTTCCTTTCAGCGTGATCGAAGCCATGGCGCGCGGCGACGTTTTGCAAATCGTCGCATTCAGTGTGCTTTTCGCACTCGCGGTCTCAGCAGTTGGAGAAAAAGGGAAACCAATTATCCGGGCAATGGACAGCCTGTCGCAGATCATGTTTAAGTTTACAAATTACGTGATGATGTTTGCGCCGATTGGGGTCGGCGCAGCGATGGCGCACACGATTGGCACACAGGGTCCGGCAGTGCTGATGAATCTCGGCAAATTGATCGGCTCGCTTTACCTGGCTCTGGTGATTTTTATTTTGTTGATCTTTGGGCTGGTGATTGGGATCGCGCGGATTCCGTTGCGGCAATTCGTCAGGGCAGTGCGCGAGCCTGCGGCGCTTGCATTCGCAACCACGAGCAGCGAATCGGCGTTGCCCAAAGCAATGGAATCGATGGAGCGTTTCGGCGTGCCGCCCCACATCGTCGGCTTCGTGATGCCGACCGGCTATTCGTTCAACCTCACAGGATCAACATTATATCTGGCAATGGCCTCGGTGTTCGTGGCGCAAGCGGCCGAGACGACAATGGGATGGCACATGCCGTTAGGCCAACAGATCACGATGATGTTGACGTTGATGCTGACTTCCAAAGGCGTGGCCGGCGTGCCGCGGTCATCGCTTGTCATTTTGCTGGGCGCATTGAATTCGTTTGTGCCGTCAGGATTGGGGCCGATCGGTGTGGCGATCATTTTCGGCGTGGATGAATTGATGGACATGGGACGGACGTGCGTGAATGTGATCGGCAATTGTCTGGCGACGGTGGTCGTCGCTCGTTGGGAAAGAGAATTCGATGAAAAGCGCGCGCACGTGTTTGGAACGCCAGCCGAAGCCGAACTGGATGTGAAAGCCGGCGAGGTCGCCTTCGCCGAGGCCGTCGCGCAAGGCGATTGACAATTTTATACGAGTTGGCGGTTTGGCCGCTTTCAAGACGCGCCGACAATTTTCGGCTGACTTTTTTGCGACTGGCACGCACGGCGCGCGCGAATAGGAAATGAATTGACAAGCAATTCACATTACAGAATTTGTCACAAACTCTAATCCATCAAAAACCTATGAAAAGAATCCTCGCAACATTCCTGATATTCTCCTCGATTGGCTTAGGTGTTATCGCATTTGGCGTAGGCGGCTCGCCTCGACCGAATGCAAGCGCCGACGCCTTTTACCACGGCCCAGACGTCGACAATTCGAGCGCGATCGTCCAACTCAAAGGTGATCCGGTGAGTACGTACGCCGCCACGAAACCAGCGCCCGGCAGAAAAATTGATTTCAACAGCCAAGCAGTCAGATCGTACCGCGCCCAGTTGGCTGCTGGACGGAACACTTTCAGAAGTTGGCTGCGAGCTAATGCGCCCAGAGCAAGGGTCACCAGCGAGTACGATATTTCGCTTAACGCGGTGGCTGTAAAACTGAACGGCACCCCGCTGGAGACGATTGCACCCGCGCCGATGGTGGAGCGGGTCCAACCTAACGCCCTTTATCATCCCAACCTGAGCCAGAGCTACCAAATTATTAATGCCTCGGGTGCGTGGACCGCGGCTGGTGGCAGAGCCGTAGCAGGAGCGGGCATCAAGATTGGCGACATCGATACCGGTATCGACAACTTGCATCCCTTCTTCAATCCAGCCGGATTCAGTTATCCTCCGGGATTTCCAAAGTGCGATGCAGCAGACAGCACTTCGCACACCCCAGACCAAGACTGCGAATACGTCTCGCCAAAAGTCATTGTTGCCAAGGTCTTCTATAATAAAGCCCAGAATCGCGGTCTCGACGCGCAAGCAATCCAAGATCACGGGACACACACTGGTGGCATTGCAGGCGGGATCTATGATCCCAACCTGAACGCCGTCGTGAATGGCGTTATGATCGACGACATGTCCGGAATCGCGCCGGGTGCGTGGCTTGGAAACTACAATGTCTTTCCGGGCGATGTAACGAACGCTCGCAGCGAGGACATCCTGAACGCGGTTGATGCAGCAATCGCTGACGGAATGGATATTCTCAATCTATCTCTTGGCGGAAGCTACCATGGTAACAACGACCTGCTGGCGATAGGGCTCGACAATGCAGTTGACGCGGGCCTGGTCGTGGCTGTGGCGGCAGGAAACAGCGGCCCTGGGCCAGGCACTATTGAGTCCCCAGGCCGCGCACGCAAAGTGATCACGGTCGCCGCGAGCACAAACAGGCACTTCGTTGGTCAGCCGTTCACCTATCCGGCGAGCGGCGGCACAACGATCGGCGCGGCGGTGGGTGACTTCCCGCCGTTGCCTACGAGCTCATTCGGCCTGTGGTTTAATACCGAGCTCACCGCCTGCACCAGCGTTGATCCGGGCGCTTCCGGCAACGTCGTGGTCGTCAACCGCGGCGGTTGCACGTTTAGCACAAAGGTGCGCAATGCGATCGCGGCCGGAGCTATAGGAGTTGTGGTGATCAATAATGTCGCCGGTGATCCGACCGCAATGGCCAAGGACGGTGGTGGTGGTGATAACCTGCCAGCCGTCATGATAGGCAAGAACGAAGGGGCAGCGCTGCGGGCTGCGAACCCACCCGACGCGTCAGCGGTCGCGACGTTCCAAGAGTTTATCAGCACCAACCAGGATATCCTCGCGGGCTTCAGTAGCCAAGGCCCAACGGCGATCGATTTGGCCGTTAAACCTGACGTGACCTCGGTCGGTGTGAACGTACTCAGCTCTATCACGTGCGTGGGTAAGCCTGCTGGCTGCCCGGGCGATGGTAGCGGATGGGCCTTCTTCAGCGGAACATCGATGTCGACGCCGCACATTGCCGGGTCGGCGGCTGTGCTCAAGAACCTGCATTCGTCATGGACGCCGGCACAGATTAAGTCTGCGCTGGTGAACCATGCCGACCTAGTGATCAAGGATGCCATAACCGCCTTGCACGACGTCGGTCCGACAGCACAGGGCGCAGGGCGCGAGAATCTCTCCGTAGCTGCAGCCGGGACAACATGGATGGATCCCGTGTCGGCGAGCTTCGGCAAAGTGACCATTGGGCATCCCACGTCGTTGACGATCACCTTGTCCAACCCCAGTGCCACCGATGAGACGTTCACGATCTCGACGACGAAGTTTACCCCGAGCACGTTTGGGGGAACCGTCCCCAGCGTATACGATGCTGGAACACTAAGCTCGGGCGACGGCCGGATCACTGTCCCTGGCAGCGTGACTGTGCCGGCTAATGGTTCGACGACACTGACAGTGACGGTCAGTTCAGCTAACGGCGATGTGGTCCAAGGCTGGATCAACCTCGATGGCCCCGGCTCTAACGACCTGCATTTCGCATATTACGCTACAGTGGGTCGGTAAGTCGCTGATGACGTAAATACGTCGAATCACAAAATCGTTTCTACAAGGCAGGGACGCGGGAACCCGCGTCCCTGCTTTTTGTACGCGTGAAGCTGACTGCAAACGGCGGGCTGTGCGACCCGCGAACGTCGCGGCCTGACGTTGCTGTCACCGGAGCATCGACAAACCTGAACCGTTCCAGCTAAGATGTGGTCGTCATGCCAGCTTTGCACACGTTCGCCATAGCAACTTATCTGATGCAGATTTTCACCGCTGCTTTTCTCGCGATTCTTTTTCTTCAATCGGGAATTGATAAAATCGTCGATCGTGGCGGAAACCTCGAATGGCTGAAGGAACATTTCGCGAAAAGTCCGCTGGCCGGAACGGTTCCGGCTCTGCTAACCGTAATCACCATTCTCGAGCTTGCAGCCGGCATATTGAGCGCTATCGGCTGCGTCGCAGTCATGCTCGTGCGCGATTCAAGGATCGCATTCTACGGCGCGCTCGTCTCCGCTCTTGCGATTATCGCGCTATTCTTTGGCCAGCGGATGGCCAAAGATTACGCTGGGGCAGCGGTGCTTGTTCCGTACTTCCTGTTCGCATTGGTTGCAATTTATCTGCTCGCGCAGCCGTGAATTGGCGAGAGGTGGCACGGACAACCGTCACGAAAACCATGTGCCTCACAAAATTTGCAAAGCCGCAACTTGTGGTGGGCGCATCGCTTCTGCTCGTCGCGCTAACATTCTATTATTTCGCGGTTCTTAGGATTGATTACAGCAAGACAATGCTGCTCGATCTGGGTCCACATCCCGATGCGACGGAATACTTCGCACAGGCACAAGCACTGCGCAGGGACGGCTGGCCTTCCATACAAATTGGATACGAGAAACTGCCATCAAGGTATCCTTTTGGGTATCCGGCGCTGATGCTTCCCTGGTTGGAGATCCTGCCAGAAGCCGACGTCGTGCTGGCTCCGTTTCGCACGAGTCAAACGATGGGGCTGCTCCTGCTTTTGGCAGTCTTTGCTTTTTACGCATACCTGGCAATGCCGTTAACGGGCGGATTTGCGGTGCTGTTGCTGGCGACGCTTCCTGGCTTCGTCACCTTTTGCCGTTCGTCGTTGAGTGAGATCAGCGCTTCGCTGTTCTATGTGCTGGCCTTTATGTTCGCGTATCTAGGACTAAAGGAGGAACGTCGCTGGAAGCTTTATCTATCGGCGATCTTGCTCGGCCTTTCTCTTAATATTCGGATTCAGTCAGTCTTGTTCGCGCCCCTGCTGCTGGCCATGGCTCTCTTCCCAGTAAGAGGAAATAGATTGCGTTGGTTTCTCCATTGCGCTGCGGTGCTGGTCGTTTTCGCACTGGTGGCCAGCCCGGTCCTAGTGATGAATACAATCCAGTTTCACTCGCCGTTTAAAACAGGCTACGACTTCTGGGCCTCATACTCGAGCGTGAAGCGCGCCCTCTTTTCCCTTGGCTATATTCCGATCAATTCCGCCGCGCTGTGGAAGGAATTCACTCTCCAACCTTTTGGATATCACCCTGCTAATGTTTTCGGCACCGGCACCTCCTTTGTCCCTGCATTTGTCCTTCTGGCTTGCACGGGATTATTCTTTATTCGGGTCGATCGGTTCGCTGTCTGCGCCTTTCTAGCCGGCTTAAATTTTTTGGCAGTAATCTTAAGTCATCATTACCGACTTGTGGACGCAAGATTCTACCTGCCGCTTTTAATCCTTCTGGTCGCGGTGGCTATCCTGCCCGTTACGTGGGCCGCAAAGAACCTTTTTGCCGGAAAACGGATCATTATTGCCCTGACTGTCTCTATCCTATTTGCCGGGGCTTGCGTCGGTTATCCATCGCGCTCCGGCTACGACGCACGGGAGATCGACCGATTGCAAGCCTGGGACGCTCTCCATTTTACAACTCCACCTTCTCAATCGATCGAGTTCGTCGCGCAAAAGCATTTTGCCAGACGATTAAGTCGGCAGCCCGGAATCGTCCTTAGTGATATTGATCCTGTTTACTTGAACGCTCTTTTGCCGCGCTCGTTCGTAGCAGCCCCGATCGATGGAAAGCATCATTACAAATGGAGCTTTATTTGGCGTTATGATCGACCGCAGGCCTTAGCTTTGGTCGAACGCGGTTTGGAACAGTCGGTTCCTGTTTACGCGCTATTTACTTCCCGAGCCGACATAGCTACGAATCAATCGCGCCTGCCAAGCGTCCCTGAATACGAATGGCGCATTCTGGAAAACGCTGCGGGCAATGCGACAATCCTGAAGCTTGCTCCCGCTGGATCAGATCAGACAACAGCAACACCAGAATAATGCGCGTCACTGCTCTTTTGCAACACGGCGTGCCCGGACGTCGATTGATGCGAAAAGCTCTTCGGCCCATCTTGTTCTCAGGCATGCTTTTTCTGGCAGCCTACCTTCGAGTAATGGGATTGACTTGGGGTCTAAATAGCGGGTATGGGCACGACCTCAATTTTCAGCCGGACGAATTTGTAAGCCTCAGGGGAGTCCTCCAGCTGGATTTATTGGCCGGTAATATTAAAGCGCCGGGGGCGTACTTCGAAGGCACATTCAATTATTATGTGTGGGCCGTGCTACAAGCAGGGCTTAAGATCGCCGCTAACAAAGGAGCACCCCTTGGCGGCTCAATGAGCCTGACAGATTATTCTAACCTTTTGTATATCTGTCGGTGGATGTCAGTACTGTTTGATCTCTGTACAATTATTGTCGTATTTCTCGCGATTAGAGAAGCTACTGACAAGTTCTACCCATCGCTCGTGGGTGCGCTGTGTTACGCTGTTATCCCAATGCAAGTGATCTACGCACACTTCATGAGGCCTCACATCTTGAGCAATTTACTGTGTGCGGTAGTCATTTGGCTCTCGTTAAAGCTTCGGAAATCGCAAAGCTGGCAGCTACTTGTTTTCGTCGGTCTCATTTCCGGTTTGGGCGCGGCGACCCGGTATCCTGTTGGAATCATCGTGATCATTCCGTGCCTGTACTTGCTACTGAGTGGCGATGGTAACTCGCTAAACTGGAAGCGCCGAATTTTGCAGCGTGCGAAAGACTTGGTTACCAGCCAGGTTTGGTTGATCGGTTTAGGATTTGGAATTGGACTGTTCCTGGGTCATCCGATGCTGTTTTTAGATCCATCGGGGGTTACAGGAGCAATCACCGGCGAAACGCTAAGATACGCTTCGCTTCACGAGTTTAGCGGAAGCCAATTGCTTAACCTCTCTGTTCTCTGGAGGTACGTCACATACCTCATTCCGTTCGCGATGTATCCTCTGCTATGGTTGATTCCTTACTGCGCAGTTCTATATCTTCTTTTCAAGCGTAGCCTTTACAGCCTCTCAATCCCAATACTGATTTTCTCGCTTCTGTATCTTTATCTGATGGGAAAGGGCTACCTTGTGCCTTATTACAGCCGGATAACCATGCTTTTGTTTCCTGGGTTTTGTGTGCTCGTTGGCATAGCCTGCGAGGACCTACAGTTGCAAATGAGAAATAGACGGATACCGGCGATTGTCTTAACCTGCGCGCTCGTGCTTATCCTTGGGTCGTCAGTGGTTTTTGATAGCGCGTACGATCGCGCCATGCAGCAGAAGGATGCCCGTGAGGTTGCTCGGGAAGATCTCAAAAACCTGATTGGCGAGACGCCAGCGAAAATCGGTATCTTGCGGTTCGGAGCTTATTTTTACACTTCAATGCCTGCCGCCAAGCCACTGGCCAGCCAAAAGGTGACAGTTCAGTTACAGGACGCTGGACAAGATGCTGACTTCCTCCTGCTGGGACTCGCGAGGCAAATTAGTCCGGAGCAAATTAACATATATGTCAGGCAGGTTGAAGCGCAGGGAAAATTCGAATATGCCAGAAGCTATCGGGTGCCGGTAAGGATTTTTGGACACGAGTTTAGACTCACGCACTTTCCTTTAGACATGACCTATACCTTTCCAACGCTTTTGCTTTTTCGAGCAAAGCCCCAGCATGAGTTGAGCGCCAGCTGATTGGAACGTCGGAATCACATCGACGACAGAACTCAATGCAAAAGAGTCAACAGACCCTGCTGACTTCCGAGGGGCTCGCCCAATCCCAGGCTGGTGATGTTCTGTTGCTGCCGATAGCGCTACTCGCATTTTGGACCTTCGCGTATGACTTTATTCTTGTCGTCCGATGGCCAGCGGAAACGATAAGGTGGTTCTTCTTGGCCATTGCTGTTTCTGGTTTCTTTTTGCTACGGCGTCTGTGGAAAAAAACAAACGCAACCCCTGGCAAAGCATATCAGTTCCATCTCTCTCACATCCTTCTACTGGTCCTGGGCATAGCCTATGCATCTACGGCTCTCTTTGTACGCCGACCCAATCAAGATGACGTGTTCTATTTTCATAGAGCTCTCTCTCAACTCTCGGCCCTTAATCAGCCCTTCTTTTTGCGTCAGACGGGTGTGGATATGGACGCCGCGGCATTATCACCAGTTCACTTAGCAAGCAGCTATGAGATGCTCATGGCTTTTTTGGGTCACTATCTTCGAATCGATCCTCTATACTTTTACCAGGTGGTGGGCCACATGGCTGCCGCGTTTTCGCTCCCGTTTGTTCTTTATTGGTGCGCTCGGAGGTTCGGATTGGATCGCTGGGCCGCAGCGATCGGGGCGTTACTTGGAATAGCATTTCTGCTTGTCGCCGACCCGTCGCCGCTCGGAGCGTTGCTTGGAGTGGAATTTCCGCGTATCGCTGGCCAGCCGCTGAGCTCAATCAACACCGCCGGCCTGTTCGGGTTTGCAACCGTTGCCGGCTATTTCTGGCAAGGTAAGCCGATTGTTTGGCTTTTGCTGCTACCGATCGGGCTTTCGCTGAGCTATCGTTACCTCACGCGAGGCAACCGCAGTGATGTGGCGTGGCTCACGTTGTTGGGCATCGCCGGCGTGGGTTTAAGCAACTCGGCTCTTTACTTGATCCCGGCGGTCATTGGATGCTCGTGGGTAGCCTTTTTCGCGCTTGAGCTCATTCAACGAAAAAAACAACTAGAACTCTGGACACAAATTCATCGCGGCCTGCTCCTAATAATTCCGATGATCTATCCGATCGGGATATTGGCCTTGCTGGCCATAAACATAATTCCGAAGCCAATCGATACCCGGGCGTTTGGACCAGAATACATCCCGTGGCGCGAAGCTGCGGATTTCGTTATGGGAGGGCCTGCTGAGCACTGGCGCGATGCTATCCTGATGATTACGGTGCCGTTGCTAATCGTCAGAGGAAAGAATGGGCTTTTCCTCTTCCTTTATCTGTGTGCTGTGTGGCTCCTTTGCTTGAATCCATTATTGGCGCATTGGTGGATGAAAAACATCCTCGCTTCCTGTTACTTTCGGCTTGTCTATCTTCTGCAAATACCGTTGCTATGTGCCATGTTGGCAGCTGCGGGTTCCCGGCTAGCGCAGCCAGGCAGCTCTGTGAAAGACCGATTAGCAACCCTACTAGCGTTTTTTGCGGTTCTTGTGAGTTCCCTTTATGCCTATCGCGGACTTTCAATCGTGCCGCGAGATCCAAAGCTCGGCATCGGGTGGAAGTCCCCGAGTGAATGCCAGCTGCTTCCGGCAAACCTTGATTTTGCCAAAGCTGCTGGCGGATACATCGCGCATGCCAAGCTGCTCGCACCAAACTGGACCGCCAGTGCTGAGTTACCTCTTCTGTTCCCGCAAATGAAAATTGTGGCTCCCCGGGCCGTTACACATTACTTCGCCAATGCCGGAAATGCGGAGGAAGGCATTCTCCGCCGCCAGGCACAGGCTTTTGTCGAGGGCGACAAATCCGGAAACCCCCAGCGGCTTCGATCCTTGGAACCGAAATTTCGAAAGGTAATAGAAACCGGCCGGGCAAATGCCGTCGCCACTCCCGAATCTGAAAGCGATCGAGTATTGGCGACGCTTAAGTCGATTGAGCCCGGCTGGCATCGCGTCCTGGAAGCTGGCGGGCTGGTTTTGATGTTGCCAAGTAATGCCGAACCAGAGGCCAGAATCAGAGTGAATACGATGGCATGGGTCAGTAACCGCTGAGATGTTACCTCGATGATGCGAACAAATTCATATACCAGTCCGGGCTCTCGCTTACTGACTCGGAGCGGAAGGGTGCGAGCCCATGCTTATGGGCGATGGCCGGAATTACTTTTCGCATTCGAGAACGACCGTAACATAAGGGATACGCATCGGCTTCATGTCTACCAACGAAGTAACGTTTTGGAATACATGCTCGGCCAAATGACGGTACGCTTGCTCTGTCCGAACATTCTGCCCTCGGTCCTTCGACATAATGTATCTGGAAAGGCGTCCCTGGTTTGGGACCCAGCAAGCATCCAAGGAGACAAATCGGCCCCCTGTTTTTAGGGCGTGGTAGGCGAAGCGCAGGCAATGCGCAGCCTCCTCATCGTCCAAGTGATGTAAGATTCCGAGTGCTGTGACGATATCGGCGTCACGAAATCGCGGATCGTCCCAAACCGCCTTCGTGTCACCTGTAACAAAGATGCCCCTGCCAGGATACTTCCGTTTGGCTGAGACAATATAGGCTTCACTGACGTCGAACCCAAGGTACTCCACTGCCGGGAGCCACGGCAGTATCTGCGCCGGACCACACCCAATATCAATGACTTTATCGCCAGCTTTGGCTCGGACGTGGCTTTTTATGAACCTGCGACGCAGCGCGTTACCCCCGATGCAGTCCTGAACCAGATTGTAAAGAAACGGTACCTTTAACAAATCCAGTAATTCAAAGTCAGTTTGCAATGATGAACTCCTATAAAGGGTTGAGCCGCACCGATATGAGGTATTACAAAAGCGCGACCACTCGCCCTACTCATCGCTTCGACATCCGACAGCTAGCAAAGAACTGCCGACTGGCATCGGAAACGGCATACTTGTTTCCACCCGTTGGACCGTCCGCAAAATACGCCGCGCCATCGCATTTGGCTGCGCAAAGCCGGTACAAATCACACGGTCACGTGAGATAAAGCGAAGGACAATCTTTCGCGCAAAAAGGATAGGCACCAGCGAAAATCCCCAATGAACGATACTAAGCCGTTTTACGCCTGTCCGTCGGAAGAGCGATTCGATTTGGGCTATGTCGTACCGACGCTTGTGCCCAGCTACCTCGTCGTATTTTCCGTAGAAAACCATATGAGCGGGGACATTGATTGCCACGAGGCCATTGGGTTTCAAATGTGCGAGCGCTGCTTTTAGAAATGCCACATCGTCGTCGAGATGCTCTATCACGTCCATTAGGAGAATGAGATCGTATGCCTCCAACATCGCAGGGTTTCTGTCGAAAATATTATAGACAAAAAGTCTTCCCCTCCCGCTTTTCGCCAACTCCAGTGCGCGCCGGTTCAGGTCGCAGCCGTCCACGGAGATGTCTAAATCGCGTTCAGCCAGTTGTCGCACCACACCGTGGCCACAGCCGATGTCTAACGCAGCCCGAATCGGTCGGTTTGCGCGCTTGAGTTGCTGAAGTAGTACCTGGTGTCGCCATTGCATCCAGAAATGATCCGCCGTTGCATAATCGAACCATTCATCCGCCATGGAGACACGCGTAGCGGGTGAGAGAAACTCGATCTCGCTCATCGGTCGCTTTCGGGCTTTTCGAAATTGATAGTGCGCTCGACGACGAAGGATGGACGCGCCTTCACTTCCAAGAACATCTGGCCAATGTACTCGCCCAGAATCCCGAGATAAAGGAAGACAACGCCTTGGGAAAAGAGAAGAACTATCACAAGGGTCGTAAAGCCCGGCGCTTCGATGTGCACACTTGTGAAAAGGGCGACTCCGGCATAGATCAAAGCGGCCGTCATCGCAAGAAAACAGAGTAACGCGCCGCACATGAGTCCCACGCGCAGCGGTTTGATCGAGAAAGAGGTGAGTCCCGATGTTGCCAACTTCACTAGCGTTTTCGAGGAGTACTGCGGGGCACCAGCCGCGCGCGCTGGTCGCGCAATAGGCATCGCTTTGCTGCGTAGCCCCAGCCAGGCGCGCAAGCCCCGGACGAAGCGTAGTCTTTCCGGTAGGCTTAAGAGCAACTGCACACCTCGGCGACTGATCACGCAAAAGTCGCCGCTGTCCAAATCTACCGGGGTATCAGCTAAGAATGCGAAAAGCCGGTAGAAAAGATAATAGAAAAATCGTTTTACCGTCCCCTCGTGACGGCGAGTGCGAACGGCATACACAACGTCCAAAGGCTCCGCCCGCAACAGACGATACATCTCTAGTAGCACTTCCGGTTCATCCTGCAGATCGGCATCCATGATTCCGACATAGTCGCCTGACGCCAGGGACAGTCCCGCAGAGATCGCACATTGATGTCCGAAGTTGCGCGTTAGGATGATCAGTTTCACGTACGAGTCGGCTTTCGCCCACGCTTCGATAAACTCGGCACTGCCATCGGTCGATCCATCACTGACGAAAAGTAATTCCCATGTCGAGGGTCGATCAGCGAGTTTTTCCAATCGCTCTCGCAACAACGGCAAAACCTTCGCCTCGTTTAAAAAAGGGATGACTATGCTGAGTTCGGGCTGCTTCATGGCGCTGTATTGCGAGTCATTCGATCAAATAACTTTTGTGCCGGTTACAAATTGTATCTTTCGTGGAAGACCGTTGCAAACACTCCCGCATTCTGGAGAATCCGAGGGTGAACCCGATTCTGATTTCCAAGAAATTCGCCGACTCGCATGCCGGTGACGTTCTGCTACTGCCGATAGCCGGACTCGCATTTTGGACACTCGCCTACCAACTTGTACTCATCGTCAGGTGGCCGGCGAACACGATCACGTGGTGCTTCTTAGCTATCGCCATTGCCGGTTTCTTTTTGCTGTTGCGCCTGTGGAAGAACACGAACGCAATTCCTGGCAGCGGATACCAGTTTCATCCGTCTCACATCTTCCTGCTACTGCTGGGTGCAGCCTACGCCACCACGGTTCTCTTCGTGCGTCGTCCAAATCAGGATGATGTCGTGTATTTCCATAGAGCTCTCACTCAGCTCTTGGATCTTAACCAGCCCATCCACCTGCGTCAGACGAGCGTCGACGTTGATGCGACGGCATTCTCACCTGTGCATTTGGCAACCAGCTATGAAATGCTCATGGCTTTTTTGGGTCACTATCTTCGAATCGATCCTCTGTACTTTTATCAGGTTATTGGCCACGTAGCTGCCGCCTTTTCACTCCCGTTTGTTTTCTATTGGTGCGCCCGGAGGTTCGAACTGGATCGCTGGGCTGCAGCGATCGGGGCATTGCTTGGCATAGCATTTCTGCTTGTCGCCGACCCGTCGCCGCTCGGAGCGTTGCTTGGAGCGGCATTTCCGCGTATCGCCGGCCAGTCGCTAGCATCGATCAACATTGCCGGCACGTACGGGTTTGCCACCGTTTCTGGTTGCATGTGGCAGGGCAAACCAATCGTTTGGATTTTGTTTTTGCCGGTCGGTCTTGCGCTTAGTTACCGGTTCCTCTGTTGGGCTAACGCTAGCGATTTAATATGGCTTGTGCTTCTGGCAATTACTGGAGTGGGTCTAAACAACAGCGCTCTCTATCTGATCCCCGCGGTCATCGGGTGCGCATGGATAGCTTTTTTCGCGCTCGAGTTATTCCAAGGCAAGAAACAAGACCTATGGATGCAGATTCGCCGCGGCTTGCTCCTAGCAATTCCGATGATCTATCCAGTTGGAATACTGGCTTTGCTGGCCTTTAACATAATTCCCAAACCAATCGACATCCGGGCGTTTGGACCAACATACATGCCGTGGCGCGAAGCTGTGGATTTCGTTATCGGAGGGCCTGCTGAGCACTGGCGCGATGCTATCCTGATGATTACGGTGCCGTTGCTAATCGTCAGAGGAAAAACTGGACTTTTCCTCTTCCTTTATCTGTGTGCTGTATGGCTTTTTTGCCTGAACCCATTATTGGCACATTGGTGGATGAAGAACATCCTCGCTTCCAGTTACCCTCGGTTTGTCTATCTTCTGCAATTACCGTTGCTATGTGTAATGTTGGGAGCTGCGGGTTCCGGGCTGGCCCGGCGGGACCAGCTTTCAAAAGCCCGATCACTGACTGTGTTAGCGCTCTTGGCGATTTTTGTGAGTTTCCTTTACGCCTACCGCGGACTATCGATCTTGCCGCGAGATTCGAAGCTCGGAATCGGCTGGAAGTCCCCGAGAGAATATCAACTGCTGCCCGCGAACCTTGATTTTGCCAAAGCTGCCGGCAGATACATCGCGCACGCCAAGCTGCTCGCCCCAAACTGGACCGCCAGCTGTGAGTTACCGCTTCTCTTGCCTGAAATGAAAGTCGTAGCTCCCCGGCTGGTTAGCCATTACTTTTCGAATGCTGGCAACGCGGAGGAGGGCGTTCTCCGCCAGCAGGCGCAGGCTTTTATCGAGGGAACCCGCTCCGGAAATCCCAAACGGCTTCAACCATTAGAACCGAAATTTCGGGAGGTCATCGAAACCGGTCGCGCAAATGCGGTGGCCGCTCCCGAAGCTGAAAGCCAGCGGGTGTTGACGGTGCTTCAATCGATTGATCCGAGTTGGCATCGCGTTCTGGAAGCCGGAGGCCTGGTTTTGCTCTTACCCGGTAGCTAAGGAACCCTCTTGTCTACGCGAGAATCTCACACCGCTAAGCCACGCCATCCAAATTATGCACGGCCGCCACCACAACAAATCACTTCCGTGCAGCGGGTGGCGGTTCGGGTTGGCTCAGTATCTGCCGCGAGTAAGGTGATAAGGGAAAGTCGTTGTCATAAATGACGCGATGCCAAGGCTTCAAGATCGGATGCCGTTGCGATAACCTGTTTGTTTGCGCTTTGTCAGTCTCAATTACGAAGAATTGGCTATGACATGCTGCTGCGATCGTTGTGCCTTCTGGCAAATCTTTGAACAAATCCACCACCCAAGGCGCCAGGACCGCGTCCCAGTGGGCACTGATAGTCCTGCGAAAATCCGAAATTCGTATCCAGGGTACGAATGTGCGGCGGGCATCGGAGATCAAGTGAATCTGATAACCGGCCGGTAAATCGTTCGCCGGGCCACCCGCTGGCAACGGAGAACAAAATGTCGGACTCCATCCTCTGTTTACGTGGCGGTGTGTAAGCATCAGACACAGCGGGACAGCGGTAGACAAGACGAGCAACATTAAGACTGCTGCTTGCGTGGTCAGTATCAATGGGACATCCGCAGATCTCGTAAAGCCGGGGCATGCGGGGAGACGGCCCGACTTGCTCCAGGCACTGCGTAACCTCAGCCAGCCCCAGGTCGTCAGCATCACCGGCGACAAATAGATGAACGGCAACGCCACTGCATATACGCGCCGTCCGCCATCCCATGGCGGCGCGAAAGGCAGTGAAAATATTGCGCCTAGCAGGACCACTAACACAAACCATTCTAGTTCGGCTCGCGTTTTCTGGACCACAGACCAGCTCAACGGAAGTATTGCTCCTATCAAGGTCAGCCATTTCATGCATGAGCGGAACGTTTCCGCACTGGGTAGAACCGTATAAAACGTATTGGCGCCCCATACAAAACGACACGCCCTGAAAAATCCTTCAAAAAGAAGCCACGGTCTCGCCCTCAGCAACGCCAGTGCTTTTTCCCGAGCAAGACCGTAGTTATGCCCTACCTCATTCAGTGCAGTGACCCAAGTGCCGCCTTTTAGCATACCGTAAAAGCAAATCCAAAAATTCGAAGGCGCGCGCGGAGGCGCAAAAAAGATCGAATAGCATAACAAGTGCACAAGCATGCCGGTCAGGGCCACAATGGCAGCCGACATAACGCTACGCCAGCCCCAACGACCGCGTCGGAAAAGCCAACCACTGTACAAGACTAACAATGGAACCATTATGTAAGGGCCGGTACGAGTGTTCAGACCCATCACAAGACTGAACAATCCTGTACACCACAAGCCTTCACGTTTCTCGCGTAGACCCTGCAGCATCAAAGCCAAAGCGAGCAGTGCAAACCAGAGTCCAAGTTGTTCCGTACGCAACAGACCGACCACCTGACTCCGATAGAAAAAGAACACTAGCGTCGCAAACAGAGTCGCGCCGATCCAGTTGAATGTTATTCGTACCTGATGCCAGGCTAAAAACGTCACTACGCCGCTGGTAAGAGTAAAGATCGATACGATCATCTTGAGGTCGCGCTGGCAGATCCACAGCATCGTACTTAGCAAACATGGGAAGAACTCTCTGCTGGTGAATTTTGGCCGAATTCCGTCGAGCCACTGATTGGCCAGCGACAGAAACATAGATGGATCGGAATTTGGCAACAAACCACCAACGAGGGTAAGGCGGTCTTCGGGATGTTGTAGTGTGTTAAAAATGTAAGCCTGAACGCACACGAAACATAACGTTATGCCCGCGCACTCGATGCCCCACACAGCATCATCTGTCCACAACAGCCGCAGGGTGCCTATTGCCGCGAACACAATCAGCGGTACCGCCGTACCCAACGCCATCGCCTCCAAAGCACCTATCCAACCGACAGGATGCGTCAGAAGCCATAACGAAGGAAGCGAAAGCAACATGAATAGTGCGAGTCCCAAAAGGTATCGGCGACTTTGCATCGCCCATCCGGCAAGTAAGCTCTGAAGAGAAATGCGAGCACTCATGGCTTCATAGCCTCATAGGCAGAAAATTTCACCTGCATTACTCGTAGCGCAGTGGCTCGCATCGACGGAGAACAACATCGGTCTTGTGTCTTACGCAAACGCAAGCGGCCACCAAATCGCAGCCACAGACATCTCATTCGGGATCGACCATTAGCTGCGCGACGCGAACAGGCTAATATACCAATCAGCGCCCTGACCAACCGAATTGGCGCGGAAAGGCGTAAGTCCGTTGGTGGTTATTTGGAACAAAGACATATTCTTACTCTGCAGAAGGTCGAGCAGTTCAAGCCAGCTCACGCCGGCCTGTTTCAAGCCGTAGGGCCACAATTCCAGGAGCAATTTTGCACTTGGATTGTCGGCGAGTACGCGGTTGGCACCACGTAAAGCCTGAAGCTCATACCCTTGAACGTCCATCTTAATTAAATCGACGCGCTCGCCGGGCTTGAAATAATCGTCCAGTGCCACGATGTCGACCGGCACGGATTGGCGGGATTCCGCCTCGGTCGAATATGTTCGATGATCGACGTTCAGCTTGTTGGAAAGGTAGAGTTTGAACTTCCCGCTGCTTTGTCCGACCGCAGCTTGACACAAGTGGACATTCGCGAGCGTACGTGTAGCGGATTGTAACCGCCTAAAATTTTCCGGCGAAGGCTCGAATGAATGAACGACACCGGTCGAACCAACACAGCGGGAAAGAAACTGCGAATAAGTACCAATGTTTGCGCCCACGTCCACCACGATGGAACCTTCGGCTAGGGTACTCTTCAAAACCTGTCGCTCCGCACGGTCAGTATAGGCTTTGAAAGCGCGATAACACACTACGTAAATTGGAAAGGCGTGGTGGTAAACCTGGTTGCCAATTCCGCGAATAAACGAGACTAACGACATCAGGAGCGTCTCAGACAAATGTGCAACGGTTGCTCCCCGCCGATGACAGCTCCAGAGCCGAAGTTAGTGCTGGGCGAGAAGATCCAGCCCCGATCATTTGGACGCCGGACTTGAACGCAGCTGCTGTAAGATCAAGGAATTCAATCCGATGTCTCATGGGAAATGAACGCACTTGATTGCACTATAACATTGGAAAACGTATCGAGAAACCATACGTTCGCCCAAATGCGGCTTCGATGGAGAGAGCTGTTTACGTCAAAGGTGGACGTGGAGGTGCGCTGGGATCGATGGGATTCCATGGCTCTCGGGCTAGCTGTGTTCATTGCCGTTTGGGTGTTCGCGCTTAAACTTAAGACATTCTACGGTCTTGGCTATACATCTGACCTCTTCGTGCATGTTCAGCTTGCTCGAGGCTGGCTTGAGGGTCGCGGATTGCTTCAGGACAACTGCTATGGCAATTACCTTGCAATTCACACCTATTTTCTGGTTCTGCCGCTCGGGTTTATAGCAAAGCCGTTCGGCGCTCCCGGTTTGCTATTCGTGCTCGGCGCGTCGGTAGGAGCGGCATACTTCTGGGCAACGCGTATCCTGCGTCTTCTGGCGGTTGAAGGACGCGTTGCAGTAATCGCAGCCGGGGTACTTCTCACCTCACCGTTTTCGGTTGAGTTCTATCAACATCCCGGCTTCGGATTTCAAGTCGAGATTCTTGCGCCGGCGTTATGTTTAGTTCTGTTCTATTTCCTACTTCGGCAGCGGATTATCCCGTCAATTATTACAGCACTAGCCGTCATTAGCGTGAAGGAGGATGCGCCAATTGCGGCGGCTATGGTGGCCATCGTGGCAGGCGTTGAGACATGGATTTCCTCAGCAGGCAAACGCCCGCGCTGCCGGTTTAACTCGCCGGCAGCGATCACACTTCTCTTGTCCATTTCCGCGATCCCCCTCCTGCTCGCGATTTCCTGGTCACAGCCGGCAACAATGTACGCTCATCATTCGGTTGATCGCCTTGGTATGGTCAGGCCTGGAACCTTATCCAGTCCCGGAGCGCTTTTCGTCTTTGTCGCCTCCAACATTACTCATTGGCTTGGTAGCAGCGTTGTGCGTCGATGGCTGTGGATCATGATCGTAGGCAGCTTGGGGACAATCTTGTTGCGTCCGTACTACTTGGTTGTTGGTGTCGTCACAACCGTGGTCGCATGGCTCGTGGGTCGAAACGACCTGCTGTGGGCGCCACGATTTTTTTCAACCGAGGCACTGCTTTGGTGTACCACGCTGATAGGCTTTGCTGCGATTGCGCGCGCTGCACAGTACTGCAGCAAATCAACGCGGACAGCAGTGCTTACGACTGCAATTGCAATCGCAGCATTTTCCGAGTCTGCGCAACTCTCGCTTGTGCCGTGGGCGTGCTCGGCATACCTCCTTCGTCCCGCCACCTTTTATTCCAAGCAGGAGCGAGAACAAGCAGATGCAGTGTTCGCGCGTTACCGCCGTGAAGGCAAGCCAGAGGAACCTGTTATTGCCTCGACCTGGCTGTTCCGTTACGCGCACGATCGAAACCTCTTCTGGCTCGACCGACTGCAGGGGCGGCCTGCGCCCATTTGGATTCTTGGCGACAGTGCCGACAATTATGTTCCTTACAGGATCAGCGCAGACACAATAAACCCAAACTCTGGGATCCGAATGGATGACTACAAAGTCATTGATCGTCGCGGCCGTTTCGTCTTGCTCAGAAAGAAGGACTAGCAATGAGGGAAACTGCGGTGCCCCAGTTACCGTCGTGTGAGAGTCGCCGTAAAGAAAGCTGCGCAGAAGTTCGGAAAGCGGCGACTAAGGGCGAGGTCTACAGAAAATAACATGCGATAAAGAAAACGCGGAACTGGTAACCTACGCGATATTCCACCAGTAGCCATGTACGATAGAGCGCTGAAAGGCCTAGTGGAACAATTCGTAAAATCGAAGTTAGTAGTCAAGCCTTGCAGCCACTCGCGGTTTCGAAAAAAAATTAACCACGGCAATGCGATGTTCGCGGATCCCAATGGTCCCTGCACATAGCGGAGTTCCGGCTCGGAAATCCTGAACTCGACCGGTTCATGATGCAGATATTTGAAGATCAAAGTAGATACGACTGAAAAGTAAGGCTCAGTCGCGATGACTTTGCCGCCGGCTTTTAACTTGCTGGCGGCGCGGTTCAGAAATTCAATCGGGCTCTTGAGGTGATGCAACACATTAGTAAGCGTAATAACATCAAGGCTATTGTCCGCAATCGCGTCCAACTTGTCGATTTCGTGGCAGTCAAACACAAGGTCGAGGTAGTCCAGATCAAGCACGTCACTCGTAATGACGCTTGGGAGAAACTGTTTCAGCGGCGAAGTGCCGCTTCCTATTTCCAATATCGAAAGCGCCGCCGGATTGGGAAAGTCCTTGAACTGATCACGGTAAAGCTCGCGATACCAGAAAAGAAGATTTTGATTGGCGCCGAGTCGCGCCCGGTTGCGCAGTGTTGCGGCACGATCTTTCGCCTCCTCGCTCTCGAGAATTGTCGTCGACTGACTCATTTGAGTGCCCGGATGTAAAGTGAGCCGGCAAATTCCGAGACCACTGGCACGCTTTCCAGAAATCGGCCCAGCGAGTCCAACCGGCTAACAAAAGCCACGGGTGTTTTGGGGTGGAGAAAATCAAACGGCTCGATTCGAATGTCTTGATATCCTGTTTCCTCCAGCAGTCGCCAGAGCGGCCACCGAAAGAATGCGGTCTCATCGGGAGAGTCGCCAAGCTTGCGTTTAACCCAGGGCACATTCTTCTGTACCGCGATCTGAGGGTTCAGCATGTTTGGCTCTGTAAAGTAAATTGCGCCGCCGGGCTTCAACACCCGGAAGATTTCGCGCAATGCCGCTTCGACCTCGAGGTGATGCAAAACCGAGCTGCCCACCACAGAATCAAAGACGTTATCCCGGTAGCTCAGTTCGTAGGCGTTCTGGATTTCGTAACGAACNNCACAATTCGCCTTCGCGATTTCCAGAAGCTCAGGTGAGACGTCAATCGCGACGATCTCCGCTCCTGTGCGCGCCAATTCCCGAGTGAAATAGCCAGTGCCGCATCCTAATTCAAGCACACTCATTCCCGGGGCAAGGTGCTTGCTTAACATCTTTACCCGCCGGGCCCAGCGCAGTTTGCCGGCCGCGCTCTCCCAATTCCAAATCTCCCCCGCCCCATGTTCGGCCAAGAACCGGCCGTGTTGAATTTCTTTTGCAACGCGATCTTGCACTAGAAAAATGTCAGGTAATGTGAGTTAGAAATTGACGCACCTTCGTCGTGTCCGACCATCCGAAGAGCTAACAGGTCCTAATATCCGAGCTTTAGTTTCAAGAAGCCGTGCCAGCACATCTTCAGCATGACAAGTCCGTTGCGAAACACCTTGGTCATCTTTGTGGAACCATAGATGCGTTCCTGGTAGTGAACAGGCAAATCCAGAATTTTGAGGTTGAGCTTTGCAGCGCCAAATAACAGTTCATAGTCGCCCCAGCGATCCTCGATCCCCCAGCTGCCGAGCGTTGGCTTAATCCGCTCCCAATCGTTTCTCCAGAGGACTTTCGTGCCGCATAGGGTGTCCTTGACCCGTTGTCCCAGCAGATAGGTGAAAGCAACGCTGAAAAATTTGTTACCCAGCATGTTTGCTCCGTTCATCGCTCCTTTTGGCACGGGATAGACGAGGCGCGATCCGTTAACAAACTCTGACTGCCCCGAAACCATGACATCGACGAAGTAAGCCAGCTCCTCGGGAATCGTCGTGAGATCGGCGTCGAGGATTATCAAGATGTCTCCTGTCGCAGAGTCAAAACCTGTCCAGACGTTTCGCGACTTGCAAATTCCCGGTCCGTGCTCAAGACGAATATTCTTTTCCGGGTAAAGCGACTGCACTCGCAAGACTTCTTCAGCGGTTCCGTCAGTTGATTGGTCATCACAAAAAATTAACTCTGTTCGCCCCGCCAAGGCTGGAATTCGGCGAACGGCGTCCTCCACGTTTCCTTTCTCGTTTTTGCATGGAATGACCACTGACACCGCAAGCTTTTCGCGCAAAACCGGCGTCGGCAGCATTCGCGCGACGACCACCTGTGTCATGCAGAGTTTGCTAAAAAGTGGCAGGCGCGCACAGAAACGGTTAAGAAAACCAGAAAGCAACGGCAGATACTTTGGCAAAAGCACGATTCGATGCGTCTCGAGAGCTTCAAAGCCGGCGAGCTTCAACAAGTTTTGGATATCGCTAGTGGAAAGCCAGTTCTGCTCGGTGCGTGGCACCTTCATCCCGATCCATTCGGCAAAGGTAACGAACGGTTCCCAAAGGTGGTTGTAAGTTGTTATCAACACGCGCGTATGCCTTTGGCAAAGTGGCCTCAAATTTCGCAGCGCTTGAAGCACATCTACGGTATCGCCGATATCGTTGAAGAAAATGTAATCGAATTTCTCGTCCGGGTTGAAAGCCTGCTGGAACTCCTGCTTGTCTGGAAAGGCGACCGCGAATTCGAAGGATGGATTTCGTTGCTTTGCGATATCCACGATCTCATTGCAGATCTCGATACCTTTGCCACTACTTGGCCGGACAACGGCCAAGAGGTTGCCGGTGTCGCAGCGAACCGACAGGACCTTTTTCTCCGGTTCTACCAGGAAACGGAACAGCCGGTTGAGGAGTTCATAATAGTACTTGTTGCGGTTGATCCAAATCTCGCGACGAGCGGCGATTTTCGCCAGATGATCACGTGTTCGCTCGCGCCTTTCCTCAAGCGCGGCTGGTCCCCACACATCTCTGCTGGTCTCCCGCTCGTTCGGCACGACGTCCACAACTGCCATTGCCGGTTCCACCTTAATCGCAGATCTCATTCAAGTAACACCGTTTTGCTGGAGGAAAACAATCGTTGTGCTTGAGTATTCCTACGCCAGCCCCTAGCGCGTTGCAATGGAAGACGATTTTCTCACGCTGCACACGCCACTCTCGCCCGACGCGTTAAGGGAAAAACTGCGGCTTTGGGAACCGTGGAGTCATCGAGTGGACTTCGATAACGGCGTTTCGACACTGGACTGCGCCCGCCGCGCGCCATTTTCCGAATCGCCTCTGAGCAAATTTCGGCAGGCCGCAGCGGTGATCCCGTTCGCGGAACTCGCAGGCGGCCGTTTGCTGGACGTCGGATGCAATGCTGGTTACAACTCAATCAATGCTGCGTTGAACTACCAATTTTCGGCCGTTGGCATCGACGTCATTCGCCGCCATATCCAGGCCGCACGTTTTCTTGCTGCGTTAGCAGGCGTGTCATGTGAGTTTGAACTGGCCAGCGCGGAAATATTCAGCCGTCCCGGTGAGTTCGATGTCGTACTTCATTTCGGCACGCTCTATCATCTGCCGAACCCTTTGCTTTCCCTTTGGCGAAGTTTTGAGAACCTCAAACTAGGCGGTTACCTCGCGCTCGAAACTCAGGTCTATGATCACCCTCAGGATCCCAGCATCTGTTATTTCATGTACGGACAGAACAATGACGAGACTAATTTTTGGGCGCTGAGCACACCGGTCCTGAAAAAGAACCTCGAACTAATTGGATTTACTGACGTTCAGGAAGTGAGGACAGTAGCCCTACCAAACACGAGCCAACAGCAGTACATGGCCAGAATAATCGTCATTGCGCGCAAGTTACGCACTGGATACGGGCGGGGCGGTATGCATACGCAACGATCAATGCAACAACCGCTGACTTCCTCACTTACCGACTAATTTCTCATCGTGCCGTTTTCATTGACAGGGGATTACGATTGAGATTTTGATCTTTGCAACCCCGGCGGAGCTTCGCTGGGCCAGACACGCTGGTGTACTCTAGATATCGCAATTTCGCTGGAGAAAAGGAACGGCTGTGCTTGACTGATAGGTTCGACATCCCTCGTCAGAATGCCTGCGCAAGTCATCAAGATTAGTGGTGCCCGCCAGCACAATCTCAAGAACCTCCATGTGGAGATTCCACGGGAAAAGCTGGTCGTCATGACGGGGCTAAGCGGCTCCGGGAAATCCTCACTGGCTTTCGACACTCTTTATGCCGAAGGGCAACGCCGATACGTCGAAAGCCTTTCGGCTTACGCGCGGCAATTCCTCGATCAAATGGAAAAGCCAAATGTCGATTTTATCCAGGGGCTGTCTCCTGCCATTGCCATCGAGCAACGCAGCGCCGGGGCCAATCCAAGGTCGACAATCGCCACCACTACTGAAATTTACGATTATCTCCGGCTTCTCTTTTCTGCTGTCGGTCAGCCGCACGATCCCCTGACTGGGCGGCGTCTGAGCCGACAAACGCCCCAGCAGATTGTCGATCAGATTCTTGCGTACGAGGCAGGGTCCAAAATCGTTGCGCTGGCGCCGCTGATCGAAAGTCAACCGGGAGAATTCCGGGATGTAATCGAAAAGCTCAAGCGCGAAGGATTCGTTCGCGCGCGGATTGACGGTCAGCTTATTGAGCTGGATCGGTCCGAGCCGATCCGACTCAATAAGAACAGGCGGCATACGATTGAGGCGGTCGTTGATCGGTTAATCATTCGCGACGGAATTCGCGTGCGTCTGACGGATTCAATTGAGACTGCCCTCAAATTGGGCGGCAACAGCGTATCGATATTGCGATCGACACAGAAAACAGCGAACGCCCAACATCCAACATCCAACATCGAACCAGAGCAGTGGCGAGAACTGCGCTATTCCACCGATTATGGAAACGCGGAGACGGGATTTACCTTAGGCGACTTAACTCCCAGACATTTTTCTTTTAACAGTCATCTGGGAGCATGCCCGGCTTGTCATGGCCTCGGCACGCAATTGGTCTGCGATCCAGATCTGATGATCTCCGATCCTGGCAGAACGCTGGCCGAAGGGGCAATCACGCCTTGGCGACGCGGGACAAAGCGGATGCAAGCATACTACCGGCATCTGCAAAAGGCGCTGGTGAAACATTTTCACGTCGATGAAGATGTTCCTTTCAGCGATTTGCCAGAGGAATTTAAACGCGCGCTTTACTTTGGCACTAATGGCACGCCGATTGAAATGAACTTCAGCGGCAACGGGGAACGCAAGGTCGCGAAACCGTTCGAGGGACTGGTGCCGCAGATGCAGCGCCTTTATGAGCAAACGCAAAGCGAATTTACTCGTAACCGTATTCGCTCATTCATGACACGCGAGCCATGCAAGGTCTGTAATGGAGCGAGGCTAAAGCCGGAAATTCTTGGCGTTACGATAAAAGATCAGAACGCACGCGAACTGAACATTCACCAGTTTAGTGAACTGACGATCGAGGCGGCGGCCCGTTTTATCGCAACTCTCGACCTGACCGCGCAACAGCAAGTTATCGTCACTGACGTAGTTCGTGAAATTCAATCGCGCCTGCAATTCCTCGTCGAAGTCGGGCTCGGTTATCTCACACTCGATCGCCAGAGCGGAACGCTCTCTGGGGGCGAAGCACAGCGAATTCGATTGGCCACACAAATCGGCTCCGGTCTTGCGGGCGTGCTTTACATTTTGGATGAACCAAGCATTGGATTGCACCAACGCGACAATGGACGGTTGCTGGACACGCTGCGCCGCCTGCGTGATCTGGGAAATTCCGTGATCGTAGTTGAGCACGATGAAGAAACAATCCGAGCGGCCGACCACATTATCGACCTTGGCCCCGGGGCAGGCCCGCGCGGCGGTGAAATCGTCGCGCAGGGAAAACTCAACGACATCCTGCGCGCGAAGAATTCTTTGACTGGCGATTATCTCTCCGGCCGGGCGCGAATCCCAGTGCCGAGACAGCGCGTTAAACCGCGACCCGGCAACCAGTCGGAAGGTTGGCTAACGCTGGTCGGCGCAACGGAGAACAACTTGAAAGGCGTTACGGTGTCTTTTCCACTCGGCTGTTTGACTTGCGTCACCGGTGTCTCCGGCAGCGGCAAATCCACGCTTGTCGACGACATCCTGCGACGTGCGCTGTTTCGGCGGTTTTACAACGCGAAGGAAAAACCGGGCGCGCATCGGGCGATTCGTGGCGTTGAACAGATAGACAAGGCCATCGTGATTGACCAGAGCGCCATTGGCCGAACACCGCGCTCAAACCCGGTCACCTACACGGGTGCATTCACACCGATCCGCGAACTGTTCAGCCAACTGCCCACGGCGCGGGTGCGCGGCTACGACGCGGGGCGTTTCAGTTTCAATGTCAAAGGAGGCCGCTGCGAAAACTGCGAAGGCGACGGATTAATTAAGATTGAGATGCACTTTCTGCCGGATGTGTACGTCGAATGCGAAGTGTGCCATGGCAAGCGGTACAACCGCGAGACACTGGAGATCACTTACAAAGGCAAAAACATTGCCGATGTTCTCGATCTGACGGTGGATGAGGCAGCGCGCTTTTTCCGAAACGTGCCCAGCATTTCGGAAAAGCTGAATTCATTGCTCGACGTAGGTCTTGGTTATCTACGACTTGGCCAGGCCGGAACAACCCTCTCCGGCGGCGAAGCGCAGCGGGTAAAACTCGCCACCGAGCTTGCGAAAAAGGCAACCGGACGGACTTTTTACATTCTCGATGAGCCGACAACCGGATTGCATTTCGCCGACATTGAGAAATTGCTGCAAGTGCTGATGAAGCTGCGCAATGCGGGCAATACGGTAATTGTGATTGAACACAACCTGGAGATGATCAAGTGCGCCGATTGGATCATCGATTTGGGGCCTGAAGGCGGCGAACGTGGCGGCGACCTCGTCGGAGCCGGTCCGCCGGAGAAGATCGCAACCCTTGCCGACAGTCATACGGGGCGATATTTGCAACCAATGCTAGAGAAAAAATGAGTCTAACAAAAATAGGACTCATCTGTCTGCTGGGCGTACTCGCGCAATTCGCCCGCGCGGACATTTCCACTGAGATTGCCCAAGCAAGCCTGCCGCTTACTGAGGGCGTGCCGGAGGTAGCAGTAGCGCGGTTGCAGGCATTGCTAAACAAAGATCTGCCCGACACCGACTGGCGCCTTGTCGCCGAGAAACTTGCCGAAGCACAAATCGCTGCAAAAGAGCCGGAGGCGACTCTCGTTTTATTGGCAGAGGCCCGATTGCGCGAACTGCCATGGGCCAAATTCTGGCGAGCCCAAGCCCTGGCCGGTCTGAACCGATGGGCTGACGCGCTCCCGTTGTATGAGGAAGTGGCGAACGATCGCGGCTCGCGCTTTCATGAAGCAGCGGTATTTGGCACAGCGGAGATGCTGCGCGCGTTAGGAAAGCGGCAAGAAGCTTTGAAAAAGCTTGACCTTCTGTTCCATGACAAAGAATGGGCTACCCGAGCGCAGTTACGAGCAGCCGAACTGTACATTGAACTGGCCGATGCTCCTAATGCACAGAGCCTGTTGGCAGAAATGCGGCCAACACTGGTGGTGGAACGAAGAGAGCGGCGGGTGTTACGCGGGCGGCTGGAACTGATCTTGCAGCGACCCGAGAGGGCAATCGGCATGTTCCAGGCGCTCCTGAAAAGGCCGGAGGGATCACCTCATGCCACGCTGATCGCGGCCCTCTTCGGCATAGCCGATGCACATCTGCAGCTAAAGACGCCGGAATCTGGAGATGACGCGATCGAACAATTTATCGACCGTCATGCTTCAGATCCAGATCTCCCTCTTCTTTTCGAAAAATTGGATTCTTTGTATCGCGCGGAGCACAAGCCGTCGCGGAACGAACTGGAGAAATGGGTACGTCGGCCGGAAGAGCCACGGCGAACATTTGCGCGATGGTATCTTGCTCGGCTGGAAGTTCGCGGCGGACGCAGGGAGCGGGCCCGGCAATTATTTTCAGACCTGCGACGCACTGGCATCAAATCCCCGGCGATCGCACACGGTTTTCTTGAGTTTGCTCAATTTGAAGTGGACGACCGGAATTTCGATGAGGCGATCGCGATTTTGAATGATGCGGTTCTGCTGCATCCAGAGCCGGCTTTGCTGGCCCGGATCAATTTCTTGGTCGCTCAAGTGAATTATCTGGCGAAGCGATTTGACACGGCGACCGCGGCTTTTGAACAAATCGCGCATTCCAATTCGCCCTGGACAAAAGCTGCGCTGTTTAATGCATCCAGCGGTTGGCTACAAGTTGGGAATCACACTCGGTTCCTGGCTGATTACACAGAGCTGGATACGCAAGGGGGCGACGAAGAGGCACGCGCCAATCTACGATTGGAAGAAGCTTTGCTGCAGGCATCGAAAGGCGATAAAAAAGCGGCGGCCTCGTTGCAACAGTTCATTCGAGATTTTCCTAAAAGTCCGCGCGTGTCGGAAGCCTGGGTTGGTCTGGCCGAGGTAGCCTTTCATTCCTCACCGCCGCGGATTGATGAAGCGCGAAAGAATCTGACTCGTGCAGCTGAGTCGAAGCCAACCGCCGCGGCAGCCGAGCGCGCCGACTATCTCAATATCTGGGTGGAGGAATCAGCTGGCGGAAACGAGGCGAAAGTCATTGCGCTTGCCAAGAAATTTTTGGAGCAGCATAGCCAATCACCGTTTGCTCCGGAAGTTCGACTGAAATTGGCCGAGCTTTATTACCGCCGGCAGGATTTTGCAAACGCGCAAACCGAGTTCGAAATTATCGCCCAACAGAATCCCGACGACTCTCTCGCAGAAAGAGCAGTTTTTTTCGCGGCAGAATCGGCCATGTCGAGCATGGGCGAGCATTCACTGGACCGCGCAATTGTTCTTTTTGATCAGGTCGTGCAGAAAAGCGGCCCGCTGCGGTGGACCGCTCGCAACGAACAGGCCCTGATCGAGCGCAAGCTCGGCAAATCGAAAGATGCTCTCGCCTTGTACGATGAGGTATTAAAAAGCGACGCTGCTCTACCGGAGAAGCGCGAGGCGCTCTGCGCGAAAGGCGACATTTTCTTCGAGGCGGGCGCAAGCGACCCGAACGGTTACCAGCGCGCAATTGAAACCTACGACCAATTAGCCTCTGAAAAGGACGCGCCGACTGAATGGCGAAACCAGGCACTGTTCAAAAAAGGCTTATGCTTGGAAAAGAAAAGTGATCGAGCCGCCGCCCTTGCGACGTTTTACAAGATATTGGAGGAGGAGGCGCGCCCCGATCAACGGCGTGACCTGTTTTGGTACTACAAAGCTGGATTTAACGCAGCTCGATTACTAGAGGAGGATTCAAAGTGGGAATCTGCGGCGGCTATCTATGATAAGCTAGCTGCAGCGGGAGGTAGCCGAAGCGAAGAAGCGAAAGCGCGTGTTAATAACCTGCGCTTGGAACATTTTCTTTGGACGGATTGATCCTGGCTTTCGACCGGTGCTTGCGGAAGGCGGCGTGGCTGAAAATGAATAAGCTTGCAAAGAATTCGGCGTGGCATCACAATCGCATCATGAATACAGGATGCAGACTCAGTCGCTCAAGCGGTTGGTCGGTCCGATGCGCAAGCGCCGTGCTGGCACTGGCATTTTGCGCATCGGCATTCGCTGCCGATCCAAGCAAGAACGTTGTAGTGCAACCGGCAACACAACAGGCTGCCACCAGACCCGTGAAGAAGATATGCCTTGTTGTGACCGGAAGCTCCGCAATCCCGCAGCCTTGCGACCGGCTCGCAGCGATTCCGACTACTGCTAGTGCGATGAGCATTTACGGCCACCGTACGGGGAGATAATAGAACCTCGACGGTTTAGCGGCTACTGGCGCGCTGCCGCTCGGCAGCGCGGGAGTTACCTTGCATTTCTTCGCCAAGGCATTAGCGCCCGCAGGTTGCGCCAACCTTTTCGATCAGATGCTTTTTCGGCTCCGCGCAGCCGGTTCAAATAACGCGGCTGTCCACTTTTCATTTCTGAAATAAATTCTCGCGCAAGCTTTCGAAATTAACTGCGCGGCTTGGCCAACCAGGAATCCGCTGTCGCAAGCACCGATCTGTCGTCATTGTCCGTGAGCGCCGCGAGTGAATGCCGGATCCGGCGAAACGATTGACGCAAAAACAGATCGGCTGCGGAGTGATCAGGCGCAGCCGCATCTCCGTTCCTATGCCCGAACTGGACTTCGCTATCCTGACGACTAAGGACGCAGGTCGAGGCGAAGAGGTCCATCGCCGCATTCGCGATTCGTTCCTGGAGAAGCTGCATGTCCAGAATCGGCTCGCGATACGTAATAAGCGCCCGGTTGACCGATACGTTAAACCGCCAGATCAACCGGCCCAGCTGCCGCGCGTCCGCACGAAATTGCTCGCTTCGCACCGGCACATCAGGGACGCGAATCGCCGCCCCCAGCCGGCTTTTTCCAGCCGCCCACGCTTTGGTCATCCGATCGCGCGACGGTTGTTTCATCATCGTGTCGTAAATTTCCTTGAACTCCATCCCGGGACCGCGCATCCCGACCAGCGCGATGAATGAGGTGAGGACTTCGTTTGCTCCTTCACCAATCTGGTTGATGCGCGCGTCGCGCAGCATCCGCTCCAGTGGAAGATCGACAAAGTATGCAGAACCGCCATAAATCTGGAACACATCGTTGATGCACTCCCAAAGCCGCTCGGTCGTGAAGACCTTCAGCATGGCGGTCTCAAGCATGTAATCTTCCAGACCACGGTCGATGAGTGACGCTGTGACGGTGGTCATCGCTTCCATCGCGTAAGCATCTGCAGCAATGCGCGCGATTTTCTTTTTGACCAAATGAAAATTGCCGAGCGTTTTGTTGAATTGCTTTCGCGTATTTGCGTGCTGGACCGCCAGCTCCAGACAAGTCTTGGCCGCGCCGGTACAACACGCGCCGAAGGTTGTGCGCCCGAAATCGAGCACCGTTAGCGCGACTTTGAGCCCTTTGCCCAGCGGTCCGAGAACGTTTTCCTTCGGAACTTTGACGTCACGCAAGGCGAACCGCCCGGTCGCCGTGCCACGGATGCCCATCTTCGGCATTCGCTGCTCAAGCATCTCGAATCCCGGCATGTCCGGCGTGACCAGAAATGCCGTGACCGCCGTCTTGTCCGACCCCGGCACTGGTGTGCGCGCCATCACGGTGAGCTCGTGCGCAATCGCCGCGTTCGTGATGTACCGTTTTTCGCCATTCAAAACAAAGTGCGAGCCATCCTCGCTGGGCCGCGCTTGCATCTGCACGTTTGCTGCATCGGATCCGGCTTCTTTTTCGGTGAGCGCGAACGCGCCCAGCTGCTCTCCAGTCACTAATTTTGGAAGCCATTTCTGCTTTTGCTCGTGTGTGCCAAATAGCAGCAATGCGCGAATCCCAATCGAGTGATGTGCGTTTACGAAAACCGACGTCGATGCGCAATGCTTCCCGATTTCTTCCAGAACTTTGCAGTTAGCAATTTGCGAAAATCCGCGCCCGCCGTACTCCTTTGGCGCGGTCATACCGAGCACGCCGACGCGGCCCAAGCCCTCGATCACGCTGCGCGGAATATCTGCCTGCCGATCGATCTCCGCAGCATCGAGATGCTCGTCCAAAAATTTGCGGAGTTCAGTGAGCGTATCGTCCAATTCGGCTTGTTGCGCCGCCGGAATGCGCGGATAAGGCATCACCCAATCCGCTACGAAATGGCCTTGGAAAAGGCCTTTCGCGAACCCAAGCGCCTGCGGCCCCGCGAAAAGCAGTTCTTCCGCTTGTTGAATCTCTTTCTGTCGCTGCGCGTCGAGTTTGTTCATGCCGTTGAGCTGTCCAAAAAGTGGCGACGCACTGTAGCCGTGCGCGCCCACGTGTCCAATTCAGGCGCAGCAATTACGCCTTAATAATCGGAGCGTCAGTAATCTGAAAATTTGGCTGTTCGAGCTTGAGATTCGAAGCTTTATCCTCAGCTACACCCCTGGCTGGTGCCACATTCAGTGCAAACGCCGCAGGCGCCTGCGCGAATGACTTTGTCGCTGCCGCATACCGAACAAGTGATTCCCATGAAGATGCTGCCAAGTGCCACCATTACGCGGTCGGCATGGCCATTGCCATTGCCAGTGTGTTCCGTGGAATTGCTTGGTGCGCGATTTGTGATCAGATCAATCACTTGTTTGTCGGCCGTATGCGCCAAATCGGTAACCGGACGATTCACAGCTTTCTTCTCGATATCGCTGATTTCCTTGAGCGGCAGGTCCGGTTGCGCGCGATTCGGCGAAGTCGCTTCCTTGTAGCCCTTGATGAACTGGCACGCCAACCAGCGGAAAACATAATCGGTAATGCTTGTCGCGTGGCGGATGTCGGAATTTTTTGTGAAGCCGCTCGGCTCAAATCGTTGGTAGGCGAATTTTTTCACGAGGCTCTCGAGCGGCACGCCGTATTGGAGTGCAATCGAAGTGAGCGTGCCTACGGTATCCATCAACCCGCCAATCGTGCTGCCTTCCTTTGACATGGTGATGAAAAGCTCACCCGGCTGTCCATCTTCGTACAACCCGACAGTGATGTAACCCTCATGTCCGGCGATCTCGAACCGGTGGGTCATGGAACTGCGCGTGTCGGGCATACGATGCCGAACGGGTTGATCGATCCGGCTGCGCAACGTTGCCAGTTCTTGTTCCAGTTCGAGAATCCGGTTTTGTAGTTGATCGGGTTCGGTGGCGTCGGGAAAGCCGCGGTCAGCGCCCGCGGCTACAGTGCCCATGTCCTTTGTCTTGCGCGTATTCAAAGGAGCAGAGCGCTTTGAGCCTTCGCGGTAAATAGCGATCGACTTCACGCCGAGCCGCCAACCTTCGACGTACGTGTTCATGATGTCGTCCACAGTGGCGCCTTCCGGCATGTTAACAGTTTTCGAGATCGCGCCGCTCAGGAATGGCTGCGCGGCAGCCATCATTTTGAGGTGCGCCATGTAATGCAACGCCCGCTCGCCTTTGAACGGCTTGAACGCGCAATCGAAAATCGGCAAGTGTTCAGGTCTCAGGCCGGATGAGATTTTGGTTCCACCGGTATCCGTGACGTCCTCGATCGTGTCGAACGCATCGATATGAGCAATAATGCGCTCGATCGCCTCAGAATCGTAACCGAGTTTTTCGAGTGCAGGCTTCACGGTCTGATTGACAATTTTGAGCATGCCGCCGCCTGCCAGCAGTTTGTATTTTACCAGCGCGATGTCGGGTTCGATTCCCGTGGTGTCGCAATCCATCAGGAAACTAATCGTACCCGTAGGCGCGAGCACGGTTACTTGCGCGTTGCGGTAGCCGTAGCATTTGCCGAGGTCCGCCGCGCTGTCCCAAACTTTTGCAGCTTCTTTTTTCAAATGAGCGAACTCTGTCGCGTCGGAAATTTCGCGGACTGCCTGGCGATGCAGCTTAATTACTTCCAACATTGATGCGACGTTGTCTTTGGCGACCGGCTTCGCCACGCCGCTGGCACGCGCGTCGTGATAGCCAGGGAATGGTCCGAGCGCCTGCGCCATGCGGGCGCTTTGTTCGTAGGCTTCGCCGGTCATAATCGAGGTGATCGCTCCGCAAAGCGCTCGGCCTTGTACACTGTCGTAGCCGAAACCGTAACTCATGATCAGCGACCCGAGGTTTGCATAACCGAGTCCGAGTGTGCGGAAAATGTGGGAATTCTCCGCGATTTCTTTAATCGGATAGCTTGCGTTATCGACAATGATCTCCTGCGCGGTGATGAAGACGCGCACCGCCGCTTTGAATCGCTCGACGTCAAAATCGCCGTCTGGAGTCTTGAACTTCATCAAATTGAGCGACGCGAGGTTGCAGGCAGTGTTGTCGAGGAAGAGGTACTCACTGCATGGATTCGTGGAATTTTGCCGGTCGGTGCCTTTGCACGTGTGCCATTTGTGGATGGTGGAATCGAACTGCATTCCGGGATCGCCGCAGATGTATGTGCCCTCGGCAATCTTGCGCAGGAGCGCTCGCGCGTCTTTGTGTTCACAGGGCTTGCCGTCCGTTACCCGGCGCGTCCACCACTCACGACCCTCCAGCGACGCCTCCATGAATTCGTCGCTTACGCGCACGCTGACGTTTTCGTTCTGATACATCACCGAGCCGTACGCATCGCCGTTGTAGCTGCCGTCATAGCCGTGTTCGATCAGCGCCCACGCTTTTTTCTCTTCCTTTTGCTTCGCGTCGATGAACTCTTCGATGTCTGGATGCCAATCCTTGAGCGTGTTCATCTTCGCCGCGCGCCGCGTTTTGCCGCCGCTCTTCACAACGTTCGCTACCTGATCGTAAACTTTCAGGAACGAGAGCGGCCCGCTTGGCCTGCCGCCGCCGCTCAATTTTTCTCGCGTTGATCTTAAGGAAGAAAGATCGGTGCCTGTGCCGCTGCCATATTTGAAAAGCATCGCCTCGCTCATGGCCAATCGCATGATGTCTTCCATCGTATCGCCGACGCTCTGGATGAAGCAGGCGCTGCCCTGCGGATACTCGTATTGCGAAGGCGCACGCTGCGCTTTGCTCGTCTCACGATTGTAAAAATAATTCCCTGCGCCTCTGTCCTTGCCGACGCCGTATTGATGATACAAACCCACATTGAACCAGACCGGCGAATTAAACGCGCCATGCTGGTTCAAACACAGCCAGGTCAGGTCGTCGTAAAAGATTTCCGCAGCTTCTTGATCGGCGAAATAGCCATCCGCAATTCCCCAGTCGGTGATCGTCCGCGTGACTCGATGAATCAGTTGCCGCACCGACATTTCTCTTCCGCCTTTGTATGGATCAGTGCCGTTCGCGATATCGCCGTAGAAATATTTTGAGACTGCGATTTTGGTCGCAAGCGCGCTCCAGCTTTTCGGTACCTCGATGTCTTCCTGCTTAAAAATGACCTTGCCGCTGTCATCATTGATTTCCGCGGTGCGCCGCCCCCATTCGATTTGATCAAAAGGCGCGACGGCAGCGTCGCTGAATACGCGCTCGAAATGCAGGCCGGCATTTTTCGTCCTCTCGGACCTGACCTTGCGGTGTTCAGTTGGTTTAGGCGATCGTTCCAGCGAGGCGGGCGGAATTCCAGGTCTTAGTTGAATCATTGGCGGTGAGGGAGGGTTGAGGTTGTTTCGAATAAGGTGCGAATACTGGTGAACAACGGCGCCCACAACCTGTGAATACCAGTCAACAACAAGTAATAGCGTGGCTGTCCAGTTGGATACACAATATGCAGCCCCCGGATCAAGGGTGGCAAGCTAAAAATTGTAACATTTTTTGATCCAAAGAATTCAGGGTTCCGGATTCAGGTTTCAGACGTCAATTTGCCGCCGCAGCCCTGAACCCTGAATCCTGAACCCTTAGCCTCGTCTGTTGCAAAGGCCAAGCCGCAACTAATATTAAGCGGCTGTTTGCGCAGCACTGGACTGTTGCAAAAAGGAAGGGTGGCTGAGTCCGGTTTAAGGCACTCGACTCGAAATCGAGCGTGGGGAAACCCACCGTGGGTTCGAATCCCACCCCTTCCGCCAGACTTGACGCAGGACCAGCCAATTTCGGTTCGTCGGCGATGGTGAATCTCCGTTCTTTATCAAGTAAATCTGTCTAGCGCTATTGGCGCTTTTCATTGCTGATTGTGAAATCTTCCGTGCCCAGACAAAATCAGTGTCGGGCGGCGTCTCTATTATGACCTCCGAATGCGGCCTTCGAGACTAAATCAGAGTTGCATCCCGTTCGTTCAACGGCAGCTTGCTCGCTTCACAATTTTCCTATGAAGATACTCTCTCGGTTTTTCGCTCTTTTGTGTTTGATCGTAGTCGGCCTGATTTCAGTCCGAACCGTTTCCGCACAAAAGCCACCCGACACAACGCGCCTGTTGCGTTTCCCAACGACAAATGGAACACAGATCGTTTTTTGTTACGCAGGCGAGCTTTACACGGTCGGCAAAGACGGCGGCACGGCGCGCCGCCTGACCAGCGGACCCGGTTACACTTCGTTTGCGCGTTTCTCGCCCGACGGAACGCAGATCGCGTTCACCTCAGAGTACGACGGCAACAGGGAAGTTTATGTAATGCCGGCTGAAGGCGGCACGCCGAAACGCCTGACTACGTCGGCGACTCTCGGCCGCGATGATGTTTCCGACCGCATGGGACCGAACAACATCGTGATGGCTTGGGAAAACACCAAGCCGCTCGTGGTTTTTCGTTCGCGCATGAAGTCATTCAACGATTTCATCGGCGCACTATTCGCGGTTGGGCTCGATGCGGAATTGGCGCAGCAATTGCCTGTGCCGCGCGGCGGATTCGTTTCGTTTTCGCCAGACGACTCGAAAATGGCTTACAACAGAGTGTTCCGGGAGTTCCGGACATGGAAACATTATCGTGGCGGCATGGCAGACGATATTTGGATTTACGATTTCAACACCGGCGCCACCGAAAATCTGACGAACAATCCCGCGCAGGACATCTGCCCGATGTGGGGACCTGACAATAAAGTCTATTTCATCTCTGATCGCGACAACCGGATGAACTTGTTTGTTGTCGATCTTGCGACGAAAGAGACAAAGCAACTCACGCACTTCACGGATTTCGACATCAAGTTTCCGTCTATCGGCAAAGACTCGATAGTGTTCGAGCAAGCGGGATACATCTGGCGCTACGATCTTGCCACAGGCCAAGCCACGCCTGTGCCTATTGAGATCAAGGAAGATTTCGCGCTCGGCCGATCGGCGCTGGTTGACGCGTCCAAGCATCTCGAATCGGTGAACCTCGCGCCCGATGGCGAGCGCACCATCGTGATAGCGCGCGGCGATCTTTTTTCCGTGCCCGCTAAGAATGGCACCCCGCGCAATTTGAGTAAAACATCAGGCGCGCACGAACGGGACGCGGTTTGGTCGCCCGACGGAAAATGGATCGCCTACAACTCGGATGTGACTGGCGAGAACGAACTGTATGTGCGTTCACAAGACGGCAAAGGCGAACCGCAGCAGATTACAAACAGCGCCGACACTTATTACTACGCGCCGAAATGGTCGCCTGACAGCAAGAAGCTGCTGTGGAGCGATCGACTGCAACGATTGCGCTA
>WNGK01000184.1_pt1 | contig 58807 bp, 57 predicted proteins | sample 5400601 | NCBI WGS metagenome assembly WNGK01 (sample SAMN13153376, study PRJNA577476) | soil metagenome | isolation source: 60 cm soil or saprolite under Garry oak tree replicate 1 | place: USA:California | collected 2016-06-15
GCCGCGGGCGTCGCACACGCGCACCGTCCGCGCGCTCGGCGGCACGGACGACGATCCGCGCCAGCGTCGCGGCGGGCACGCAGACGATTCCCTCGGGCTCAGTGATCACGAGCTGGTCGCTCATTCAGTCACCACCGCGACGAGCCGCTGGCCGAACTCCTCCAGGAAGGAGGTCGAGTAACGCCCGCTCGTGAACTGTTCGCTGCGCAGGATCTGGATCGCCAGCTCACGCGTGGTCGGGATCCCTCCCACCGAAAGCTCTCCCAGGGCGCGGAGCGTGCGGGAGATCGCTGCCGGACGATCTTCGTCCCAAACCGCGAGCTTGCCGAGGAGGGAGTCGTAGAACGGCGGCACCGTGGAGCCCGCCTCGACGAAGGTGTCCAGCCTGATGCCGGGCCCCAGTGGCGGCCGGAAGCTCGTGATCTGGCCGGGTGCGGGCGCGAAGTCGCGGGCGGGATCCTCGGCGTTGATCCGGATCTCGATCGCGTGGCCGCGGCGCGGTGCGCGGCCCGTCGCCGCGAGGGGCTCACCGGCGGCGATCCGCAACTGCTCGCGCACGAGGTCGATGCCGGTCACCAGCTCCGAGACCGGATGCTCGACCTGGAGGCGCGCGTTCAGCTCGATGAAGTAGAAGCTCTGGTCGGGCCCGAGCAGGAACTCGAAGGTCCCGGCGTTGCGGTAGCCGATCGCCGTCGCGGCGCGCTCGGCGGCCGCTTCCAGGGCCTCGCGCGTCTCCGCCGAGAGGCCGGGCGAGGGCGACTCCTCGATCAGCTTCTGGTGGCGACGCTGGATCGAGCACTCGCGCTCGCCGAGGGTCAGCACGCCGCCACGCGCGTCGGCAAGCACCTGGATCTCGACGTGCCGCGCCGGGCGAACGAGCTTCTCGACGTAGAGGCTGGCGTCGCCGAAGGCCGCCTCGGCCTCGGCGGCGGCGGTCTGGAACGCGCCCTCGAGCTCGTCCTCGGCGTCGACGATCCGCATCCCCTTGCCGCCACCGCCTGCGGCGGCTTTCAGCAACACCGGATAGCCGAGGTCAGCTGCCACCGAGCGTGCCTCGGACGACGACGCGACGTCTTCGTCGCTCCCCGGCACGAGCGGGACTCCCGCCCGCTTCAGCTCCGCCTTCGCCTGCACCTTGTCGCCCATCCGGGCCATCACTTCGGCGGTCGGCCCGACGAAGACGAGCTCGTTGTCTTCGCAGGCTGCGACGAAGGCCGGGTTCTCGGCCAGGAACCCGTAGCCGGGGTGGATCGCCTCGCAGCCGGTAGTCGTCGCGGCGGCGATCACGGACGGGATGTTCAGATAGCTCTGCGACGCCGGCGGCGGCCCGACGGCGACGGCGCGGTCGGCGAGGCGGACGTGCATCGAGTCCTTGTCGGCGGTCGAGTAGATCGCGACGGCCTCGATCTCGAGCTCGTGCAGCGCGCGGATCACGCGGACCGCGATCTCGCCGCGGTTCGCTACGAGGACGCGGGAAAACATCAGAGACCCAGCGGACGGCCGTCCAAGGCGTCGCTTGCGATGCCGTCCAAAGGCTGTGCCGGCTTTGCCGGTGCAGCCGTCTCAACCCGGCTTGCCGTGGCAAGAGCGTTCACAGCCCCAGCGGCCTTCCATTGATCGGTTCCAGCTCGATAAGAAGCTGGCCGAACTCCACCGGCTCCGCGTTGCCGACGTGGATCGCGCGGACGACCGCCTCGACATCCGCCTTGACCTCGTTCATCAGCTTCATCGCCTCGAGGATGCAGAGCGTCTGGCCGGGGCCAACCGCGTCCCCCTCCTCGACGAACGGCGGCGCGCCGGGCTGCGGTGCCCTGTAGAAGGTGCCGACCATCGGCGCCTCGACGCGGACGATGCCGTCGCCGGGGGCTTCCGGCGGCGAGAACACATCTTCCGCTTCCGCCACCGCGCCCTCGCTAGCGGCCGACGCGAGCACGGGCTCGATCGGATCCGGCGTCCGGCGCACCGAGACGCGCATCCCGCCCTCGTCGATCGTGATCTCCCCCACGCCCGACTCCTGGACGATGCGGACGACCTCGCGAATCCGCTCGGCGCGCGCCTGGTCGACGCCGCTCGCCCCGAGGGAGTCGGCGCCCGCGTGCCGGCCGCGAATCGCCTCGAGCAACGGCCGCGCTTCGTCGCCGAAGAGCGCCAGTAGCAGGAGCTCCTCGTCGCTCGCGGCCAGCCCCTCGGCCTCGTCGCTCAGCCACTCCAGGTCGATCGGCTCCGCCTCGGGAACGCCGTCGGCGAGCAGCTCGGCGGCGCGGCGAACTGTGGGATCGATCGAGCCGGGCGGCGAGCCGTAGCGGCCGGCGACGAGCGCGCGCAACTCGTCGATCATCGTCAGGTACCGGGTCCCGGAGAGCACGTTCAGAAGCGCCTGCGAGGCGAGGATCTGGCCGATCGGCGCGGCGAGCGGCGGCCAGCCCACCTCCTCGCGGACGCGGAGGAGCTCGTCGAGCACCTCGTCGAGCCGGTCGCCGGCGGTCTGCGCGCGCAGGTGATTGTCGAGCGCAGCGACCAGCCCGGGCGGCAACCGGTGCTCGGCGGCGCGGACGGCGATGCGTGGCGCCATCGGCGTGACGGGCTCGTCTCCGAGATGCTCGTCAACGAGCTCCGACGCGCGCCAGAGGGCGTCAGCGTCGACACCGGCATCCTGTCCAAGCCCGGCCAGTGAAGTCGCAAGCACTTCGCCCGAGACCCGATGCAGGGTCAGCGCGATCGGATAGAGCGCGCAGGAGACGAGATCGGCGCCTGCGCGGACGGCTTCGAGTGCGGCCGCGAGCGCGTTGCCCGCGGCGCCCTGGCAGTAGAGGCCGACCGGGAGGCCGCTCGCCTCACGGAGCGCGCCGATCAGCTCGTGGGCGCGGTGAGGCTCCAGCGAGCTCGAGGGGTCGTGGAGGAGGATCCGTACGGCTCCCAGCTCGGGCAGCTTCTTCGCCTGCTCGACGAGGTCGTCCGTCTCGCCGGTGTGGCCCGAGCCATACACGAGGCCGGCGTCGAACTCGCGCTCCGCTCCGGTGATCGCCTCGCCCGCCTCCCGCAGGTTGGAGACGTCGTTCAACGGGTCGTGCAGCCGGAAGACGTCGATCCCGCTCTCGGCGGCCGAGGCGACGAACCGGCGCGCGAAATCAGCGCCGACAGGCCGCGAACCGACGAGGAATCGCCCTCGCAACGCCATCGCAAGCGGCGTCTTCGTGCGTGCCTTAAGCGCCCTGATCCGCTCCCATGGGCTCTCGACGCCACGGTGGACGGCGCTGTCGAAGACACCGCCTCCCGAGACCTCGAGGTAGGCGAAGCCGGCGCCGTCCAGCGTCTCGGCCAGCCGGAGCAGGTCCGCCGTCGGCATCCTGCCCGCCAGCGGCTCCTGGGACAGCAGCCGGATCGTCGTATCGACAAGCGCGGGCATCTGGACCCCGGAGCCTAGCTCGGGCACGGGTGAACCTCAGGCGCGAGAGATGTAGCGCCGCTCGCGCGGGTCGACCTTGATCCGGTCGCCCGTGTTCACGAACAGCGGCACCTGCACCGTGGCACCCGTCTCGAGTGTCGCCGGCTTCGTCACATTCGAGACCGTGTCTCCGCGGACACCCGGTTCGGTCTCCGAGACGGTCAGCTCGACCGAGGCCGGCAGCTGGACGCCGGCAGGCTGCCCGTCGACCGTCAGCATCTGGACGGACGACGACGGCTCCATGAACTCGATCGCTTGGGCGACCGACTCGCGGGGAAGTGCTGTCTGCTCGTACGTCTCCTGGTCCATGAAGACGACCTCGTCGCCGGACTCGTAGAGGTACTGCATGTTCTTGACCTCGGTGTGCACGCGCGGGAACTTCTCGCCCGCGCGGAAGGTGCGGTCGACGACTGCGCCGGTGTCGAGGTTCTTGACGCGCGTCCGCACGAACGCACCGCCCTTGCCGGGCTTCACGTGCTGGAACTCGACTATTCGCCAGACGCCGCCGTCGAGCTCGATGTGCATCCCGTTGCGGAACTGGTTGGTGCCGACGATCTCCGCCATCAGCTGACTGTCACGAGCTCTTTCGGGAAGCTGGTGAGCACCTCCGGCTCACCGTCGGTGATGACGACGAGATCCTCGATCCGGATCCCGCCTGTTCCCTCGAGGTAGATCCCCGGCTCGATCGTGAGGACGTTGTTGGCGACGAGCGTGTCGGTGGACGTCGGGGCCACGTGCGGTGCCTCGTGCACGTCGATGCCAACGCCGTGGCCGAGCCCGTGACCGAACGCCTCGCCGAGACCGGCCTCTGTAATCACGTCGCGTGCGGCCGCGTCGGTCTGCTTCGCCTCGATGCCGGGGCGTGCCGCCTCGAGCCCCTTGAGCTGCGCCTCGAGACAGACGTCGTAAGCGCGCTGGAGCTCGTCCGGAAGCTCACCGGTCGCGAACGTTCGCGTGCAGTCCGAGCAGTAGCCGTCGAGCACCGCCCCCGCGTCGACCACAACCGTCGTTCCCTGCTCGATCACCCGCTCGCCGCTGTCGGCGTGCGGCCGGGCGCCGTTCGCGCCCGCGGCGACGATCGTGTCGAACGCCTCCTCCTCCGCCCCCAGCTCGTGAAAGAACTCGAACATCCTCCAGGCGAGCTCACGCTCGGTGCGGCCGACGAACCGCTCCTCGGCGATCCGCTCGTACGCCTGGTTCGTGATCGCGGCGGCCCGGCGGATCTGCTCCAGCTCGTCCTCGCCCTTGACCGCGCGCAGCCCTTCGACCAGCCCCATCCGCGGGACGAGCTCGAGTCCTCCGTCGCGGAGCTGCTCGTAGTCCCGGTAGGTGAGGTTGGTGCTCTCGAATGCGAACGTGCCCGAGAGGAACTCGGCCATGTGGGCGATCGTCTCCCGCCTCGTCTCGACGAATTCGACGTCCGGGACGATGCGGGCGGCCCCGGCGTAACGGAAGTCGGTGAACAGCCGTACCCGCTCCGGCTCGACGACGACCGAGACGTTCGAGCTGACAAAGCCGGTCAGGTAGCGGACGTTTGCCGGGGTGGTGACGATCAGCGGCTCTTCGAGCTTCTCGACCAGTTTTTGGGCGCGGGCGTTCATTCGTTCCCCGCAAGATATGCGAGCGCTTCGCGATAGCCGTCCGGTCCCTTGCCGATCACGCGTTTCGCGGTCAGGTCGGAGATCACCGACCTGCGGCGCCACTCCTCCCGCTGGTCGATGTTCGAGAGGTGGACTTCCACGACCGGCACGTCGAAGAGCTCGACGGCGTCGTGGATCGCGTAGCTGTAGTGCGTCCAGGCGCCGGGGTTGACGATCACGCCGTCGGCCCAGTCGAGCGCCTCGTGGCACCAGTCGACGTACTCGCCCTCGCTGTTCGTCTGCCGGCATTTGACGTTCAGCTCGAGCTCCACCGCCCATTCGAAGATTTTCGATTCGAGCTGCCGGATGTTGAGGCCGCCGTAGACCTCCGGCTCCCGCCGGCCGATGACGTCGAGGTTGACTCCGTTGAGGACGACAACGCGCACGCGGGAACCCTAAAGAGAACGCGCTGAAAGAGACTCACGCAACACACGTTGCAACCGGAATTAGCCGGACGTCCGAGCAAAGCCCGGACGTCCTCCGGATCGGCGTCGCAAGCGAGCGCCTCAGTCCGCGATCAGCTCGTCGAGCGCCCGGCGGACGTCGGTCTCGGGCACGTTGGCAGTGAACCCGCCTTCGTCGCCGAGCAGGACGAGGGTCAGCTCGCCGCCCGTCGATTTCTTGTCGCGCTGGAGTGCCTCCCACGCACGGTCGCGGTCGACTTTGACCGGCTGGGGCGCGAGCACCGCTTCGACCGCGTCCGTCGGTCGGCCAGACAGCCGTAGCGCGGCCAGCAGCCCGAGCGCGACCGCACGGCCGTGGGTGACGGTCTCGTAACCGGCCGCGGCTTCCAGCGCATGCGCGAACGTGTGCCCCAGGTTGAGCGCCTGCCGCGGACCGTCGTCGTACGGGTCGCGCAGGCAGAGCGCCGTCTTGAAGACGGCGCAGCGGCGTACGAGGTCGGCGTCGGGAAGCTCCCAGAGGCGCTCACCCGCGAGCAGCCCCGTCTTGACGACCTCGGCGAGTCCTTCGCGGCGCTGTTCCTCGGGCAGGGTCTCGAGGAGCGCGGGGTCGATCACCGTCCGGACCGGCCAGTGGAAGGCGCCGACGAGGTTCTTGCCCTCGGGGAGGTCGATCGCGGTCTTGCCGCCGATCGCGGCATCGACCTGGCCGACGAGCGTTGTGGGCACCGCGATCCAGTCGATCCCGCGGAGGTAGGTCGCCGCGACGAAGCCGGCGACATCGGTCGTGCACCCGCCGCCGAAGGCGACGAGCGTCCCGCCGCGGTCCAGCCGGAGTTCGCGCCAAAGGCGCTCGGCCGTCGCGACCGTCTTCGCTTCCTCGCCCGGCGGCACCGTCAGCACCCGGGCATCGACCGGCGGCGGGTGAAGCTCGAGGACGCGTTCGTCGGCGACGAGCTCGGCCGGGGCACGCCCCGGGACCAGGTCCCGGGGCATGGCCGAGACGGTCACGCCGCCGGCGGCGAGCACGACATCGTCCGCATCGTGCGCCCGGCCGTCGGCGACCTCCTCGTAGAGCGGTTGCCGGCCCTCGTAGAGCTCCCGGAACCGCGCTTCGTCCTGCGCGAGCGGCCGGTCGCTGCCGCTCACGCGCTGCCACGCCGTCTCGACGTCGACCTCGACCAGCACGGTTGTCGCCCGCTCACGCAACGCTTCGCGGATCGCCTTTGTCTCAACGGCGCCGCCGCCGAGGGCGATCACGCCCGGTGGCATCGCCAGCGCCCCGAGCGCGGCCCGCTCCTCGAGCTCGCGGAAGGCGCCTCGCTCGAACAGCGCCGGAATCGGCCCCTCCCGCGACTCGATCTCTGCGTCCACATCGAGAAAGGGACGGTGCAGCCGCGCCGCAACCTCCCGGCCGAGCGTCGACTTGCCGGCGCCCATGAAGCCGACCAGCGCGATATGCCTCCCTACCGCGACTGCCAGTCGATCCGCTCCAGGTACGCCTTGTGCGCCGCCACGAAGTCGCCCATCGCGTCACCGCCGAACTTCTCGCGTGCAGCTCGCGCCAGCTCCCACGCAATGGCCGCCTCTGCCACGACCGCAAGCGCCTCGACGGCCGACACGTCGCTCCGTTCGACCAGCGCCTCGCCGGGCTCCCCGGTCCGTAGATCGACGGAGGCGAGCGGCTGCATCAGCGTCGGCAGCGGCTTCATCGCCGCGCGGACGACGATCTCCTCGCCGTTCGAGACTCCGCCCTCGATCCCCCCTGCGCGGTTGGTCGTCCGGTGCAACCCACGCTCGTCGCGGACGATCTCGTCGTGGGCCTCCGATCCGCGGAGGCCGGCGAGCTCGAACCCCTCGCCGATCTCGACGCCCTTGACGGCCTGAATGCCCATCAGGGCGGCGGCGAGCCGCGCGTCGAGCCGCTCCTCCTTCGTCGCGTAGGAGCCGAGGCCCGGCGGAACACCCTGCGCGCGCACCTCGACGACGCCGCCGAGCGTGTCTCGCTCTGCGCGCGCCTCGTCGACCTCGGTCTCGTCGGCGCCCGCCTCCGCCCGCGCCTCGCCGGTCACGGTGACGCCGATCTCGGCGAGGAGCGCCTTCGCGACCGCCCCCGCCGCTACCGAGATGGCAGTCTGGCGCGCGCTTGCGCGCTCGAGCGCGTCGCGAACGTCCTCGAGTCCGAACTTCTGCGCCCCGGCGAGGTCGGCGTGGCCAGGCCGCGGCAGCGTCACCGGCTTCGTCCCCTTCCCCTCCGGCGCACCCGCGGGCGGCCAGGGGCTCATTCCCCACGCCCAGTTCTTGTGATCGCGGTTGCGGACGACGAGCGCAAGCGGCGTCCCCAGCGTCCGGCCTTGGCGAAGACCGGCGAGCACCTCGACCTCGTCTTGCTCCAGCTGCTGGCGGGGACTGCGGCCGTAGCCCTGCTGGCGGCGGCGGAGGTCGGCGTCGATCGCGCCGCGGTCGAGGACGAGACCGGCGGGCAGGCCGGCGAGGATCGCGACCAGAGCCGGACCGTGCGACTCGCCCGCGGTTGTCAGCGTCAGCATCAGGCGGAGCGTACTGCGGCCTGCATCACGTCCACCGGCGCCCGCACGCCGGTCCAGAGCTCGAACGAGGCGGCCCCCTGGCGGACGAGCGCCTCGAGGCCGTCGACGACCTCGCAGCCAGCCTCACGTGCCGCCGCGACCAACGCGGTCGGGGACCGATCGGCCCGGTACGCGAGATCGACCACGGTCTGCCCCGCGCGGGGCTCGACGAACAGCTCGTCGCGCACGGGCGTCGCGTTGACGATCAGGTCTGCGTCCGAGGCATCGGGCGGCCACGCGCCACGACGCGAGAACAACCGCACCTCGCCCGGGAGCGCCGACAGCAGCGCCTTCGCCGCGCCGCCGGCGCCGATCAGGCAGACCCGCTCGGCTTCAACGCCCGCGACGATCGCCTTGTCCGTATTGAAGCCGAGCACGCGACCCTCCCGGAACACGAGCGTGTTCACAGCAGGTCCCTCGGCCTCGTCGCAGAGCTCGGCGGCCGCCTCCTTGTGAGGAGCGGTGACGTTCGCGCCCTCGAAACCGAGCGCGACGAGGCCGCCGACTGCCGCCGCCAGCCCCTCCGGCGCGACCTCACACGCGAGGTAGGCCCAGTCGAGCGCGCGCGCTGCGAAGGCGGCGTTCTGCATCCGCGGCGAGAGCGACCCGGCCACCGGCTGCCCGAGCAGCGCGACGAGCCGCGTCGAACCACCAATCACCCGAATCCGTGCGCGTTCTTGTAGTTGATGAACGCCCGCTCGCTGGCGGTGAAGAAATGGTGCACCTTGTCCGGCTTGCGGACGAAGTAGAGCCAGTCGCCGGCGACGGGGTGTGCGGCCGCCTGGATCGATGCGAGTCCCGGATTCGCGATCGGCGTCGGCGTCAGGCCGACCCGTTTCCGCGTGTTGTACGGATTGTCGGAGTTGAGCTGGGACTCCAGCAGCGACTGGGTGCCCGGAACGTGGAACGCGTAGCGGACGGTCGCGTCGATCCCGAGCGCCATTCCGGCGTGAAGGCGGTTGTAGATCACCCGCGCGATCTTCGGGCGCTCCTCCGGCGCGACGGCCTCCTTCTCGACCATCGAGGCGATCGTCAACACGTCGTAGGGGGTCAGGTTCTTCGAGCGCGCGTAGGCGAGATTGACAGTGCTCCAGTTCCTGCGGAAGGCCTGTAGCTGGGAGCTGACGAGCTCGGCCGCGCTCGAGCGCGCCGTGAACTGGTAGGTCGCCGGGAAGAGGAAGCCCTCGAGCGGACGCCGTCCGAACCCGGGGATCAACCGCTTACGACCGGAGGCTGCAAGGTAGGCGGACTCGTTCAGGCGCGGCTTCCGGCCGCGCTCGTGGGTCGCGATCTCCGCGACGCTCTTGACACGCGCCGCCATCTGAAGGCGGGTGAACCCCTCCGGAAAGATGACCCGGAACGGCTTCGGCGGCGCGGCCACGGTCGGCGTGCTCGCCTTGTGCCCGCGGTCCCTGACGCTGGCGACCGCGAAGCCGATCCCGATCAACGCGGCCAGGAGGACGCCCAGCGCAACGAGCCGTCGCCGCACGACGACCGACCGTGGGGGCCGGCGCCGCTCGGGGCGGCGCGGCTGGGGCGCGATTACTCCGCGCCTCTGCTCGACCACGCGAGGTAGCTCGTCAACAGGTGCGCCGCGGCTCGGGCATCCGGCGGCAGGTTACGGCTTCCGGGATCCTGCTCGGCGAGGTCGGTCGTGAAGCGCTCGTCGAAGCCCTCCACCGGCACGTCGACGGCCTCTCGCAGCTGGTCGACGAAGCGCTCGGTCTCGCGCGCCTGCTCGCCTACCTCACCTCGGAGCGTCAGCGGCATGCCGACGACGACCCGCTCGGCGCCCTCGCTCGCGATCAGCTCGACGAGGCGTTCGAGTCCGACCTCGGTGCCCGCACCCTCGATCACGCCGATCGGTCTAGCAAGCGTGCCGGTCGGGTCCGAGACAGCGACGCCCGTTCTCGCCGAGCCGTAGTCGACCGCGACGATCTTCACGCGAGCGCGGCTCGGAGCGCCTGCTCGGCCCGCTCCAGTGCCGCGTCGAGCTTGGCGGGATCCTTGCCGCCGGCGCGGGCCATTGTCGCCCGGCCGCCGCCCCCGCCGCCGACCTCGGCCGCCGCGGCCTTGATCACCTCGACCGCGTCGACCTTGCCTTCGAGCGAGCGGTCGAAGTTCGCGACGAGGTGCACCCGCCCGTCCTCGCTGCCGCCGAGCACGACCGCAGCCGGCTGACGCTCCTGCTTGATGCGGTCTGACTCCGCCAGGAGGACGTCCATCGTCACGTCGCTCATCCGGCCGACGTAGACGTTGACGCCGCCGATCTCCTCCTCGCTGCGAGGCGCGACCTCGGTGCGCTCCGCCTTCGCCGTCTGCCCCTTCGCTTGCTTGCGCGTCTCGACGAGCTCCGCGCGCAGCTGCTCGGCCTCGCGGCTCCGCTCGTGGAGAAGGGCGAACGCCTCGCCAGAGGTCACCGCCTCGATCCGGCGCGCGCCCGAGCCCACGGAGCCCTCCGAGAGGATCACGAACGGTCCGATCTCGGCCGTCGAGCGCACGTGAGTGCCGCCGCAGAGCTCGCGCGAGTAACCGTCGATCTCGACGACCCGCACCTCTTCGCCGTACTTCTCCCCGAAAAGCATCATCGCGCCGAGGTTGCGAGCCTCCTCGATCGGCGTCACGAACGTCCGAACCGGGCGGTTCTGGAAGACGATCTCGTTGATGGCATGTTCGACCCGTTCCCGTTCCTCGGTCGTGAGCGCCTGGGGATGGGTGAAATCGAAGCGCAGCTTGTCGGGCCGCACCGCGGACCCGGCCTGCTTGACGTGCTCGCCAAGGAGGTCGCGGAGCGCCTTGTGCAGCAGGTGCGTCGCCGTGTGGTTCGCCATCGTCGGGAAACGGACTGACCACGGCACGACCGCGCGGACGCGCATTCCTTCGCCGAACCCCTCGCCGCTGAAGGTCAGCACCTGGTCGTCGTCCAACCGGGTCGCCTTGATCAGGTCGGCGCGTACGCCTGTCTCCTCGTTCTCGATGTAGCCGGCGTCGGAGACCTGGCCGCCGCCTTCCGGATAGAACGGTGATTGCTCGAGCTTCGCCTGGAACGTGCCGTCGCCGAGGTCTGCGTAGGCGAGGATCGCCGTGAGCACGTCGGTTCGCTCGTAGCCGACGAACTGGGTGCGCGGCGCCGAGCCGCTGATCTTGACATCGACGTCGAAAGCCGAGCCCTGGCGCGAGCGCTCCCGTTGTTCCTCCATCAGGCGCGTGAACTCCTCCTCGTTGACCTCGAGCCCGCGTTCGGCCGCAAGCTCCTTCGTCAGCTCCCAGGGGAACCCGTAGGTGTCGTGGAGACGGAACGCGTCCTCCGGCGTGATCTCGCCTTTCGCGACCATCTCCTCGAACAGCTTCTCGCCGCGGGCGAGGGTCTCGCGGAACCGCTCTTCCTCGGCACGGATCAGGTCCGCGACCTCGCTTCGGCGCTCCTCGAGCTCCGGGTAGACGGAGCCCATCTGCACCCGGACGACGTCGGCCAGCTCGTAGAGGAACGGCGGCTCGAGTCCGATTCGCCGCCCGAACTGGACGGCTCGGCGGATCACCCTCCGCAATACGTATCCGCGCCCCTCGTTCGAGGGCGCCACGCCCTCGGCGACGAGGAAGGCCGCCGTCCGCGCGTGCTCGACGACCACTCGGTAGGCCTTCGTCACCTCGTCGGACGCGCCGTAGTCCGCATTCGCGCGCTCGCGGATCCAGTCGAGCAGCGGTTGCAGGACGTCGATCTCGGCGAACGAGTCGGCGTCCTGCAACAGCATCGCCGCGCGCTCGAAACCCATCCCGGTGTCGATGTTCTGCTGCGGGAGCGGCGTCAGCGTCCCGTCGTCGGCGAGCTCGAACTCCATGAAGACGAGATTCCAGAACTCGAGATAGCGCTCGCACTCGCACCCGGGGGCGCAGTCTGGCCGGCCGCAGCCGTACTTCTCGCCGCGGTCGTAATAGAGCTCCGAGCACGGCCCGCATGGCCCCGTATCGGCTGCCTGCCAGAAGTTCTCGCTGCGCGGCAGCCCGAGGATTCGCTCGCGCGGCAGGTACGTCGCCCAGGCCTTCGCCGCCACCTCGTCCTCGCCCAGCCCAAGCTCGGGGTCGCCCGCGAAGATCGTCGCCCAGAGCCGCTCGGGCTCGAGCTTCATCCGCTCGGTGACGAACTCCCACGCGTACTCGACCGCCCCGTCCTTGAAGTAGTCGCCGAACGAGAAGTTGCCGAGCATCTCGTAGAAGCACAGGTGCCGGTTCGTGAGGCCGACATCGTCGAGATCGTTCTGCTTTCCGCCTGCTCGGACGACCTTCTGCACCGTGGTGACCCGCCGGGGAGGGCCGTCAAGGCCGAGGAACCAGCGCTTCATCGGCTGCATTCCGGCGACGATGAATAGCGTCGTCGGATCGTCAGCAGGCGGGATCACCGAGGCCGAGGGCCGGCGTACGTGACCCTTCTCCTCGAAGAAGGAGAGAAAGCCCTCACGCAGCTCGGCGGTCGTGCGCATGCGAGTTGATTCTAGGCGCCGCCCTTCGCGCCTCCGAGCGGCCTAGCGGAGGGGCCGGCCCGCCTCCTCGTCCGCCGCGATCTCCTCGCGAATCTTCTCGAGCGAGCGGCGGATCAGTCGTGAGACGTGCATCTGGGAGATCCCGACCTGTTGAGCGATCTGAGACTGGGTCAACCCCTTGAAGAAGCGCAGGTGAAGGATCGTGCGCTCACGGTCGTCGAGGACGCGGAAACCGGGCTCGAGAATCGCCCGGTCTTCGGAGACCTCGTACTCGTGCTCCTCGGTGCCGAGCGACTCGAGCGGGTCGAGGTCGCCGTCGTCGTCCTGGCCGGGGCCTGCCGAGAGCGACAGCGAGCTGTACGCGCGCCCGCTCTCGAGCGCCTCCAACACTTCCTCCTCGGAGACCTCCGCGGCCTTGGCGAGCTCGGCGATCGTAGGCGACCGTCCGAACTCCACGGTCTTCTCCTCCAGCAGCCGAGAGAGCTGGATGTTCAGCTCCTGCAGGCCGCGAGGCACGCGCACCGACCAGCCGCGGTCGCGGAAGTGGCGCTTGATTTCGCCGATGATGTTCGGGGTGGCGTAGGTGGTCAGCTCGACACCGCGTTCGAGGTCGAAGCGGTCGATCGCCTTGATCAGGCCGATCGCGCCGATCTGGACGAGGTCTTCGAACTGCTCGCCGCGATAGGAGTAGCGGCGTGCCAGCGAACGCACGAGCGACATGTACTGCTCGATCAACTGCTCGCGAGCCGCCAGGTCGCCCTCTTCGTGATACCGGCGGAGGAGCGCCTTGTCGCTCTTCTCGGTCACGTCACTTCGCGCTTTTCGACGCCCTCCACGCGCTTCTCGAGCTCGACCCAGTTCCCGTCTTCGCGCTGGACCGCGGCGAAACGGTCGACGACTGTCTCCAGCACGCGCCGCAGGCCGACGCCGTCGCCGGGCTGTTCGAGCTCGGCCCGCAGTCCATCGCCGGCGAACGGGCCAAGCGCGGCCTTGACCGTGCCCTCGCCGACCTCCAGCTCGACGGTCAGCTCGCCCTCCTCCCCGCGCCGCTCGAGCAGTGTCTCGAGGGCGGTGCCGAGATCGTCCACGACCTCGTAGGTGAAGTTGAGCCGGGCTGCGACCCCCGCAAGGACGAGCTGGGCGACGTTCTCGAAGCCCTCGTCGCGAGGAATCGTGAGGACGATCCGGTCGGCCGTCACAGCAGGCCCGCCCCGACGACCACGCCGTCGTCGTAGAGAACCGCGGTCTGGCCGGCGGCGACTCCGTATGCCGGCGCCTCGAGCGCCAGCCGGAATCCATGCTCGGTCTCCTCAACCGCGGCCGGGACCGCGGGAGACCGGTACCTCCATTTGACCTCGGCGCGATTCACCCGGACGTACAACCGTCCACGGGCAGAAATCGTTTCGACCGCCAGCGACTCGCGCGGCCCGACGACCACGGTGTTGGCGCCGGGATCGGTGCGCAGGACGTACAGCGGCTCTGCCGACGAGACGCCCAGCCCGCGGCGCTGGCCGGTCGTGAACCGCCAAAAGCCGCCGTGCCTGCCAAGCTGCCGTCCTTGCTCGTCGACGATCTCGCCCTCGGCATCGGCGACGCCGTGACGGCTGACGAAGTCGCGATAGTCGCCGCCCCCGAGGAAGCACGCTTCCTGGCTCTCGGTGCGGCGGGCGACCGCGAGCCCGGCTCGGGCGGCCTCGGCCCGGGTCTCGTCCTTCGTCTGCTCGCCGAGTGGGAACCAGATCCGGTCGAGGAACCGCGGGTCGAGACGAGCAAGCATGTAGGTCTGGTCTTTCTCAGGATCGCGGGCGCGCGCCAGCAGCCGGCGGCTTCGGTGGTCCACGATCCGCGCGTAGTGGCCGGTGGCCAGGCGCGAAGCGCCGGTCCGGCCGGCGAATGCGAGCAGCTCCGCGAAGCGAAAGCTGCCGTTGCAGCGGATGCATGGATTCGGCGTCTCGCCGCGGGCGTAACCGCGAACGAACGGAGCCACGACCGCCCGGCGAAACTCGTCGCGGAGGTCGAGCGTCACGTGCGGAAGGCCGAGCACGTGGCAGGTCTCGCGCGCGGCGATCACGGCCTCCGGCGAGCAGCACGCGCGCTCAGAGTCCGGCGCGGCGGGGTCGATCCAGAGCCGCAGTGTGACGCCGATCGCTCCCGGCCCCGCGCGCAGCAACGCGACGGCGCTGTCGACACCGCCGCTCATCGCCACCGCGACGCGGTCGGGATCAGGTTCCGCTCGAAAGACCTGGCCGAGCGCGTTCGCGAGCGCGTCGGCCGCGAGCGTCTCGCCGGCCACCGCCGCCGCCTCCAGCAGCGTCAGGCCTGCGAGTGGTCGCTCCAGCCCTTCTGCGTCGGCGTCGACGATCCGGTCTCCCTCGACGGCGAGCCGAACAAGCGCGACGTCCCCATCGCGCGACGAATCCCCGACTACCTCAATCACAGGACCAGGCTACCTCCGGCGCCGCCAGGAGAATCCCCATTTCCCGGTCCCAAAGGCGTTCGCTTGCGAACGCCGGCCAAAGAGGCTGGCCGGGCTTCGCCCGGAGAGCCGCTAGACCCGGGTGGCGATAAGACTCCGTTCGAGTTCTCAGCGTGAGCTCTCAGAATGTGCTCCACCCTGCCGGTACTCCGCGCCCGTAGCGAACCTGGCACTGCCAGGTGGGTGCCCTGCCGACCTCGGGCAACGCCCTAGCCGGACGCAGGCTCCCTTTCACTAGGTGTTGGTTCTACTTTGAGAACGCAGAGCTCGCACAGGGTCGAGCACGAAGCGCAGCTTACCGGGCGTACACCCACTTGATGCGCTGGATCCCCTGGATCCCAAGATTCTCAGCAAGCGCGGGGGTGACGTCGAAGCGGCGGCCCGGCACCACCGGGCGCCGCGCGATGACCTGGGTCAGGATCCGCGGGCTGTGGCCGAATGAGACGAACAGCCTGATGTTGCAGGGAAGCACGGAGTCGACGACCCCGCGAGTGGTCGGTCTCAGCAGGACACCGCAGTTCGTCCGCGTGCCGTAGCGCACCGGCTGCGCGCCGGCGAGGGCCGTGTACCAGCCGCCGCCGGGAACGACGACCGGACTTAGATGCCCGCCGCTGTTCGTTCCACGCGGGGAGGTGACCACAAGCGCCACCACCGCCGCGAGCAGAGCCACCCCGGCGAGAGCGACTTCGCGTTGGGCGAGCGCCGGGTTCAAACCGCCGCGTAGATGAGCTCGCCGAACGATTCGCGCACGACGGGATCGAAGTCCACCGCGAGCTGGCCGTCGGCGTTTGCAAATTGCCGCAGCTCCAGGAGAAGAAAGGCGAGCTCTTCGTCGCGCGCGGGATCCCCGCCCCCGGCCGCTTGGGCGAGGCGCTCGAGCTCCCAGACGTTCCACTCCCGCGGCTCCACGCCGTCCAACGGCAGGCGGACGACGGGCTCCGGCGCCGTGGCCTCCTCGGGCTCAGGCTCACGCTCCGGCTCCGGCGGCGGCACCGATCGAAGCTGAGGCGGCGGTTCTCCGGGCTCGGGGGTCGGCGGCTGCGGCTCGGGCGCCGGCGGTGCAGGCTCCGGCGTCGGCTCCGGCTCGGGCACAGGCATGGGCGGATGCTCGTCGCCCTCCCGAGCGGCGTCTGCTCGCGGCTGCCGGCCCGCAAACAAGAAGCGGAAGCGGATCACTGAGGTCCGCATTTTCACGGGCGTGAGTGCTCCTCTGGCTCAGGCAGATCGAAGAGCTCGGCAACCTCGCCGGACGAGCGGTCACTTCGCTCCGAGGGCGGCAGCAGGCGCACGTGCTTCGGCAGCTCGATCTCTGGAGCCTCTGGAGCCGGGACCTCGCGCTCACGCCGGCGAAACCAACCGCGTTTCCGGCGCGGCTCGAGCGGCTCTAGCTTGGGACGGGCGTCCTCTGCTGTATCCGGCCCGGCCTCAGGCTCGGGCTCCGGAGGAGCTCCTGCAGACGGCTCGACCCGCGGAGCGATCATGGTGACGGCTTCGGGCTCAGGCTCGGGCTCCGGCTCCACCTCGTGCTCCGCCGCGGGCTCGAGTTCGGGCTCCGGCTCCGGCTCACGTTCGGGCTCCGGCTCTGCTGCCGGTTCCGGTTCTGCTTCGGCCTCCGGCTCGACCGCCGCCGGCGGTGGCGTCGCCGCAACGGCCTCCGCCCGAGGCGGGGAAGCGGGAACGTAATACGGTCGCCGCCAAGGCGGGGCGGCCGCCCAGATCCGGTCCGCGGTCAGCTCGAGCAGGGCGACGACGAGCCAGCCACCGGCCATCACGACGAAGATCCATTTGGTCGCGAGATCGGCGTAGGCCACGCCGACTGCGAGCGCGATCAGGAAGAGCGCTTCGATCGCAAACCGCGGCCCCATTCGTGCCGGCATGACGCCGAGAGCCTAGCGCTCGTCGAGCGCGGCTAGGCGCTCGCTTGCGACGCCGACCTGGAGGGCGCCCGGGCTTTGCTCGGGCGCCCGTCTGATTCCGGCCGGCAAGGCCAATACGGGTAGCACCAGCTCAGACGAATGCCCTACGCCGAGCCCGAGCCGTCCGGCTCTTCGTCGGGAGCGGCGACCGGCGGCTCAACGGGAGCCGGGACAGAGAGCGGCGGTGCGGCCGACGCCGGCGGGGACGGAGCACCCGGCGAGGAGGCCTCTTCGGCGCCCGAAGAGGCGGCAGGGCCTCGGCTCGCTTCGGTTGCGGCCTGGGCGGCTTCGACGATCTTGTCGGCGACGCCGGCGATCGTCTCGTCGCCGAGACCCGCCGCCGCGAGCAGCTGCTCGGCGCCCTCCTGGGCCCGGGCCATCACGGCCGAGGCCTGCGCCCTTGCCCACTCGAGCGTCTGCTCGACCTCGGCTCGGGCGGAGTTCGTCAGCTCGGTCGCCTGGTGCCGGGCCTGCTCGAGCAACCTGCTGGCTCGCGCCTCTGCCTCGCGAATTTCGGCGGTCGCGTGCCTCTGTGCCTCCGCCTGCGCCTCACGGGCTTCGTTTCGAGCCGCGTTGAGGATCTCGGCGCGCTGGCGCTCGCTCTCCTGGCGGAAGCGCTCGACCTCGTGCTCGCGCTCTTGCAGCGCGCGCTGGCGCCGGCTCACATCTTCCTCGGTGCGGCGAAACTGGGCCGCGGACGCGGTCTGTGCATCCCGTTCGATCGTGTCGGCCATGTCGGCGGCGGCGCGGATCATGTGGAGCGCGTCCATCCGGACGGCGTGGCCGGTCGGCTCCACTTGGCCGCTGCGAGCGGCCGCCTGGAGTACGCGCAGCTGCACCTGGAGCTGGGTCGTATGGCGTCTGAAGGACTCGAAGGCTTCCTTGACGCGCTCCGGGTCGAAACCACCGTCCGCGAGAGTCGGGAGCTCCTCGACGCTCGGAAGCGGGGTCAGCGACGCCTGTTGTCCTCTCTCGCTGGCCATCAGCTCGGAAAGTATGGCGATTGCATCGGCGGCATGACCACTTCGCGTTAGTCCTTCTCGACGATGACCGCGATTCCTAGTTCGGCGAGCTGTTCCGGCGAGACCTCGGTCGGCGCCCCGCTCATCGGATCGATCCCCGCCTGGTTCTTCGGGAAGGCGACCGTGTCGCGGATGTACGGCTCGTCGAGGAGCGCCATCGAGAGGCGGTCGATGCCCGATGCGATGCCGCCGTGCGGCGGCGCTCCCATTGCAAGGGCATCCAGCAGGAAGCCGAACTTCTCGCGCTGCTCCTCGGGCGAGATGTCGAGCAGGCCGAAGATCTTCGCCTGCAGCTCGGACTCGTGGATCCGGAAGGAGCCGCCTGCGATCTCGATCCCGTTCACGACCAGGTCGTAAGCGACCGCCCGTGCGGCGCCCGGGTCGGAGTCGAGCAGCTCCTGGCTCTCGTAGTTGGGGCGCGTGAACGGATGGTGCACCGCCTTCCAGCGTTTCTCCTCCTCGTCCCACTCGAGCAGCGGGAAATCGGTCACCCAGAGGAAGCGCCAGGCGTCGCGGTCGATCAGCCCGAGCTCACGGCCGAGGTGGAGGCGGAGCGCGCCGAGCACGCGCGCGACCATCGCCGGCTCGTCGGCCGCGAACAGCACTGTCGTCGCCGGCTCCGACCGGAACGCGTCCAGCTCGCCCTGCGAGAGGAACTTGGCGATCGGCGAGCGAACCTCGCCCTCCTCGTCGTAGACGAGATACGCGAGGCCCTTCGCGCCCCACTCCTTGGCGATCCCTTCGAGCCTTTCGAGGTCGGCGCGCGAGAACTCCTGCGGTACGCGCAGGAAACGGACGACCGGCGCGTTCGCGAAGACGCCGAACTCGGAGCCGCGTGTCGGCTCCGTCGCCTCTTCGATCTCGAGCCCGAAGCGCAGGTCGGGCTTGTCCGATCCATAGCGCGCCTGCGCCTCGTCCCAGGTCATCCGTTGGAACGGGCCCTTGATCTCGACGTCGAGGCAGTCGCGCCAGACGCTTCCCATCGTCTGCTCCATCAGCGCGAAGATGAACTCCTGGTCGGGGAAGGCCATCTCGACGTCGAGTTGCGTGAGCTCCTGCAGGCGGTCGGCGCGGAGATCCTCGTCTCGGAAGCAGCGCGCGATCTGGTAGTAGCGCTCGAAGCCGGAGATGACGAGCAGCTGCTTGTAGATCTGCGGCGACTGGGGCAGCGCGAAGAAGCGGCCCGGCTGCAGCCGCGTCGGGACCAGGAAGTCGCGGGCTCCCTCCGGCGTCGGCTTGCCCATGATCGGCGTCTCGATGTCGACGAAGCCGGCCGCTTCCATCTCTCTACGGATCGCCGAGACCGCTCGCGCGCGCGTGCGAATGTTCCGCTGCATCCTCTCCCGGCGCAGGTCGAGCCAGCGGTAACGGAGCCGCAGCGTCTCGTCGACCCCCTCCTCGTCGAGCTGAAACGGCAGCGGCGGCGCGGTCGCGAGCACTCGCAGGCTGTCGACCTGGAGCTCGACCTCGCCGGTCGGCAGGTTCGGGTTGACGGCGTCCGCCGCCCGGGCGACCACCTCGCCCTCGGCCTGGAGCACGAACTCGTTGCGAATTCCGTGAGCCTGCTTCGCCGCCTCGGACGAGCGTTCCGGGTTGACGACGAGCTGGCAGATCCCGGTCTCGTCGCGCAGGTCGACGAAGATCAGCCCGCCGTGGTCGCGGCGGCGAGCGACCCAGCCGGCGAGTGTGTGACGCTCGCCGACGTGGCCCGTCCGGACCTCTCCTGCGCCGAGGTCGCGCCAGCTCATACCGACAGCCTCTCCGCCAGCTCGTCGAGCGGAACCTCGACGTCCTGCGTCCCTGCGGTGCGAATCGTGGCGACGGCAGCGCCGACGACGACGGTGGTGCGCGCGCCCAGGCGACCGGCCTGCGTCAGCTGGCCCTTGAGCGAGCGCCCTGCGTAGTCGGTGTCGACGGACCGTCCAGCGGCACGCAGTCGGGCCATCAGCTCGAAAATGAGATCGCGCGGGCCGTCGTCGCAGGCGAAGAAGACGTCGATCGGCTCTTCGGCGGGCGTCTCGACACCGGCGTGCTCGAGCGCCAGCAGCAGCCGTTCGATGCCTGCGCCGAAGCCGACGCCCGGCGTGTGGGGACCGCCGATCTCCTCGATCAGGCCGTCGTAGCGGCCCCCGGCGCAGATTGCGCTCTGCGCGCCGTGCTCGGGTCCAATGAACTCGAAGACGGTTCGGGTGTAGTAATCGAGGCCGCGGACGAGTGTCGGCACGAGCTCGTACTCGATCCCGTAGGCGTCGAGGAACGACCGAACCGCGTCGAAGTGCTCGCGACAGGCGGCGCAGAGGGACTCGCCGATCTTCGGGGCGTCGTTCAAGGCGGCCCGCACCCGCTCATCCTTCACGTCGAAGACCCGCAGCGGCGTCGTGGCGCGTTTCTGCCGCGCGGCCTCGTTGAGGACGTCGTCGTGCGCGTCGAGCCACGCCGTCAGGCGCTCGATGTAGGCGGGGCGGCATTCCGCATCGCCGATCGAGTTGAGCTCCAACCTGTACTCGGTCACGCCAAGTCGCCGCAGGAGCTCCGAGTAGAGCTGGATCAGCTCGGCGTCGAGGGCGGGGTCGTCGGAGCCGATCGCCTCGACCGAGGCCTGGTAGTGCTCGCGGTAGCGGCCCTTCTGCGGCGCGGCGTAGCGGTAGATCGCCGCGACCGCATAGAGCTTCTGCGGCTGCGGCTCGCGATGCAGGCCGTGCTCGAGGTACGCGCGGCAGATCGGCGCCGTCGCGTCCGCGCGAAGTGTCAGCGAGCGTCCGCCGCGGTCCTCGAACGTGTACATCTCCTTCTGGACGACGTCGGAGCCGGCGCCAGACGTCCGCGCGAAGAGCTCGGTGTCCTCGAAGACCGGCGTCTGGATGCGCCGGTAGCCGTAGAGCGCGCAGAGGCGCTCGATCTCGCCCGTGACCCGTTGCCAGAGCGGCTGTTCGGCCGGCAGGACGTCGTGCGTCCCCCGTGGCGCCTCGAACTTGGGGCTCACGAGGCGCGCAGCTCGGCAAGAAACGGATTGCGGGCGAGTTCGTCGCCAAGCGTCGTCTCTGGACCGTGGCCGGGATAGACGATGGTCCCCGGCGGGAAGCGATCCGCCAGCAGGCGAATCGAGGCGACCAGCGTGTCCCAGTCGCCGAACGGCAGGTCGGTGCGACCGACGGAGCCCGCGAAGAGAACGTCGCCCGAGAAGAGACAGCCCTCGGCGTAGTAGGCAAGGTGCGCGGGCGAGTGGCCCGGAACCAGCAAGGTTTGGAAAGTGATCCCGGCCAGATCGAGCGTCTCGTCGCCCTCGAGCAGGACCTCGGGGGTGTATGGCCGCAGCGACAGTTCGGCGGGCGCGAAGTCGTTGATCCGCTCGAGTGCGATTCGCTCCTCAGCGGCCATGTGGACGGGCGCTCCCGTCGCTTCGGCCAGGTCGGCGACCCCGCCGAGGTGATCCCAATGTCCGTGAGTGATCAGGATCCCGGCGCAAGTGACACCGAGCCGCTCGAGCTCGCGGCCAAGCTCGGCCGCGTCGCCGCCAGGATCGATCACGACAGCCTCCGTGGCCTCGTCCGAGGCGCTGACGACGTAGCAATTCGTCGCGATCGGTCCGAGTTCGTGGCGTTGGACGGCGAGGCTCATGACAGCCGAGTCTACGGCCCGCGCAGACGGGAGCGCCTCGTTAGGATCCTGCGCTCGTGCGGAGCTGGAACCTTCACGAGATCGAGGTGGAAGGCGGTAGTCGCTCACCCGTCGTGCTCGACTCCGACGAGGCCGCGCGCGCTGTGTTCATCGTGCTCGAGCCCGGTCAGTCTCTCGGCGACCATCAGGTCAAGGAGCATGCCTTCGTGCTGGTCGTCGACGGCCTGGCGCGGGTCGAGGCCGGCAGTGAAGCGGTCGAGGCGGGCCCAGGGACCCTCTGCATGTTCGAGCCCGACGAACGGCGGTCGGTCTCGACCGAGGACGGAGCACGGATTCTCCTGCTGCTCGCGCCCTGGCCGGGCATTGGACACTACCGCGGCAACGCGCCCTCGTAGGGCCGGCGCGTTGCAAGCCGGCTAAGGCTTCGAGGCCGGCTGCTGCCCGGACCTGCGCAGGTAGGTCCGGTAAGCGGTGCGATCCATGATGTACGTCAGCGGCACGAAGAGCGCCGAATAGGCGAGCGAACTGAGGAAGCGCACTTCGATTGCCGAGTTCTTGTTCACCAGTGAGAAGACGATGAAGAAGAGCGGCAGGAACAAGAGCGCGCGGCGAATCGACCGCTTCCAGGAGGGGGGCTTTGCCTGGCGCAGCGGCCTCGCCGCCTTGCCCTTCGTTACCTTGCCGCCGTTCGCGTTACCCCTACCGCGCGACCGGTCCCGCTCGGGTTTGTCCTCCGGAGGCGGCTCGATTTCCTGCCCGGTGTCGTCGACGTAGACGTATTCGTACTCGTGCCGCCGTTCCTTCGCCCGGCGGCGGCGCTGCTTGCGTGAAGGCATAGAGCAAGCCTAGCGCGGCCCGATTCGCTCAGATCGCTCTGGGGCGCGGCTCCATGCGACCTCGCCGCCCTCGATTACGGTCGCAACGAGGTCGCCTCCGAGGTGGTACGTGAGGTAGCGCCAGTCCGGCGCGTCGAGCAGGGCGAGGTCCGCCGCGTAACCGGTTGCGATCCGGCCGACATCGCGGGCGCCGACGACGAAGGCGGCGTTGACGGTGGAGGCCGAGAGCGCCTGCCCGGGGGTGAGATGAAGCTGCGTGACCGCCAGCGACGAAACGACCGCGAGGCTCTCGCAGAAGGAACTGCCGGGGTTGAAGTCGGTCGCGATTGCGATCGCCGCCCCCGCATCGACGAGCGCTCGCGCCGGCGGCATCCGGCGGTCGAGAAAGAGCGCGCTCGCCGGCAGGAGGACACCGACGACATCGCTCGCGGCGAGCATTCGGATACCGGCTTCCCCGGTCGCCTCGAGATGATCGACCGAGCGGGCGCCGAGCTCGGTCGCCAGCGGGATCGCACCTTGCTCGGTGAACTGATCGCCGTGAAGACGAAGCGCGAGCCCAGCGGCACGGCATGCGGTCAAATAGCGGCGAGCCTGGTCGACGTTGAAGGCGCCTTCCTCCAGGAAGACATCCGCGGCCGCGGCCAGCCGCGTAGCTTCCGGCAGGACTTCGGTGAGCGCGAAGTCGAGATACGCATCGGCGTCCGCGAACTCCGGCGGCACCGCATGGGCACCGAGCCAGGTCGGGATCCCGCCGGCTTCCCGGATCGCGCGTAGCGAGGCGAGCTCCGTCTCGCGATCGAGGCCGTAACCGGACTTGGCTTCGAACGTCGTCGTCCCCGCACGCCGCATCCACCGGCGATGCCGGCGAACCGCATCGGCCAGGCCCGCTTCGCCCGCAGACCGGGTCGCCTGCACGGTCGCGAGAATGCCCCCGCCGGCCGCATGCAGCTCCTCATAGGAGGCGCCGGTCGCGCGCAGCTCGAACTCGTCGACGCGGTCGCCGGCGAAACAGGCGTGCGTGTGGCAGTCGACCAGCCCCGGTACGGCGCAGAGACCGCGACCGTCGAGCTCCTCGAGCTCCCCGTCGGATTCTCGAAGTGCCGCATCAAGCCCGCGCATCGGACCGAAGGAGGTGATTCGCCCGTCCTCGCAGAGGACGTACGCGTCGCGCACGACCTCGACTGCCCCGAGCGCTTCGCCCCGAAGCGGCGCCTCGCCGCCGGCCGGAGTCGCGAGCTGGGCGAGGTCGCGGACGAGCAGGCGCCGCCCGCCCGGCCGGTTGGTCACTCGGCGGACTGGGGCTGCATCGGCGGCTCGATCCCGTGCCCGGCGGCGAAGGCGATCGCTTCGGGATAGCCGGCGTCGACGTGGCGGAGAACGCCCGTTCCCGGATCGGTCGTGAGCACGCGCTCGAGGCGTTCGGCCATCTCGTCGCTTCCGTCAGCGACGACGACCATCCCGGCGTGGATCGAGTTGCCGATCCCGACGCCGCCCCCATGATGGACGCTCACCCACGTTGCGCCCGCAGCGACGTTGAGCAGCGCGTTCAGGATCGGCCAGTCCGCGATCGCGTCCGATCCGTCGCGCATCGCCTCGGTCTCGCGGTACGGGGAGGCGACCGAGCCGGAGTCCAGGTGATCGCGGCCGATCGCGACGGGCGCCTTCACCTTGCCGGAGCGAACGAGCTCGTTGATTGCGAGACCTGCCCGCGCCCGATCTCCGTAGCCGAGCCAGCAGATGCGGGCCGGCAGGCCCTGGAAAGCGACGCGACCAGGGGCCAGCTCGAGCCACCGCTGGAGCGCGGCGTCGTCCGGGAAGAGCCCGCGTAGCGTTTCATCGATGGTGGCGATGTCCGCCTCGTCACCGGAAAGTGCCGCCCAGCGAAACGGCCCGACGCCCTTGCAGAAGAGCGGCCGAATATAGGCCGGGACGAAGCCCGGGTATGTGAACGCTTCCTCTACGCCCGCCGCATAGGCCTCACCTCGTAAGTTGTTGCCATAATCGAAAACATAACTGCCCTGTCGGACGTACTCGAGCAGCCCCTCGACATGGCGGACAATCGACTCCCGAGCGCGGCGGAGGTACTCGTCCGGATCGTCGGCTCGAAGCTCAGCGGCTGCCTCAACGGACAGCCCAGCCGGGACGTAGCCCGTCAACGGATCATGCGCGGCGGTCTGGTCGGTGACGAGATCGAAGTGCTCGCCTCGGCGGGCGAGCTCCGGGACGATCTCGGCCGCGTTCCCCTCCAGGCCGACCGACAAGGGCCGGCGCTCGGCGGCGGCTGCGCGGATACGCGCGAGCGCGTCGTCGAGCGAATCCGCGGCCTCGTCGAGGTAGCGGGTGTCGAGCCGGCGCCGGATCCGCGCGCGATCGACCTCCACGCAGAGGATCGCTCCCCCGGCCAGCGTCGCGGCCAGGGGCTGCGCCCCGCCCATGCCGCCCAGCCCGGCGGTGAGAATTGTGCGCCCAGCCAGGTCGGGCGAGCCAAAATGCCGCTCGCCGGCCGAGACAAACGTCTGGTACGTGCCCTGCAGGATCCCCTGCGTGCCGATATAGATCCACGATCCCGCCGTCATCTGGCCGAACATGGTCAGACCGAGCGCCTCGAGCCTCCGGAACTCATCCCAGGTCGCCCAGTGCGGGACAAGCAAGGAATTGGCAATCAGGACACGGGGAGCGCCCGGATGCGTTCGGAAGACTCCCACCGGCTTGCCGCTCTGCACCAGAAGCGTCTCGTCGTCTCCGAGCCGCAGCAATGACGCGACGATCGCCTTCAATGCCTCGTGGTTGCGGGCGGCTTTGCCGGAGCCGCCGTAGACGATCAGCTGCTCGGGAAGCTCGGCGACGTCGGCATCGAGATTGTTGAGCAGCATCCGAAGCGGCGCCTCGGTTGCCCACGACCGAGCGTTGAGCTCGGTTCCGCGCGGAGCCCGGATCGTCGAAAGGTCGCCGCACAGCGCCTCGACCGTCGCGGAGCGCGTGTCGACGGCGGTCACCCGCCGCGCTCCTGCTCGACTCGCCGGCGAAATCGCCACCAGCTCCACGCGGTTGCCACGACGAAGAACGCCGCGGCCCCGAGAATCGCGCGCCCTACATCGCCGTGGGTGAATTTCGCCACGACGACGATCACGATCGCGAGCACCGCATACATGATCACGGTGTCTCGAAACGGATGGCGCGACGGACGCGGCTCGTCCCGCTTCACCGGAGCTCGCCAACGTCGGCCGCGACTGCGGCGACGAAACCGCCGTCGCGGATCGCCTGCGCAATCAATTCGATGTCCCCCGCCAGCGACCGGTCATCACCGACGCGCGGGGACAACGCTCGAACCGCGTCGCGCGCGGCCCGCGCCCCGACCCCCGGCTCGAGGGGTGCGAAGAACTCGATCGCCTGAGCGCCGGCGAGCAGTTCGATCGCGAGCGCGCTCTCGGCGTTTGCCAACACCTGCCAGGCCTTCAGGCCCGAGGCGTTCCCCATCGAAACGTGGTCTTCCTGGCCGGCGCTCGTCGGGATCGAGTCGACGCTCGCCGGGTGACACAGAGCCTTGTTCTCGCTGACGAGCGAAGCGGCCACGTACTGCGGGATCATGAACCCGGAGTTGAGCCCCCCGTCGTTCGTGAGGAAGGGGGGCAAGCCGTCGGAGAGGCTCGGGTTGACGAGCCGCTCGAGCCGGCGCTCTGAGATGTTGGCAAGCTCGGATACCGCCATCGCCAGGGCGTCGAGCGCGAAGGCCAGCGGCTGCCCGTGGAAATTGCCGTTCGAGACGAGTTGCTCGTCCTCGACGAGCACGAGCGGATTGTCGGTCGCCGCGTTCAGCTCGATGGCTACCGTCGCCTCGACGTAGCCGAGCAAGTCGCGCGAAGCACCGTGCACCTGCGGCGCGCAACGCAGCGAGTAGGCGTCCTGAACCTTGTCGCACCAGCGGTGCGACTCGATGATCGCCGAGTCGTCGAGCAGCCTGAGCACGTTCGCCGCCGAATCGATCTGCCCGGGCAGCGGGCGAGTCGCATGGATCTGGGGTAAGAAGCTCGTGCGCGACCCCTGCAAGGCCTCGAGAGACAGAGCGCAGGCGATGTCCGCGGTCTTTGCGAGCCGTCGGGCCCGCGCCAGCGCCAGGCTGCCGAACGCGGCCATGAATTGCGTCCCGTTGACGAGCGAAAGCCCCTCTTTCGCCTCGAGCGAGATCGGCTCGAGTCCGACCGCCGCAAGCGCAGCCGCGCCGTCCAGCCGAGTGTCCTCGACCCAAGCCTCGCCCTCTCCGACGAGCGGCAGCGCGAGATGCGCGAGCGGCGCGAGGTCACCGCTCGCACCAACGGACCCGCGACTGGGAACGTGCGGCAAAACGCCGCGATTCAGGCATTCGATCAAGAGCTCGACCGTCTGCGGTCGCGCGCCGGAGAAGCCCTTTGCGAGCGCGTTCGCGCGCAGCAGCATCGCCGCCCTGACGACGTCGTCCGGATACGGCTCGCCCACGCCGCACGCATGGCTCCGGAGCAACCGGAGCTGTAGCTCGCCCGCCAGCTCCTCGGGGATGGAGCGCGAGACGAAACGGCCGAAGCCCGTGTTGATGCCGTACGTGTGCTCGTTCGTACCGTGAGCGGCGCGTTCGACGAGCTCGCGAGCGCGCACGACCTTTTCGCGCGCCGCGCCGCTGAGGGCCGCGGGTGCGCGGTTGACGGCAACCGCCCAAACGTCGTCGATCGTCAGGTTGTCGCCGGTCAGCTGGACGGCCGTGCGAAGGGCCATTCGCGGCCAGTCTAGCCCTGCGGTTCGGGCAAAACCGGGGGCCGGCAAGCTAGCCCCGCGGGGCGCGCTAGCTGAAAAGACGCCGGAAGAAGAAAGCGATCCGGCGCCAGATGTTCATCGAGTGCTCCTGATCCTGCGTCGGAGCGAACGCCTTCCCCTCGAGCTCGCGCGCCTCGGAGCTCAGAGACTCGCCGATGCCGCCTTTGCTGTTCGGCTCGATCTGGGCGCTCGTCGCGGGCTCGAGATACTCCCCAAGCTGGTCGACCTGCGCCAGGGTCAGAGACAACCGCACGGTTCCCTCGGTGATCTCGTCCACCTGCTCCGAAGGCACGTAACGCGGCTTCCCGAACCTGCTCGTCGCGATCGCGAGCCCGTCGAAGATATCGGCGTTGCTGTCGCCGACCACCTCGTCGACCTGGCCGACCTCGCGGCCGTCCGCGGCCAGGACCTTCCAGCCGGCTTCGATCACTAGCCAGGAAACAGGGTCACCCATCGCCGTCTCAGTCTGACGGACGGACACGACCTGCGCGGGAGGGAAAGCTCAACCGCGCCCGGCTCTTGCTACTCCAGATCGGCGGCGTCCGGCTCGAGCAACCGGAGCTCCAGAACGCGAGAGGCATCGAACCCCTCGATTCGCAGGGCCGCACCCGACGCGGCCGCCGCGGCCCCACCCGGCATGAGGCCGACGAGCTCGGAGCCGACCACCTTCGCCCCACGGGCGCTCGCCTCTCGCTCGATGGCCGCGAGCAGGTCATGCAGCGCGGCCGCTTCCCAGTCCTCGACGTTCATGCTCACCTGCACGAGGCCTGCGCGCGGCAACTCGAGACCGAGGGCACGCACGCCTGGGAATCCGCCGTCGCGCTCGCGGACCGCCGCGGCGATCTCCCGCGCCGCCTCGAGCTCTCCGCGCAGGTTGACGTTGAACGCGATCAGCGGTCGTCGCGCTCCGACGAGTACGGCGCCCGAACGCTCCTCGATGCGCGCCGGCCCGAACTCCGGCGCAAGCTCGCCGGACTCGACACGCCGACGTAACCCCTCGAGGCCCTCCGCGCGGAAGAACGCCGGCCCGCGGCCGGGCGCGAGCTCGCCATAGACGAATACGGGCAGGTCAAGCTCGCCGCCGACCCGCTCCGCCAGCGCGAGTGCGGCCCGTTTCGCCCGCTCCATGTCACCCGGCCGCAGGGGAACCACGGGCACGACATCGGCGGCACCGACCCGCGGATGCGCGCCCTCGTGCCGCCGTAGGTCGATCCGCTCGCGGGCGCAGGCGATCGCCGCCACCAGCGCCTCGACCAAAGCGTGCTCGTCGGCGACAAGCGTGAACACGGAGCGGTTGTGGTCCGCGTCGGCATGAACATCGAGCAGCCGCGCCCTCGCGGAGAGGGCGCCGGCAAGGGCGTCGAGCGTCGCCCGGTCGCGCCCCTCGGAGAAATTCGGCACCGACTCGAGCGGCAAACGCACGCCCGTAGTCTAGGACCGCGTGAAGGCCTACTACGAGCGGCGAGCTCCGGAGTACGACGACTGGTGGCTCGGGACGGGGGTGTTCACGAACCGCCGGCGGCCCGGCTGGCTCGAGGAGACCAAGGCGCTGACCCGCACGCTCGGGGCGCTCCCGCCCGCGCGGACGCTCGACGTCGCCTGTGGAACCGGCTTTCTCACCCAGCACCTCCGCGGCGAGATCACGGGGCTCGACCAGAGTCCATCGATGCTCGAGCTCGCCCGGGCGAAGGTTCCCGAGGGACGGTTCGTCCAGGGGGACGCGCTCGAGCTTCCGTTCTCGGACGACTCCTTCGAACGGCTGCTGACGAGCTTCTTCTACGGCCACCTCGAGGAAGACGACCGCGACGCCTTTCTCCGCGAGGCGCGCCGCGTCGCGGACGAGCTGATCGTCGTCGACTCCGCGCTCCACGACGAGGTCGACCCGGTCGAGTGGCAGGAACGAGTCCTCAACGACGGCTCGTGCTGGCATGTCTACAAGCGCTACTTCGAACCCGACTCGCTGGCCGACGAGCTCGGCGGCGGCCGGACGCTCTTCGCGGGCCGCTGGTTCGTCGCCGTCCAGGTATGAATCGCCGCGCATGACGCGCAGGCGCTCGAGCTATCGCTCGCTGCGATCGCTTCAACGTGACAACCGAGTCTGCAGAGCCTGCGTCGAGGCCGGTTACCCGCTCGAGTCCCTGCCGGTCGTCCAGCCCTACGCGGGCCAGAGCGCGTACATGTTCGGCCAGGCGCCAGGCGTCGTCGAAGGGGAGGAGCGCCTCCCCTGGCGCGGCCGCGCCGGCAGGACGCTTCGCAGCTGGCTCCAGCTCGAGGAGGACGAGTTCTACGCCACCTTCTACTGCGCCTCCGTCACCCGCTGCTACCCCGGCAAGGCGCCTTCGGGACGAGGCGACCGGACACCGGCTCCGCGAGAGCAGGAGCTCTGCTCCTTCTGGGGCGAGTGGGAGCTCCGGCTGATCCGGCCGAGGCTGATCGTGCCGGTCGGCGGCCTCGCCGTGCGGCGGCTGCTGGGACTGAAGAGCGTGACCGAGTGCGTCGGCGCGCGCTACGAACGCAACGGAGCGATGGTGATCCCGCTCCCTCACCCCTCTGGGGCGAGCGGCTGGCTCAATTCCCCTGCAAACCGGGCGCTCGTCGAGGGCGCCGCCGCGTCGATTCGCGCCGAGCTAGCTCAAAGCGGTGACGCTTTCGCGGACGGCTAGATTCCAGGAATGCCCGAGGCACCGCGCTACCGCCAGACCTTCTTCCGGCTGCTCGGATTTCTCCGGCCCTACAAGGCCTCGCTGGCGATTTCGACCATCTTCGCGATCGGCTACCAGGGCAGTCAGATCGCCCTCGTCTGGATAACGAAGAACGTGATCGACGACGCGCTCACGCCGCGCGACTCGCACAAGCTGTGGATGTACGTCGGCGCCATCGTCGCGCTGGGGGTCGTTCGCGCAGTTCTGATGTTCGGCCGCCGGTTGATCTCGGGCCGGCAGGCGCTCGCGGTCGAGATGGACCTGCGCCAGAGCCTCTATGCACGCCTCGTCCGGCTCTCGTTCGGCTTCTACGACCGCCACCAGACCGGCCAGCTGATGTCGCGGGCGACCGTCGACCTCCAGGGCGTGCGCTTCTTCCTCGGCTACGGCCTGATCTTCTTCTTCCAGAACATCCTCACCGTCGTCTTCGTCACCGGGGTGCTGTTCTTCTTCGAGTGGAAGCTGGCTCTGATCGCGCTCGCGATCACGCCGGTACTGGTCGTCCTCGCATACCGCTACAGCCACGTCTCGCACCCGACTTTGCGCGAGGTCCAGCAGAAGCTCGCCGACGTCGCCACCGTCGCCGAGGAGAACATCGTCGGCGTCCACGTCGTCAAGTCGTTCGCACAGGAGCCGAGCGAGCGCGAGAAGTTCCGGGCCCGTACCGAGGCGGTCTTCGACCAGACGATCAAGGCGAACCGGCAGCGCGCCTTCTACGTCCCCCTGATCTCGTGGGTTCCGCTCGTCGCTCAGGCGGCAGTGCTGCTCGTCGGCGCGCGCATGGTCACTTCCGGCGAGCTGTCGGTCGGCGGCTTCGTCGCTTTCAACCTCTACCTCGGCCTGCTGGTCGTGCCGCTGCGCTCGCTCGGGATGTGGATCGGGCAGGCGCAGCGGGCGACCGCCTCGGGCGAGCGCATCTTCCAGGTGATCGACGAGCCCGAGGAGGTGACCGATCGGCCCGGCGCCGGCGAGCTCCCGGCCGGGGGCGGCCACATCCGCTTCGAAGGGGTCGGGTTCGAGTACATGCCCGGACGCCCAGTGCTCGAGGGCATCGACCTCGACGTGCCGCCCGGTCAGACGATCGCGCTGATCGGGCACACGGGCTCGGGCAAGACGACGCTGACCTCGCTCGTGCCGCGCTTCTACGACGTCACCGCCGGGCGGGTGACGATCGACGGCGCCGACGTGCGGGACCTGAAGCTCGGCTCGCTCCGGAGTGAGATCGGCGCGATCTCACAGGACACTTTCCTCTTCTCCGCCTCGGTCCGCGAGAACATCACCTTCGGCGCCCCGGGTCTGAGCGACGACGAGATCGAGCACGTCGCCAGGCTCGCCCAGGCACACGAGTTCATCGAACGCCTGCCGGAGGGCTACGACACGGTGATCGGCGAGCGCGGGATCACGCTGTCCGGCGGACAGCGCCAACGGCTCGCGATCGCCCGGGCAATCGCCGTCGACCCGCGCATCCTGATCCTCGACGACGCAACCGCCTCGGTGGACGCGAGCACCGAGGCGCGAATCCGGCTCGGCCTGCGCGAGGCGATGGAGGGCCGGACGACGCTGATCATCGCCCACCGCCTGTCGACGATCTCGCTCGCCGACGAAATCGTGGTCGTCGACGAGGGACGCATCGCCGCCCGCGGCACGCACGACGATCTGCTCGAGACGAGCCAGGTCTACCGCGACATCTACGAGCACGGCTTGCTCGAGCGCCAGTTTGCCGATGCTGTCGAGGCTCGTGCTGTCGTCGACGAAGCCGAAGAGGCGGAGGTCGCATGATTCACCGTTTCGGCGCCGACCCGGCACAGACACGTGTGCTTTTCCGCGATACGCTCACCGCGGGTGGCGGGTGGACCTGCCACCACCCGGGGTGGGGATGCGCGCGTGAACAAGTAAGAGGTCGCGCGCGATGAGGGTCTGGCAGGCCGGGAGCCACCTGACGATGCAGCGGGGCGCCGAGGTCGAGGACTGGTCGTGGCGTCGGACGCGCCGGCGGCTGGCGACGCTCGCGCGGCTCACCGCGCCCTACCGGAGGCGGACGACGCTCTCGATCTTCTCGCTGCTCCTGGCGACCGCGACCGCGCTCGCACCACCCTTCCTGTCCAAGTACGCGATCGACGACGGGATCAAGAAGAACAACCTCGGCGCGCTCTGGGTGATCGTCGCCATCTTCCTGTTCGCCGGGCTCGCGAACTGGGGCATGAGCTATGTGCAGACGTATCTGACGGGCTGGGTGGGCGAGCGGATCCTCGCCGACCTGCGCATGAAGCTCTTCGGCCACCTGCAGCGGCTCTCGCTCGGCTTCTTCGAACGTAACCGTGCGGGCGTGATCATCAGCCGGCTGACGAACGACGTCGAAGCCCTCGACCAGCTCGTCACCGACGGCGTCACGACGCTCGTGCAGAGCACGCTGACCCTGATCGGCACCGCGATCCTGCTGCTCGTCCTCGACTGGCGGCTGGCGCTGGCGACACTCGCGGTGATCCCGATCATGAGCGTCGGCACGATCCTGTTCCGGATCTACTCCTCGCGCGCCTATGCGGCGGTGCGCGAGCGGCTCGGGCTCGTGACGGCGACGCTGGCCGAGGACATCGCGGGCATGCGGATCGTGCAAGCCTTCACGCGCGAGGATCGAAACACCGCCAACTTCCGCGAGGTCGCGGAGCACTACCGCGCCGCGAACATGCAGACGGTCGTCCTGAACGCGGTCTACTTCCCGTTCGTCGACCTCGTCTCGACCGTCGCACTCGCCGTGGTGCTCGGCTACGGCGGTCACCTCTACTTCCAGGGCGCCGTGACGCTCGGAACCCTGTTCGCCTTCCTGCTCTACGTCCAGAACTTCTTCGACCCGGTGCAGCAGCTCTCGCAGCTCTACAGCACGTTCCTCTCCGCGACGGCGGCGCTCGACAAGATCATGGACGTCTTGGACGAGGAGCCTCACGTGCTTGACAAGCCCGGTGCGCGCGAGCTGCCGACGGTCGTGGGGCACGTCCGCTTCGAGCGCGTCCGGTTCGGGTACGGCAATGGGCCCGACGTCCTGCCCGACTTCGATCTCGACGTCCCGGCGGGAACGACGGTTGCCCTCGTCGGCCACACCGGTGCCGGCAAGTCGACGATCGCGAAGCTGCTCGCCCGCTTCTACGACCCGCGCGACGGCCGAATCACGTTCGACGACATCGACCTTCGCGACGTCACCCAGGCGTCGCTCCGCCGCCAGCTCGGGATCGTGCCGCAGGAGGGGTTCCTGTTCGCGGGCACCGTCGCCGAGAACATCGCTTTCGGCCGGCCGGACGCGCCCGCACAGGAGATCGTCCGAGCGGCCGAGGCTGTCGGCGCGCACGAGTTCATCCTCCGCCTCGAGAACGGCTACGAGACCGAGGTGCAAGAGCGAGGAAGCCGGCTCTCGCTTGGCCAGCGCCAGCTGATCGCCCTGGCTCGCGCACTGCTCGCCGACCCGAGGATCCTGATCCTCGACGAGGCGACCTCGTCTGTCGACATCGGTACCGAGCGGAAGATCGAGCAGGCCCTGCGCCTTCTCCTCTCCGGCCGAACGGCGTTCATCATCGCCCACCGCCTCTCGACGATCCGCGACGCCGACCTGATCGTCGTCCTCGAGCACGGCCAGATCGTCGAGCAGGGCAGCCACGTCGAACTGATGCAAAAACAGGGCCTTTACACCTCGCTCTACGGGGATTGGGCGGAGGACGTGGCCTAGCGCTTAGGCTCCCACCGATGGCGCTCGACAAGCAGACCGAAGAGCGCATCGAGCAGCCGGTCTCCGAAGAGGCCGAACTCGATACCCGCCTGACGCCTGCCCAAGCCGTCGAGCGGATGCGGCTGAAGGTGCCCGCCCGCGGGAACCGCAAGCTCCGCACGCTGCTCGAGCGGGTCAACAAGGACAAGCAACTCAAGGCCTGGTGGCACGTCGCGAACGTAAACGCAGTCGTCCGGATGCAGATCAACGACCACTCGTGGGTGCACGTCCAGATCGTGGCCAACATCGCCCTGAAGCTCCTGCGACAGCTGACGAAGCACGGGGTCGAGCCCTCGCTTGTCACCGACTACGGCCTCGAGCGAGAGGACGCCGAGGTGGTCGTCACGCTCGGCGCGCTGCTGCACTGCATCGGGATGGCTGTCCATCGCGACGGCCATGAAGACTTCAGCCTCTTCCTCGCCGAGCCGAAGCAGCGGCAGCTGCTCGAGGGTCTCTACGAGGAGCCCGAGCTGACGGTGATCGCTTCCGAGGTCCTGCACACGATCACCAGCCACCGCGAGTACGGCAAGCCGCTGACGCTCGAGGCCGGGATCGTCAGGGTCGCGGATGCGCTCGACATGGCGAAGGGCCGTTCGCGGATCCCCTTCGAGCGAGGCCGCGTCTCGATCCACTCGCTCTCGGCGGCCGCGATCGACGACGTCGTGATCACGGACGGCGTCGAGCGTCCGATCGGGATCGAGATCGCGATGAACAACTCGTCCGGGATCTACCAGGTCGACGAGTTGCTCGGGGCCAAGCTGCGCGGCTCCGGGCTCGAGCCCTACGTCGACGTGATCGCCCACATCGAGGGCGAGGCGGAGAAGCTGCTGTTGCCGAGCTACCGCCTCGAAACCTAGTCGCTAGACTTTTCTCCCCCTTTGCGGGGTCGTCTAATGGTAGGACGCTCGGCTCTGGACCGAGTAGTCTAGGTTCGAATCCTAGCCCCGCAGCTGACGGAAAATCCCCGCAGATGCGCAGTTTTCTTCTTTTCAGGCAGATGCCTTTCCTCTCAAAGTGGCGCTTGAATTTGATCGGCTAGACTTCGGCCCCGCCGGGCGCATTCGTCTAGTGGCCTAGGACACCGCCCTCTCACGGCGGCGGCACGGGTTCGAATCCCGTATGCGCCTCTGTTTCGTGTCGGGCACGTGCGCTCGCAGGCGCGCCGCTAGTCTCCCCCCGACGACGGGAGGATCTCTGCGGAAAGCTCTTGCCTTTGCGATCATCGGGTGGGCCATCCCCGGAGCTGCGTACGGCGACTCAGCGCACACGGCCGCGGACCCTGAGCTCCTCCACTTCGTCTCGAGGCCCGACCTCACGCCGCCCGCGGTGACGATCGACGTCAAGAGAAAGGCCCTCGCCCCGGGCTACGTTTTCATTGCACCGAAGAAGATCGAGCCGGAGGGGCCGCTAATCCTCGACAACCGCGGCAGGCCGGTCTGGTTCCATCCACAGACGCTCGGCGCGACGGACTTTCGGGTTCAGCGCTACCACGGCCGAAAAGTGCTGACCTGGTGGGAGGGCCACTCCGCATTCGGGATCGGCAGCGGCCACTACGTCATCTACAACAGCGCCTACCGTCGGATCGCCGTCCTCCGCGCCGGGAACGGCCTCGCCGGCGACGAGCACGAGTTCACCATCACGGCCCGCAACACCGCGCTGATCACGTTTTACGACCAGCGCGGGGACACGATGGATTCCGGCTTTCAGGAGCTGGCCATCCCCAGCGGCCGGGTGCTGTTCCAGTGGAGCGCGCTTGCTCACGTCCCGGTTTCGGAGTCGTACGCCCAGCGGAGCGGCTCGCAGCCGTTCGACTACTTCCACATCAACTCGGTTGCGCTGGGTCCTGACGGTAAGTACCTCATCTCCGGGCGGAATACGCACGCGCTCTACGAGATCAACCGCCGGACCGGAGCCATCGTGTGGCGGCTCGGCGGCAAGCTCAGCGATCTCGCACTCGGCCCCGGCACGGCGTTCAACTGGCAGCACGACGCACGCTGGCGCTCGCGAACCACGATCTCCCTCTTTGACAACGGGGCGAACCCAGCCGTCGAGAAGCAGTCGCGCGCGCTGCTGCTTCGCATTGACCTCCGCGCACGCCAGGTGAGGCTCCTGCACGCGTATGTCCACCCGGAGGACCTGCTCTCCGGCAGCCAGGGAAACGTGCAGATGCTCCGCAAGGGCCACGCCTTCGTTGGCTGGGGCCAGAACCCCTGGTTCACCGAATTCGACGCAGACGGCAACGTCGTCTTCGACGGCCACTTCGCAAAGGGCGCCGATTCCTATCGCGCCTATCGGCTCACCTGGCACGGGCGACCGCGCACCCGTCCTGCGATCGGCGTGCAAACGATCGGCCTTGGCCGCGTGATGGTCTACGCGAGCTGGAACGGCGCCACGGACGTCAGGCAGTGGCAGGTGCTCGCCGGCTCGAGCTCCGTGACCTTGAAGCCGGTGAGGATCGCGGCGCGCACCGGCTTCGAGACGAAGGTTGAGCTGAAGAGCGGCGCAAAGGTCTTTGCGGTCAAGGCCCTGGGAACCTCAGGGGCCGAGGCGACCTCGAAGACGGTTCAGGCTCCCTAGCCGCCGAGCTCGCGCGACAGCGGCGCGGTGTCCAGCGGCTGGTAGCCGAGCCGCGCGGCGATCTCCTCACTCGAGGGCCGCGTTCCCTCCAGGAACAGCGCGCGCAGGCGATCGCCGGTCTCGGCATTCCGCCACCAGTCCTGGCCGATCTCGCGAACGAGGTAGTCACGCAGCTGCGCCGACCGGATCCACGCCCGCAGGTAGTCGGCCGAGTAGAAGCCGCCGTCCATGTCGGCGAGGTAGGCGTCGGCGCGGTAACGAACACCGGTTGCCTCGGTGAGGCGCTCCTCGTAACCGTCCGGCCCGCCGCCGTTCTCGTTGAATCGCGACCAGAAGTCGAGCTCGAACTGGAGCTTGGCCGTGTAGCGGCGGAAGAGCACGGCCTCGAGGAAACTCGTGGCCTCCGCATTCCGTGCCGCCTCCTCGTCGGAGAGCCCGAAGTACTCGGCGTGCCACTCGGGCTCGCGGGTAATCGCCTCGAAGATGTAGGAGTAGATCTCGGTCAGCGCGTGGTCACGCGAGATGTTCCGGAACGTGTAGGGCAAATTCGGGTCGACGCCCGCGTAATGGAGCGCGTGGCCGGCCTCGTGGAGGAACGCCTGATAATCGTGGAGCCCGCCCTGGGCGCGCGTGATCAGATGCACGACGCTCGGCGGATCCGAGGGGATCACGCAGGCGCGTGGAGACTTCTGCGGCCGGTCGTCGAGATCGAGGCGGATGTTTGGCTCGTTCTCGAGGTCGAAGCCGAGGCGCTTGACCGTGTCCATACAGACCTCGACGGCGCGGTCCTTCGTGTACGTCGACTCGAGCGGCGAGAGACGCCGCAGGTAAGCGACGTGATACGACGACGGCACCTTTGCGCGGTCCGGGCCGAGCAGCCGCTCGAACCAGCGGTCGCGGAGGAGTACGTATGGGCCGGTCGAGCGCTCGCTCGCCTGCGCGAGCACGGCCTCGAGCTCCCGCAGCGAGATCCCCTTCTCCTCCTCGTTTCGGGCGACGGGATCGGGCTCGCCCGAGATTTCGGCCTCGAGCTCCTCGGCCGCGCGCAGCACGTCGAGCCGCTCAGCGTTGAACTCCGCCGAGCGGTCGCCCGCCGCCTCGCCGAGCTCTTCCCGCTCCCCGTAGTCCGGGAGCACCGCAAGCTTCGCCTGCGCCGAGCGGATCGGGAGCTCTTCGCCCTCGAACTCGACCCGGGCCGCGAGAATGGCGTTCTCGAGCGCGTCCTCGCGCTCCGCCAGCTCCGCTGAGACGACTCCGGCCTCGCAAGTCTTCCGCAGCCGGTAGAGGCGCTCGCGGTCGTTGTCATCGGCGGCCTCTTGCTCGGCCGCACGGAGTGCATCGAGCTGGTCCCGGCTGAAGAGATCGCGGTAACGCGCGACGATCTCCGCCCGCTCCGAGACTTCCTTCTCGCCGACCCGGACCGCGCGCCCTTCCTCGGAGCGGTCATAGAGGTAGCGGCGGAGCTGGGACTCGTACTCGGCCGGTGTGCGAACGGCGGTGACGCTCATAGGGCGAGGCAATCTAGCGCAAGCGCGATTCGCCAGCTGCAAGCCGGCCGACCGTCTCCGAGAGGTCGGTGAGCGTGAACGGCTTCCGCAGCACCGCGTCGACCTCAGCCGCGCGTTGCTCGTCGACCTCGTAGCTGCCGGTGAAGAGAGCGACGCGCTCGCCGCCGATCTCGCCGAGCACCTTGAACCCGTCGCCTGAGCCGACATGCACGTCGAGCAGCACGACGTCGACGCTGTCGTCCCGGAGCAGCTCTTGGGCGAGCTCGACCGTCGGCGCTTCGAGCACTCGGTATCCCTCGAGCTCGAGATTGACGCGGCAGAGCATTCGCAGGCTGTCGTCGTCGTCGACGACAAGCACGGTGTGTCCGTCTCCACCCATGGCCGGCAGTCACTGTAGCGCCGAGGCATCGCTTGCGATGCCGATGAACAGTCGCGCCGACTTGGCGGCGCGACCGCTGAACCGCGCTGGGCCGTCCACCCCGAATGGGACGGAGACGAACGTTTCGGCTGTAAGATCGCGCTGTGAGACCGGGCGTCGCGAGTGGGCAGCGTGAGGGCTACGCAGCAGCGCTCACCGGCCTGTGGAAACGACTCTCCTGGGCGCTCACCGAGCTCGAGTCGATCGCCGGCGATCCGGCCGAGTTGTTCGACGAGGACAGCGTGCTCGATCGGCTTCCGTCGCTTCAGTACGCGCTGCACGCCGCCAGCGAGCTCGCACTGGGCCTACGCCCTCCCGCCGGTGCCGAGATCGCGCACGCCGAGCTCGCCGCGGCTCTCGCGGGCGCCCGGGACGCGACCGCGGAGATCGCCGAGGTGCTCGAGCACGGCGGCGGCATCGCGGCAGAACCGCTGCTGCCCGAGTGGCGGGGAGCGCTGTTCAGGGTGCGGCTCGCCCGGCTACGCGTGGCGACCCCGAAGCCGCTGCCGGCCGAGCTCGAGACCGAGCCCGAGCCAACCGCGCGCGGCGATGCGCTGGCGGCGACCGTTCTCGCCCTCACGGGCGCGACGGTCTTCGCCACCGGAGCCACCCTCCAGCTCTGGCCGGTCTGGGCTCTGGGGCTGGCGCTCTTCGCGAGCGGCGTCCTCGTTTACTCGGCGCGGCCGTAACCATTTCGCCTGCTCGGGCGTTTATAGCTCAGAAGTCGTAAACGTCGTTCTGCGGACCGGCCTTTCGATGAATGAGCTGCTGCCACGTCCTACCACGCAGTTTCGCCGCCGCGCCTGGCTCGAGTTTCAGCGAGCGCTCGACCCGCTCGCGCCCCCGAAGCCGCTTCCCGGAGCGCTGATCCGTGCGATCGACTCGTCCCTCCCGAGCAGTTCGAGACTCTCGAAGAGGCCCGGCGAGACCTTCGACCCCGTCAGGGCAAGTCGGATCGGCTGGAAGGCCTGACGCGGCTTAAGACCGAGCCGTTCCGCCAGCTCACGTAGCGCGGCCTCGATCGTTGCCGCTTCGAAGGGCTCGACCTGCGCAAGCACCTCGGCCGCCACCGGCAGGACGGCGCCGTCCTCGAGCGGCTCCACGGGCGGCACGCGCTCGAAGAAGAAGCGGGCGAAGCCCGGAAATTCCCCCAGCGTGGCGATCTTCTCCTGCACGAGCGGCGCAACCTTGCGAACGAGGTCCTCGTGCCAGTCGTAGCCCTGCTCCCGCAGGTAGGCGACCAGGCGGTCGGCGTACTCGTCGGGCGGCAGCGTCCGCAGGTAGAGCCCGTTCAGGTGGATCAGCTTCTCGTAGTCGAATGTGGCGGCGCTCTTCCCGACCCGCTCGAGCGAGAACCGCTGGATCAGTTCGTCGCGGCTCATCACCTCGGTGTGGTCGTCGTAGCTCCAACCGAGGAGCGCGAGATAGTTGAGGAGCGCCTCCGGGATGAACCCGGCGGCGCGGAACTCCTCGACGGTGATCGCCCCATGCCGCTTCGAGAGCTTCTTTCCGTCAGGCCCGTTCAGTAGCGGGACGTGCGCGTACCGAGGTAGCTCGGCTCCGATCGCGGCGAGGATCTGCAGCTGCTTCGGCGTGTTCGGCACATGGTCCTGCGCGCGGATCACGTCCGTGATCCCGTCGAGCATGTCTTCGAGGGGCGACACGAAGTTGTAGGTCGGCCGACCGTCCGAGCGGACGAGCACGACGTCTTCGAGCTTCTCGTTCGGGTACTCGATCCGGCCGAGAATCAGGTCGTCCCAGGCGGTCGCGCCCTCGTCGGGCATGCGGAAGCGGATCGCGCCGTCGTCTTCGTAGGCCTTCTCCTCCGCAACGAGGCGGTTCGCCACTTCCTGCGCCTGGGGCATCCGGTCGAGCTGGAAGGTCACTTCGCCATCCCAGTCGAGACCGAGCCAACGCAGCGACTCCTGGATCTGGTCTGTCGCCGCCTCGACTTCCCTGCTCGTGTCCGTGTTCTCGATCCGCAGCAAGAACTCGCCGCCTTCGTGACGGGCGAAGAGCCAGTTGAAGAGCGCCGTGTGGACGCTGCCGATGTGCAGGAAGCCGGTCGGACTCGGCGCAAAGCGAACTCGGACGGCCACGCCAGTAGCGTACTGCGGTGCCCAGGACCCTCCAGGCGCTAGCGTCACAGGCGTGCAACTCGGCGCCCACGTGTCGACCTCGGGGGGCATCCACACGGCGATCGACCGGATCGAGGCGATCGGCGGGGACTGTGTCCAGATCTTTACCCAGAGCCCACGCGCCTGGCGGCCGACGAACCATGACCCCGCGAACTTCGAGCGCTTCAAGGAACGCCGCGCCGAGGCCCGGATCGGGGGCGTCGTCTGCCACGCCGTCTACCTGATCAACCTGGCGAGCCCCAACGACGATCTCTACGAGAAGTCGGTCGCGGCCCTGGAGAACACGGTCGACGTTGCCTCCGGCATCGAGGCCGACGGGGTCGTCTTCCACGTCGGCTCGCACCAGGGCGCCGGCTTCGAGGTCAGCCTGAAGCGCGTGGTGCCGGCGCTGCGCAAGGCGCTGAAACGCTGCTCGGAGACCACCTGGCTGCTGATCGAGAACACCGCCGGCACCGGCGACACGATCGGCCGCTCGATCGACGAGCTCGCCGCGCTCTACGACGCCCTGGACGCTCACGAGCGGCTCGGGATCTGCCTCGACTCCTGCCATCTCTACGCCTCCGGCTACGACGTCACGAACCGCGCGGAGCTCGACCGCTTGCTCGGCGAGGTCGACCAGCGGATCGGCCTCGAGCGGCTGCGGGCGCTGCACGTGAACGACTCGAAGGCCCCGCTCGGGTCGAACCGAGACCGGCACGACAACATCGGCGAGGGCCTGATCGGCGAAGAGCTCGGCGTCTTCCTCTCACATCCAAAACTCCAAGGCCTGCCGGCCTACCTCGAGGTTCCCGGCACCGACGGACACGGGCCCGACGCCGAGCAGGTGCGGAAACTAAAAGAGCTTCACGCCCGAGCTATGAAGAAGCGGCCGGGCGGATCTGCGCGAAGACCCGGAAAGTCGGTCTGAGGCGTCGCTTGCGATGCCGCCAAAAAGGCCGCGGCGGCTTTGCCGGCGCGGCCGACTAAGCAGGCTCGGGATTAGAACGCAGAACGGCGAAGACCCTGAAGCTGGGTTCGCCCACCGGCAGCTCGTAGAACTCGGGGTTGAGGCAGCCGACCTCTTCGGTGCGGCTGTCGTAGCAGCTCTCGACCTCCGCGCGGCAGATCGGCAACGGCTTGCGCGTCGCCTTGACGGCGCCGAACTCGCCGGTCGCCTCGGCGGCGCGCAACAGATCCAGGTCGATCTCGACGTCGAAGACCTTCTGCATGCAGCCGACGTAGGTATGGCCGAACTCCTCGTACGAGTAGAGGAACGCGCAGCCCCGCTCGACGCAGGCCGAGGGATGGACGACCTTGTCGCAATGGACACCGCAGCGGCGGCACTCGACCTCGTCCTGCGGGTGCAGCGGCAGCTCGCTCGCCCGGGCCGCGAGGTCGCGCTTGGTCTCCATGTCGGAATTTTGGGCGAACAGACACACCCTCCGCAAGACTTGACAAGCACGCTGTCAGGGGCTAGGGCGTCGCGTCGTGTCGGCTAGGCCGCGGCCGCGAGCCGGTCGACCACGTTCAGGACGTCCATCTGCGTAAACGCCTGGAAGTCCGGCTCGCCGCCCTCGGGATGCTCGTCGGCGCGGAACCAGAGCGCCTGCACGGTGGTCATCCCAAGCTCGCCGGCACCCCTGACGTCCTCGTAGAGGCGGTCGCCGACGAAAACGCTGTCGGCGGCCGCGACTCCGAGCGCGTCGAGCGCGCGCTCGAAGATCGCCGGATGCGGCTTGCGCTTCCCCACCTCCGACGAGAAGACGGCGAAATCGAGACGCTCGGCGAGCCCCATCTGCTCGAGATCGCGGTGGAGAAGCCAGCCGGGATCGAACGCGTTCGAGACGAGCCCGAGCTTGAGGCCTCGCGCCCGCAGGGCCTCCAGCAGCGCAGGCGTGTTCGCCGCAGCCTGCCGCGCCGGATCCCAGGCCGCGTGCTCGGCCTCGAGGAAGCGGGTCAGCTCCTCGTCGTCCACCTCTAGCCCGAAGTCCCCGAGCAACTGGCGGACGAGCCCGGGGTACTCCAGCTCCTCGACGGTGCCGGGCGCCCAGAAGAGCGGCTCGTAACGTTCGCGGAAGTGCGTCGCCACGCGCTCCACCTCGGGCAGGTCGTCGCGGCCGAGGGCGGCGAGCCCAGCGCGGTGGCCGGCCTCGACGAGAGCCTCGTCGTAGACGAAGCGGATCAGGGTGTCACCCCAGTCGAAGAGGACCGCCGCGGGCACGCAGTTAGGGTATCGGCGTGGCGCGAAAGCTCCTCTGGGCGTCTCTCGCGCTCGCCCCGATCACGTTCGTCGTCGACTTCGCCTTCCATCCGGGAGACGTCGCGCTGTTCGTCCTCGCCGCGGCGTCGCTCGTCCCGCTCGCCTGGCTGATCGGCGAATCGACCGAGCAGGCCGCCGAGCACACCGGCCCAGGGATCGGCGGCTTCCTGAACGCGAGCTTCGGGAACGCGCCCGAGCTGATCATCGCCCTCTTCGCGGTCGCGGACGCCCTCCCGAACGTCGTCCGCGGTTCACTCGCCGGCAGCGTCGTCTCGAACCTGCTGCTCGTACTCGGGCTGGCGATGGCAATCGGTCCGTCGGGCAAGCCGATCAACCGAAACTCGCTGCTGCTGCAGCTCGGCCTCGTCGCCGTGGCGGTGCTGCTCTTCCTCGCTCCCTCGATCGCGGGCTGGCACGGCAATCCGGACCGACATTCGCTCGCCGTCTTGACCGCCCCGGTCGCGGTGATCCTGCTCGTCATCTACGTCGTCGTGCAGACCATCCAGCTTCGCGGCTTCCGGCAAACGCATGCCGAATCCGGGTACGAAGAACGTGCCGACGCGTGGTCGCTTCGGCGTGCGCTGACCGCGCTGGCGCTGGCGACGGCTGCGACGGCCGTGACGAGCGAGATCCTCGTCCATTCGCTCGACGGCTTCGCGAAGGCTGCCGGACTCTCGCAGTTCTTCATCTCGGTCGTGATCGTCGCTGTCGTCGGCAACGCGGCCGAGCACGGCGGTGCGATCGTGATCGCCCGGCGCGGGAAGATGCGGCTGGCGACCGAGATCGCGGTCTCGTCGAGCGCCCAGGTAGCGCTCTTCGTGACGCCCGCGATCGCGCTTCTCGCCTGGGTCGTGACGCCCGCGCTGCCGCTCGCCTTCCGCTGGGAGGAGATCGGGGCGATGGCCCTCGCGACGGTCGTGGTAACTGCGGTCGTCTTCGACGGCACGTCGAGACGCTGGGAAGGCTGGGCCCTGGTGGGCACCTACGTGGCGCTCGTCGTCGGCTTCGGCTTTGCCGGCGACCGCTAGGCGCGAGCGAGCACTCCGAGCGCACGCGGGACCCGCTCGATCGCCTGCTCGATGTCATCGTCGTCGATATCGAGGTGCGTGACCGCGCGGAGAACACCCGGGTGCGCGGTCGCCGAGAAGCCGACCCCCTCCTGGGCAAGCCTCGCGAGAGCGTCGCTCGCCTCGAGGTCGAGCGCGCCGACGTTGACCTGGACGAAGTTCGTCTGCACCTGCTCGAGGTCGACCGGCACGCCCGCGGCGTGTAGACCCTCGGCCAGCCGCCGCGCCCGCACGTGGTCGTCGGCGAGCCGCTCGACGTTGTGGTCGAGCGCGTAAACCCCGGCCGCCGCGACGATCCCGGCCTGCCGCATCGCTCCGCCGAACTGGTGCTTGAAACGCCGCGCCCTCTTCATCAACTCGTGCGAGCCCGCGACAAGCGCGCCGAGCGGGCAGCCGAGTCCTTTCGAGAGACAGAGCGTGACCGTGTCGAACTGCCCGGCGATCGCAGCCGCCGGAACACCGCTCGCGACCGCCGCGTTGAGGACGCGCGCGCCGTCGAGATGGACGGAAAGCTCGAGCTCGCGGCAGGCCCCCACGAGCGCTTGCATCTCCTCGAGCGGCCAGACCCGGCCGCCGGAGGCGTTATGCGTGTTCTCGATCGCGACGACCCGCGTCCGCGGCGTGTGCGTGTCGTCGCCCCGGCGAATCATCCGCTGCACCTCGTCCGGCCCGAAACGACCCGCCTGGCCTCGGATCGGCCTGGTCATCAGGCCGGCGTGAACCGCCGGGCCCCCGAGCTCCGAGAGGAAGAGATGGGCATTCTCCTCGGCGATCAGCTCGTCGCTGGGCTCGGCCAGCGTCCGAAGAGCGATCTCGTTCGCCATCGTCGCGGTCGGGACGTAGACGGCCTCCTCCTGCCCGAGCAGCTCGGCGACGCGCCGTTCGAGCTCGTTGACGGTGGGGTCCTCGCGCCGCTGTTCGTCGCCGACCTCGGCGTTCGCCATAGCCTCGCGCATGCCGCGGCTCGGCTGGGTTTTCGTGTCGGAACGGAGATCGATCACGCCCGTATTCTGCAGTCGGTGGACATCGCAGCACTGCAGGAGACGCTCGAACGGCACGGGGAGCCCGGCTTTCGCGCGCGCCAGGTCTGGTCGTGGGCCGCGCGGGGCGCAAACGGCTATGCCGAGATGACGGATGTGCCGGCGGCACTTCGCTCGCGGCTGGCGGAGCGGATCCCCTTCTCGACGCTCGAGGTCGAGCACGAGGCCCGCTCGCGCGACGGCACCGTCAAGACCTTGTTCCGCACCGGCGACGGGGTGCCCGTGGAAGCAGTGCTGATGCGCTTCCGCGACGGGAGGCGGTCGGTCTGCCTCTCCTCGCAAAGCGGCTGCCCGCTCACCTGCACCTTCTGCGCGACCGGCCAGATGCGCTTCCGGCGCAACCTGACCGCCTCCGAGATGCTCGATCAGGCCCTGCATTTCCGCCGCCTCGAAGCGATCGACCATGTCGTCTTCATGGGCATGGGCGAGCCGATGCTGAACATGGACGAGGTGATCGCGGCGGCTCGGCGTCTACCGGATCTCGGCGTCACTCATCGCCGGACGACCGTGTCGACGGTCGGCTGGCTCCCGGGGCTGCGGAAGTTCGTGGACGAGGTCGAAGAGCCGATCCGCCTTGCGCTCTCGCTGCACGCGGCCGAGCCTGCGCTTCGATCGCAGCTGATGCCGGTCAACGACCGTTATCCGCTCGCAGACGTCCTCGCGGAATGCCGGCGCTACTTCGAGCTGCGGCGGCGCAAGGTCTTCGTCGAGTACGTGATGCTCGCGGGCGTGAACGATCGCGTCGAGCAGGCGCGCTCGCTTGCCGAGCTGCTCGATCCGAAGATCTTCAAGGTGAACCTGATCCCGTACAACCCGACCGGTAGCTTCGCGGGATCCTCGCCGAAGGCGATTGCCGCCTTCGAGTCCGAGCTGAAGCGGGGCGGCATCCCGACGACCGTCCGCCTGACCCGCGGCCGCGACATCGCGGCGGCCTGCGGGCAGCTCGCGGCCTCCGCCTAGGCGCCCTTCTGGGCTTCGAGCTGGCGGGGCTCGCCCGCGCCCTGCGGGTCCTCGTGCTGCTCGAAGCGGTAGCGCACGACTGGCTGCTTCGCGGCGCGGACCTCGTCGAGCCGCTTGACGGGTCGAACGTGCGGCGCTTCCTTCAGCAGCTCGGGCTGCCCGGCCGCCTCGCGCGCGATTGCCAGCATCGCGTCGGCGAAGGCGTCCAGCGTTTCCTTCGCCTCGGTCTCCGTCGGCTCGATCATCAGTGCCTCGGGAACGATCAGGGGGAAGTAGATCGTCGGCGGATGAAAGCCGTAGTCCATCAGCCGCTTGGCGACGTCGAGCGTCGTGACGCCGTGCTCGCGTTTCAGCTTGCGGCCCGAGAGCACGAACTCGTGCATGCAGAGCCGGTCGAACGGGGCCTCGTAGGTGTCCTTCAGCCGGGCGAGCAGGTAGTTCGCGTTCAGGACTGCGACCTCGGACATCTCTCGAAGCGCGGGGCCGTAGGAGCGGATGTACGCGTAGGAGCGGACGAAGACACCGAACGGCCCACAGAAGCCTCGCACTTTGCCGATCGTCTTCGGCCGCCCGTAGTCGAGGCGGAACGCTTCGCCCTCACGGACGACGGCGGGCACGGGCAGATACGGCTCCAGCCGCTCGCGGACGGCGATCGGCCCGCCGCCGGGCCCCCCGCCCCCATGGGGCTGCGAGAAGGTCTTGTGCAGGTTGAAGTGGACGATGTCGAAGCCGAAGTCGCCCGGCCTCGAGATCCCGCAGATCGCGTTCAGGTTCGCGCCGTCGTAGTACATCAGCGCGCCGGCCTCGTGGAAGATCCGCGTGATCTCCTCGATTCCCTCGTCGAAGAGCCCGAGCGTCGAGGGGTTGGTCAGCATCAGGCCCGCGGTTTGCGGACCGACCTTCCCCCGCAGATCGTCGACGTCGACGTTCCCGCGCGGGTCGGTCTTGACGTCGACGAGCTTGTAGCCGGCCATCGTCACGCTGGCCGGATTCGTCCCGTGCGCGGTGTCGGGAATCACGATCTCGCGCCGTTGGTCGCCTTCTCCGCGGTCGGCGAAGTACGCGCGCATCAGCAGCAGCCCGGTCAGCTCGCCCTGAGAACCCGCGGCCGGCTGGAGCGACACCGCCGGCAGGCCGACGATCTCGGCCAGGATCTCCTGCAGCCGCCACATCAGCTCCAGCGCACCCTGGGACGCGTCCTCCTCCTGGAGCGGATGCAGGTCCCGGAAGCCGGGGAGGTTGACGACGCGCTCGTTGACGCGCGGGTTGTGCTTCATCGTGCACGAGCCGAGCGGGTAGAAGCCGGTGTCGACGCCGAAGGTTCGGTCCGCAAGAGCGGTGAAGTGGCGGACGAGCTCCGGTTCCGAGATCTCGGGCAGCCTGGGCGGGCTGGCGCGACGAAGCTCTTCCGGCACCTCCGCGGCGGGGACCTCGGGCCGCGGCAACGAGGACGCGCGCCGGCCCGGGCGGGACTTTTCGTAAACGAGCTTCACGCCGCGAGCACCTCGACGAGGCTGTCGATCTCTGCGGTCGTCCGTTTCTCGGTCACCGCGACGAGCAGCGCGTCGTCCAGGCCCGCGTAGTCGCGACCGAGCGCGTAGCCGGGATGGATGCCCGCAGCGCGCGCATCGCTGATCGCGTCCTTCGCGGGTCGTCCGACGCGTACGGCAAACTCCTTGAACGTTGCCTTTTCTGGAAACACGAGCTCCAGACCGGCTTCACTCAGACGTTCCTTCGCGTAGCGCGAGAGCGCGAGGCAGGTCTCCCCCAGCTCGCGCAGCCCTTGCGGTCCCAGCCACGAGAGGTGGACGAGGCCGGCCAGCGCGAGCAACGTCTGGTTCGTCGTGATGTTGGAGGTGGCCTTCTCCCGACGGATGTGCTGCTCCCGCGTCTGCAGCGTCAGGACGAAGCCGCGCCTGCCCTCGGAGTCCACGGTCTCACCGGAGATCCGGCCCGGCATGCGCCGGATGAACTCGGACCGCGCCGCCAAAAATCCATAGTGCGGGCCGCCGTACGACTGGTAGTTCCCGGCCGACTGGCCTTCGCCGATCGCGAGCGCGCACCCGTACACGCCCGGGGCCTCGAGCACGCCGAGCGAGACCGGGTCGACGTGCGCGACCGGCAGGGCTCCCGCGTCGTTGGCTGCGGCGGCGAGGTCCGGCGCCGGCTCCAGGCAACCGAAGAAGTTCGGCTGCTGGAAGATCACGCACGCCGCCTCGCCGGCTGCTGCACGGAGCTCGTCCGGATCCGTCGTGCCGTCGCGGTGCGGAACCTCAACGACGTCGAGCCCGAAGCCGGGCGCGTAGGTCTTGACGACCTGGCGCACCTGCGGGTTCAGCGCCTCGGTGAGCACGACCTTCGAGCGGCCGGTCGCCTGCCTGGCGAGGTAGCAGGCGTCCGCGGCAACGGTTGTCCCGTCGTAGCCGGAGGCGTTCGACACGTCCATGCCGGTGAGCTCGCAGATCGCGGTCTGGTACTCGAAGATCGCCTGCAGCACCCCCTGGCTCATCTCCGGCTGGTAGGGCGTGTACGCGGTCAGGAACTCTCCGCGGGCGAGCACCGCGTCGACGACTGCCGGAACGTAGTGGTCGTAGATCCCCGCGCCGAGGAAGGAGACCTCACGTCCGGTGTCGATGTTGCGCGAGGCGAGCTCGGTCAGGTGCGCGACGAGCTCGGGTTCGGAGAGGGCGGGCTCGAGCTCGAGCGCCCGGCCGAGACGGACGCCGACGGGTATCTGCTCGAACAACTCGTCGATCGAGTCGACCCCGATCGTCTCGAGCATTTGCTCGCGGTCCTGCTCGGTCAGGGACAGGAAGCTCACGCGATCCGGCAGGCCCTAGGCGTCTTCGAGAAGTTGCCGGTAGGCGGCGGCGTCGAGCAGAGCCTCGACCTCGGCCGGGTCCGAGAGACGAATCCGGACGAGCCAGCCCTCGCCGTAGGGATCCTCGTTCACGGTCTCAGGAGCGTCGACGACCTTCTGGTTGACCTCGATCACCTCGCCGGAGAGCGGTGTGATCAGATCGGACACGGCCTTGACGGACTCGACTTCACCGTACGAGGCGTCCTTCGCGATCGTCGCGCCCGCATCGGGCGGCTCGAAGTGGACGAGCTCCCCGAGCGAGTCCTGTGCGTACCAGGTGATGCCGAGCGTCGCCTCGTCGCCCTCGATTCGAGCCCAGTCGTGCTCCGGGTGGTACCGCAGCTCGTCGGGGTAGGTCTCAGTCGCCGCCACTCGGGCCAGCCTCCCTCTTGTAGATGGGCTTCTTGACGACGCGCGCCCGCCGAGGCTTACCGCGGACGTCGATCGTCAGCTCGGTGTCCGGCGCGGCGCGCTCCGCCGGGACGTAGCCCATGCCGATGCCGCGATCGAGCATCGGCGAGTGCGTGCCGGACGTGACCTCGCCCCCACCCTCGATCGGCATTCCCTGGCGTGGGATCGCGCGCTCTTTCATCACGAACGCTGCGAGCTTCTGCTGCGGGCCCTCTTCCTTGACTCTCCGCAGCTCCCCGACACCGGTGAACTCCTTGTCGAGTGCGCAGACCCAGCCGAGGCCAGCCGAGATCGCGTCGGTCTCGGGACCGATGTCGTTGCCGTGCAGCGGGTAGCAAACCTCCAGTCGAAGCGTGTCGCGCGCGCCCAGCCCCGCCGGGGTGGCGCCGCGCTCCACGACTCGGTCCCAGAGCTGCGGCGCATCCTCGGCCGGAACCATCAGCTCCACCCCCTGCTCGCCGGTGTAGCCGGTGCGATTGATCATGCAGGCGATCCCGTCGATCTCGCCCTCTGCGAACGTGAACGCCGCCGTCTCCCCGAGCCCGAGCCGCTCGAGGGAGCGTGGGCCCTGGACGGCCAGCAGCGCGTACTCGTCGGAGATATCTCGGACGTCGGAGCCGGCGATCTCGCGCTCCTTCAGCCACTCGTAATCGCCCTCGCGGTTGGCGGCATTGACGATCAGCAGGAAGCGAAACGGGCTCAGCCGGTAGACGATCAGGTCGTCGACGATTCCGCCCGATTCGTTCGTCAGCAGCGTGTATTGCGCCTCCCCGTCCGCCAGCCGCCCGAGGTCGTTCGAGAGCGTGGACTGCAGGAGTTCGTGCGCGCGCGGGCCCTCGACCTCGAGCTCGCCCATGTGCGAGACGTCGAAGACGCCGGAGTCCGTGCGCACGGCCATGTGTTCCGGGATCACGCCCTCGTACTGCACCGGCATCTCCCACCCGGCAAACGGGACCATCCGTGCGCCCAGTGCAACGTGGCGGTCGAAGAGCGGCGTCCGCAGGAGCGTCTGCATCCGGCGGCTGATGCTAAAGGAAGCCGCCCCGGTCCCCCCGCCTATCGGAGGGGCCGGGACGGCCGGACCGGGTCATCACGGGCTCCTGGTCAGCAGGTAGCCCGAGAGGGCAACCGCCAACATTCCGCAAGAGCCGCGGAACTAAACCTGTGGCGTTAGTTGTCGCGCAGGAACGAGGGAACTTCCAGGACGTCGTCCGGGACGTCGAAGCCCTCGTTTCGAACGGGCTGCGGCTCTTCGGTGGCGATCTGCTCGGACTCCGCGGCTTGCGCTGGGCGACGCCTGCGCGTCCGGTGCGGGCCGAATCCGGTGGCGATCACGGTCACGCGCACCTCCTCGCCGAGCGACTCGTCGATGACGGCGCCGAAGATGACGTTCGCATTCTGATCGGCCGCCCCGGTGACAACCTCGGCCGCTTCGTTTACTTCGAAGAGCCCGATCTCGCGACCGCCGGTGACGTTGAGCAGGATCCCCGTGGCGCCTTCGATCGACGCTTCCAGCAGCGGCGACGAGACAGCCGCCTGCGCCGCCTCGGTGGCGCGGTTCTCGCCGGAGGCCGCGCCGATGCCCATCAGCGCCGAGCCGGCGCCGCGCATGATCGTGCGCACGTCGGCGAAGTCGAGGTTGACGAGACCCGGGATCGTGATCAGGTCGGTGATGCCCTGGACGCCTTGCCGGAGGACGTCGTCGGCGAGCTTGAACGCATCGACGATCGATGTCCGCTTCTCGACCACCTGGAGCAGGCGGTCGTTCTCGATCACGATCAGCGTGTCGACCGTGTCGCGGAGATCCTCGATCCCGCGCTCGGCCTGCTGCGCCCGCTTGCGGCCCTCGAACGAGAACGGCCGCGTGACCACGCCGACCGTGAGTGCGCCGAGCTCCTCGCCGGCCAGCTCGCCCAAGATCGGCGCCCCGCCGGTGCCGGTGCCGCCGCCCTCGCCCGCCGTGACGAAGACCATGTCGGCGCCCTTCAGCGCCTCTTTCAGCTCGTCGCGGCTTTCCTGTGCCGCGGCCTTGCCGACCACCGGATCGGCACCAGCGCCGAGACCGCGGGTCGCCTGCGAGCCGATGTGGATTTTGACGTCCGCATCGCACATCAGCAGCGCCTGGGCGTCCGTGTTGACCGCGATGAACTCGACGCCGGTCAATCCTGCATCGACCATGCGGTTGACCGCGTTCGTGCCGCCGCCGCCGACTCCGACGACTTTGATCACGGCGAGGAAATTTCCGGTTTGGTCTCTTACGCTCAAGGGTGCTCGACCTGAAGCTTTAGTGGAGCCTCTGTTGTTTCGCCCCATTCGTCGCAGGAGAGTACGCGGCTTCTACAGCGCTGTCAACGGCGAGGCACGCCTCCTTTACTCAACCTCAACCTGAGAGTTTAGAGTTGCCACCTGCAATCGGACGCGTCGGGACCGTCACGTCGAGGTACCCGCTCGTCCCCTCTACCAGCGGCAGCATGCGCGTGGCGACCGCCAGTTTCAGCGTCAGGGACGTGGCATCGCCGAACCGAAGCTCGGGGCCCTGGGCGAGCACGAAGGTCAGCTCGCCGTCGGCGGCTCGCACTCCCGCGATCCGCCTTCCGAACCCCGCGCCTCGCACGATCGCGAGTGCCCGGACGGCGTGGGCTGCATCGGCATCGGCAACCGGCATGCCAACGTCGACGCTCGTGCTGCGGGGGACCCAGATCCGTGGCAGCTTCGGTGTGGCAAATAAACCTGCCGTTCGGACGACGCGTCCGTCGCTTGAGACGATCCAGGCGGACATGCCGCGGCGGAGGACGGCGATCGAGTGAGCCGGCGTCACGAACACACGCAGCGTGTGCGGGAAGTCGCGGTCGAACGAAACCGCGGCAACGTCCGAAAGCCTCGCGAGCCGTTGGTCGATTTCGCCCCGGTTCAGCGCGAGCAGGCTGCGGCCCCGGAGTGGCGCGAGGGCCTGCTCCACGTGGGCAGCGACGCGCGGCGGAGCGCCGTCGATCTGGACCGTCCGCAAGGCGAAGATCGACGTCTCGCGTGCGCCGAGATAGGCGAGGGCTCCAGCGCCGAGAAGCGCGAAGCCGAGCAGGAGCGCGCGGCCCGACGGCAGGCTGGGCTTGAGCGAGAAACCGCGAAGCCGCCTCGGGCCCGGAAAGGGCAGCACCGCCGCACGTGCGCGACGCGATCTCGGGGCCGCCGCCATCGGGAGTCCCTTCGCCGCCCCAAGACCTCCTCCTACTCCCCAGGCCGGGGACACCTCGGCCGCTCACCCAGCGACCACTACCTCACCCAGCGACCACTACCGGGTACACGCGCGCGCGTACCCCCGCCCTCAACTATGGGTGGGGCTCCTTCCCACCACCCTCTGCAGGCGAGCCTAGCTCGGAAGCGCGCACGCAGTGGTGACCCGGCCGGACCGAATGTGTGCCAATTACGAACGGAGCTCGGGCAGCGCGAGCGGGCCGAGGAACTGCACCTCGTGCTCGAGCTCGACTCCGTACTCCTCGTAGGCCCGGCGGCGCGCTTCGGCCATCAGTGCGATCGCGTCGGCGGCGCGCGCTCCGCCGGCGTTCTCGATGAAATTCGCGTGCCGGGGGGAGATCTGTGCGCCGCCGATCCGGTAGCCCTTCAGGCCGCAAGCCTCGAGCATCAGTCCGGCCGTCAGCTCGTGCTCGGGGTTCTTGAAGACGCTTCCGAACGTCCGCTTGTTCGTGGGCTGCGCGGCCTTGCGTAACGCCTGGAGCTCGGCGACCTTCGCCTTGATCTCGTCGGGCTCGCGCGGCTCGAGCCGGAACTCGACTCGCGCGACAACCTGTCCGTGGTCGAGCTTCGATTGCCGGTACGAGAGACCGAGCTCGGTCGGCGTCTGCCAGCGTGCGCCGTACTCGTCGACGACGAGTGCCCGCTCGAGGATCTCCGACCAATCGCTTCCGTAGGCGCCCGCGTTCATCCGGACCCCGCCGCCGACCGTGCCGGGGATCGCGCACGCGAACTCGAACGCCCCCAGGCCCGCCGCACGCGCGCGGTGCAGGCAGACGGCGTTCGCCGCGCCCCCGCCCGCGATCAGCAGCTCGCCTCGAGTCTCGGCCGAGGCGAGCTCGCCGTCAAGTCGGAGGACGAGCGCCCCGACACCCTCGTCTGCGACGAGCATGTTCGAGCCGAGCCCGATCGTGACGATCGGAAGCCCCCGCTCCCGCGCCCAGGCCAGCGCTTCCTCCACCTCGTCCACCGTCGACGGCTTCGCGAAAGCACGAGCTTCGCCGCCTGCCCCAAGCGTTGTGTAGCGGCCTAGCTGAACTCCCTGCTCTACCTTCAAGCGAGCGCCTCGAGGATCAGGGTGGCCGCCCGGTCGACGTCGCCCGCGCCGAGCGTCAGGACACGGTCGCCGGTCCGCGCCCGGCGCGCGAGGAAGCGAACGCCCTCCTCGACCGCCGGCGTCCAACCGAGCTCCATGCCGGGACGGGTCTCGGCCAGGGCGTCGACGACCAGCTTGCCGGTCACACCCTCGATAGGCTGCTCGCGTGCGCGATAGACGTCCGTAACGGCAACGACGTCCGCCGACGCAAGCGCGGCGCCGAACTCCCGCGCGAGGTGGCGTGTGCGCGAGTAGAGGTGGGGCTGGAAGAGAGCGAGGACGCGGCCGCCGTCGCGGGCTGCGGCGATGTCGGCCGCGAGCTCCCGCGGATGGTGCGCATAGCTGTCGACGACGTCGACGCCGCCGACCTGTCCGCGCAGCTCGAGCCGGCGGGTCGCGCCGCGAAACTCTCCGAGCACGCGGGCGGCCTCCGCGCGTGGGTAGCCCGCGAGCTCGACCGCGGCCAGCGCGACTGCAGCGTTCTGCAGGTTGTGGTCACCCGGAACCGCGAGCTCGACCTCGACGGGCTCGAGCTCGTCTCCTCGGACGGCTTTCGGGGCGGCCACGAGCCAGTCGGCAAAGAGCGACTCGACCTCGGCGCGCGAGGCGAATTCCGTGTGGTGGTCGAGATCGACGTTCGTGACCACCGCGATCTCGGGGCGAAGGGCGGCGATCGTGCGGTCCGATTCGTCTCCCTCGACGACGAGCCAGCCGCTGCCCGCGCGCGCGTTGCCGCCGAGCTGAGGGATCTCGCCGCCGATCAAGAAGGCCGGGTCGTCGCCGAGCCGGTCGAGGCAGAACGCGATCATGGCGGCGGTCGTCGTCTTCCCATGCGCGCCGGCGACCACGATCGAGCGCTGCAAGGAGACGAGCTCGGCGAGAAACTCGGCGCGCGGCCTGCCCTCGACCTGGTCGCGATACGCGGTCGAGACCACCACTTCGTTCCAGCCGTCCGGGACGACCGGCTCCGGCGCGAGCTCTAGCAGCGCCCCCCGGAGCGCAGCCAGGTAGGGCGTCTCGACGCGGTCCCAGCCGCCCACCTCCGCGCCCCAGGCGCGAGCCAGGAGCGCGTAGCCGGAGAGGCCTGCGCCGCCGATGCCGACGAACCAGATGCGCCGGCCGTCAAAGGGAGGCAAGCGCCACCAACTCCTCGGCGATCTCGGCCGCCGCGCGGGGACGAGCGATCGCGAGCATCGCCCGGCGCATGCGCTCCAGGCGCGGGCCGTCGGCCAGGAGCTCCTCGACGAGCGCCGGGACCCGATCGAGCTCCGCCTCGGGGACGACGACCGCGCCGCCCGCAGCCTCGAGGTGGCGGGCGTTCTTCGTCTGGTGGTCAGCGGTCGCATGGGGATACGGGACGAGGACCGCCGGCAGCCCGGCCGCCGCGAGCTCCCAGACCGAGCCTCCCGCACGGGCCAGGGCCAGGTCGGCCGCGCCGTAGGCCGCGCCGATCTCGTCCGTGAACGGAAGCAGGCGGTAGTCGGGCCGCGAGACACGGTCGCGAAGCGCTTCGTAGTCGCGCTCGCCCGATATGTGGAGAACCGCGGGACCCGCCGCTCCCCAACGCTCGACCGCGAGCTCGTTCAGCCGCAGAGCGCCCTGGCTGCCTCCCAGGACCAGGAGCACAGGCCCCTCCGCCGGCAGCTCGAACACGCGCCGCGCCTCGGCCGACGGCGCCGCTTGCGATCGCTGCGGGACCGGGCGCCCCGTGACGCGGTACTTGGCGCCGTCATGGCCGGTGACCGGCGTCGCGAGAAAAACCCGCTTCGCGAAGGGAGCCGCAAGCCGGTTTGCGAGCCCCAGGTGCGCATCCGCCTCGAGCAGCGCGGCCGGCGTCCGTTGGAGCGCGGCTGCAAGCACCATCGGGCCGGAGACGTAACCGCCCGCTCCAAGGACGACGTTCGGCCGGCGGCGCCGCAGGATCCTCAGGCACGCGGCCGGAGCGCCGGCGGCGGTGACCAGCGCGCGCACGAGCGCGACTCCGGCTTGCCGCGGGAAGCCGGAGCTGCGGAATGCGTCGAACTCGTAGCCGGCCTCAGGAACGAGCCGCGCCTCGACGCGATCCGGCGACCCGGCGAAGCTCACCCGGACGCCGCGACTTTGCAGCTCCTCGGCGACGGCGAGCGCCGGCAGCACGTGTCCCGCCGTGCCCCCGGCCGCGATCACGCACCTGAGCTCTCGCTTCTCCGCCATGACCGACCGCGATGTTAAGGAGGATGCCGACCCCCGCGAGAGCGACGATCAGGCTCGAGCCTCCGTAAGAGACGAACGGCAGCGGAATTCCGGTCAGCGGCGCGAGTCCCATCACGGCGGCGATGTTGATCGCCGCCTGGCCGCAGACGAGCATGGTGACGCCGGTCGCCAGCGCCTTGCCGAACGGATCCCGGCAGCGCAGCGCGATCCTGAGACCGACGTAGGCGAAGGTCGCATACGCGGCGATCAGCGCGGTCGCGCCGACGAGCCCGAGCTCCTCGCCGATGATCGCGAAGATCATGTCCGTGTGCGCCTCGGGGAGGAAGTTCGCCTTCTCGATGCTCTGGCCCAGCCCGCGGCCGAAGATGCCGCCCGAGCCGAGGCCGATCATCGCCTGGACGATCTGGAAGCCGGCGCCCTGGGCGTCGTGCCAGGGGTTGATGAAGCTGAAGATGCGCGCCCGCCGGTAGGGCTCGAACCAGATCGCCGCGACGCCGAGCGCCGTCGCGATCGACAACCCTGCGCCGAGGACACGGACCGGCGTCCCGGCGACGAGCAGCATCCCGCCGAGCATGACGAAGATCGCAATCGTCGTCCCGAGGTCGGGCTCGAGCATCAGGAGGCCGGCGAACACGCAGGCGAGCGCGCCGACCGGGCGCCATAGCTCCTTCAGCGTCGCCGGGGGGCGGCGCCGAGCGAGGTAGGCCGCCGCCCAGACCGCGAGCGCGAGCTTGGCCAGCTCGGACGGCTGAAAGACGGCGGGGCCGAACGTGAGCCAGCGGCGGGCGCCGTTGACCGTCGAGCCGAGCACGAGCACCGCCGCGAGCAGCGCGAGGCTGATCGTCACAAGGACGGGAGCGAGCTTGCGGAGCGCCTGGAAGCGGAAGCCGGCGAAGACGAACATCAGCGCCAACCCCAGAACGGCGTAGATCGCCTGGCGCTTGACGTAGTACGCCGGGTCGCCATTCTCGAGCGCCGCCGAGGCCGAGGTGGCGCTGTAGACCATGACCAGGCCGAACGCGACCAGCCCGAAGCTGACCAGCAGCAGGAGCCTGGCCTCGAACTGCCCTTTCGTCACATGGGCAGGTTCGCCACCAGTCGCTTGAACTCCTCGCCCCGCTCTTCGAAGTCGCCGAACTGGTCGTAGCTCGCGCAGGCCGGTGAGAGCAACACGACCTCGCCGGGCTGGGCAGCCGTCGCTGCCCGCTCCACAGCCGTCGCGAGGTCGCCGGCGCGGATCGTGTCCGGGATGACGCGGGCCAGCTCGTCCGCGGTCTCGCCGATCACGTAGACCGCGCGGACGTTCGGTCCGAGCGCCGCCGCGAGCGGCGCGAAGTCTTCGCCCTTCCGCGAGCCGCCGAGGATCAGGCGGACGGGCTCGTCCTCGTACGCCGCGAGCGCGCGCAAGGTCGCCGCCACGTTCGTTGCCTTCGAGTCGTTCACGTAGCCAACGCCGCCGCGCTCGGCGACCAGCTCGAGCCGGTGCGGCACACCCCTGAAGTCACGCAGGCCGCGGACGATCTCTTCCTCGCCGGCGCCGGCCGCCCGCGCAGCGGCCACCGCGGCCGCCGCGTTCTCGCGGTTGTGGGCGCCGCGAAGCGACGGCTCCGCCGGCAGCCGATCGTCGGCCGCGAACTCGACCCGCTGCGCCCGAAGCTCGTGATCTAGATCACGTGGAACCACGGCTGTGTCGGCCTCGGTCTGGTTCTCGAAAATCCTCAGCTTCGCGTCGCGGTAGGCCTTGAAGGAGCCGTGGCGGTCGAGGTGGTCGGGCTCGAGATTCAGCAGCACCGCGATCCGGGGCCGGAACCGGTCGATGTCCTCGAGCTGAAACGAGGACAGCTCGACCACGACGAGCTGCTCCGGCTCGACCTCGCCGTCGAGCTCTGAAAGCGCCCGGCCCACGTTTCCGGCCACCGGCGCGCCGAGCATGAAGCCGAGCCATTCCGCCGTCGTCGTCTTCCCGTTCGTGCCCGTGACGCCGAGAATCGGATTCGGAAGCAGCCGGGAGCCGAGCTCGATCTCGCTCCAGACAGGAACGCCGCGTTCGCGGGCCCCGGCCACCAGGGAAGCCTCGGCCGGTACCCCGGGGCTCTTGACGAGGAGGCCGACTCCCTCGACGAGCCCGACATCCTCATCGTTCCCGAGCTCCCGGTCGGCGCGCACGACCTCCACCCCGCGCCGCTCGAGCGCCGCGGCCGCCGCAAGCCCCGAGCGGGCGAGCCCGAGCACGAGAACGCGTTCCGGCAGCTCGTTCAGCGGAACCCGCGGAAGTAGCGGTAGTACAGCGCGAAGGCGGCCGCGCAGAGCAGGCCCGTGACGATCCAGAAGCGGACCATGATCTTCGTCTCGGACCAGGCTTTCATCTCGAAGTGGTGGTGGATCGGCGTCATCAGGAATATCCGCCGGCCCCAGTAGCGGAACGAGAAGACCTGCAGGATGACGGAGAGCGCCTCGATCGCGAAGATGCCGCCGATCAGGAGCAGCAGGAAGATCGTCTTCGTCATGATCGCGAAGGCCGCCAGCGCGCCGCCGATCGCCATCGAGCCGGTGTCGCCCATGAAGACCTCGGCCGGGAACGCGTTGTACCAGAGGAATCCGATCAGCCCTCCGATCAGCGCCGCTCCCACGATCGCAAGGTCGAGCTTCGTCTCGAAGCGGTGTCCGGGCGGGCCCGAGCGGATCCACGCAATCACGTTGATCGCGCTGTAGGTGAAGAGCGCGATGATCCCGGTGCCGGCGGCGAGGCCGTCGAGGCCGTCGGTCAGATTGACGCCGTTCGCGGCGCCGGCGATGACGAGGAAGAGCAGTCCGTACCACGCCCACGAGAGCTCGAGGTGCCCGATCCCGGGTACGTAGACGTTCGTCGGCAGGTGCTGGTGTCGCGCGGCGAGGCCGACGCCGACCGTGATCGCTCCGAGCAGGAGCAGCTTCCAGCGGGCGTTGAGGCCGAGGGAGCGGCGGTGCGTCAGCTTGATGAAGTCGTCGATGAACCCGATCGCGCCGCAGGCGAGCGTGACGAAGAGCACCGTCAGCGCCGGGACCGTGTAGCGCGCGAGCGCGAGATACGCCGCGGTGCCGGCGCCCAGCACCAGCAGGCCGCCCATGATCGGCGTCCCCTGCTTGGTCACGTGATGCTGCGGCCCCTCCTCGCGGATCGTCTGCCCGTACTCCTTGCGGCGCAGGAAAGCGATGAAGCGAGGACCGGCGAGAATCGAGATCAGCATCGCGGCGAGGCCCGCGATCAGGACGCGGACCAAGTTAGGCCTTCACCGCCGCCAGCGCTTCCGCTACCGCCTCGAGTCCCATCGCCCGCGAACCTTTCACGAGCACGGCGTCCCCGGGCCGGACGAGCTCGTCGAGCTGCCGCAAGGCTTCGTGGACGTTCGG
>WNGK01001462.1_pt1 | contig 58794 bp, 49 predicted proteins | sample 5400601 | NCBI WGS metagenome assembly WNGK01 (sample SAMN13153376, study PRJNA577476) | soil metagenome | isolation source: 60 cm soil or saprolite under Garry oak tree replicate 1 | place: USA:California | collected 2016-06-15
CCATACGAGACCCTCTCCCGCCGCCACACATGTCGCGGCGCGCACCCTGAGCGCTTCCCTGCAACTCCAGGGAACGAACCTGACGTCCAATGTACCGCTGCGCTTCGCAGGCTCGGGCTTCCTGCCAGGGGAAGCGCTGCTGGTAAGCATCCAGGATCAAGCCGGGCATGCGCAGGCACAGCTTGCTCCCCTGAATGCAGACAACGCCGGCCAGTTCAGCACAGCCACGGAGGCGATCCCGGCGGATCTGCCCCCCGGCGCCCATGTGCTACTGGTGCAAGGGCAGAGCAGTCAGCGCACTGCGCAAGCCTCCTTTCAGGTGGCGTTGATCCCCCCCACGGTGCAGTTGGACGCCTACACGGTCAAGCCCAGGCATGACATTGGCTTCGCGGGCTCTGGTTTCTTGCCGAACGAGGTGGTGGAGGTGCGCCTTGGTACGACAGGTCAAGCATTGGCTCAGTTATTGGCCACGGTGAACGCGAACGCCGGGGGCAACGTCGCGGGGCGCTTCACGGTGCCATTGATGCCAGGGGGTAACTATACCCTCTTCATCGTAGGGCGTCAGAGCCAGACCCCCACAACAGTCGGCTTGACCGTTCAGACTTTCCATCCCTGGGTGACGCTGGACAGCTACGCACCTTCCTCCCATACACGCCTGGGGTTCACCGGGAACGACTTTGTTCCCAACGAAGAAGTGCTGGTCTACCTCAATCAGCGAAAAGGAGAGCCTGTGGTACGCGTGCAGGCTGATACGAACGGCCGGTTCGTGATGCCGGCGGCCTGGGAGGTAGTGAACCTCACTGGTGAGAATACACTGATCTTCGTGGGTCAGCAGAGTGGAGCGGTGACCACCACCACCTTCACCGTGGTGCCCTAGGCGGGAAAGCGTGTATCAACCCCAGGAAGGGAAAAGAACCAATGAGTATGTCTAGCTTCTTAACAAAGATGTGGAGAGAAGTGTGCCTGCTGGTAGGACTGAATTTCGAGCGCCCGCCAGCTGAACCTCCACGCGCGCAAATCCAGGAACGTGTTCGCTACGAGGTTATACAAGTAGAATCGCAACGTGGAGCTGCTCCGATGGAACACCAGCAGCTCCCGTCGGAGCCAACCCCATCTGGATCACTCGTTGCACCGGTGGTGCCGAAGGCTGCGCCTCCCCATGGTCAGTCTCTTTCTACTCTGCGCTGTCCGCAGTGTGATCAAGTCGTGCCAGCCGGGGCTACTTTCTGTACATACTGTGGTACGTTACTGGTAACCTCAGCGTTGGGAGGATATAAGCACTTGAAGATGCCTCCTTCGTCTTCCCCTGCAACATCCTCGACACAGCCTGCTACCTCGTCAGTATCCGTGCCACAGGGGATACTCCCTCCTACGCTCCCTTCACCGGCGTATTCAATGAACGACGAACCAACGGGACAGATGTCCCTGGGCCAGCCGGGAAGTGGGCAGGCGGATGCAGCCCAGGCAGGGTCTTCTGATGAGGGGCAGCCGCTCATTGGCCGTGTGCTGAGCTTGGCGGTAGGAGCCTTCTCGCACCCTGGCATCATACGTCAATACAAACCGAACGAGGACAGTCTCTTTGCGGCACAAGGTATACGATCTCACAGCTCACAGCAACAACCTTTTGGGTTGTTTATCGCGGCAGATGGTATGGGTGGGCACGTACACGGTCAAGAGGCAAGCCGCCTGGGAATTCAAACGATGGTTGATCGGATATTGCCAACGGTCTGCGGGAGGAGCGAGTTGCACGAGGCCGATTTCAGGCAACTGCTGATTGATGGAGTGCAAGCTGCCAATCAGGCTATCCATCAACGGAACAAGGAGCAGTTCATGGAAATGGGAACAACTATCACCGCTGCTCTGGTGGTAGACCGTACCGCCATTGTGGCAAACGTTGGTGATAGCCGCACCTACCTGTATCGAGAATCCGAAGGACTGCGCAAGGTCACAAAGGACCATTCGTTGGTGGCGTATCTGGTGGAAAACGGCATCATCCAAGCCGAAGACATCTATATTCATCCCCAGCGGAACCAGATTTATCGCAGTCTGGGTATCAAACCGATGATACAAGTCGATGTGTTTACAGAGCAACTCCAGCCGAAAGATACCTTGTTGCTTTGTTCTGATGGCTTGTGGGAGATGGTCCGTGACCCACTCATTCAGCAGATCTTGCGGCAGGGAACAAATCCGTCACGGATGGGTCAGGCACTCATCGACGCGGCCCTGGAGGGTGGTGGCGCAGATAATATCAGCGCAATCGTTGTCCAGGTCACCCAGGCCAGGAGGTCTACTGCTGCGGTGGGGATTCACCTGCTTGCCAAGCCAGCGACAGTGGAGATGCCGGACCTGCAACGCAGTGAGCCGAAGCAATCCTGGCAAGAGTAAGGAAGGAAGATCTCCATCATGGCGCTCAATACCAACATCCGTACGTTTCTGGTGACCGCTAATCGTGAAGTGCAATCGGTCCAAAGGGAAGAGAGCAGGATATCTCCTGGCAATCTCTTATGGAATATGTGGCACATTCTGCGCTCAGGACGTGGTCAGCGAGCTCTAGCGTGGCTGGTCGCGCTTGTGCTCATCGTCGTGGATATTGCGCTTGTTGGTCAGCATGTCCTTGTCCGCTACCAGTCCTACCATGCCTTCGCCTACGACTTGGGCAACTTCGATCAGGCCGTCTGGAATACCCTGCATGGTCATCCCTTTCGCTTCACCAACCGTTCTCTCGATTGGTTTGGGCCTCCGACGCGTTTAGGTGTGCATGTCGAGCCGATCCTGCTCCTGATCGCTCCGCTGTACCTGCTCCATAGCGGCCCTGAGACGTTGTTGCTGTTGCAAACGATGGCGCTGGCACTCGGAGGCATTCCCCTGCTGAGGCTTGCGCTGCGTCGCCTTCCGGAACACCCGCTTGTGGCTGCCGCCTTCGTGGGGGCCTACCTCGCCACGCCGGAAATCCTGGGCGAAGCCCTCTATGATTTTCATGCCGTGGCCCTGGCTACTCCGCTGCTGCTGTTGGCCCTCTGGGCGCTTGATGCGCAGCGCTACTATTGGTTTGTTGTCGCGGCCGTGCTCGCTGCCCTCTGTAAAGAAGAGGTCGCGCTTTCGCTGGTCCCGCTTGGCCTCTTCATCGCCTTCCGGCAGCGGCATCCCCGCCTGGGCGCTGCTGTGTCCTTGCTGTCACTGACGTGGGTTGCACTTTGCTTTCTGGTCATATTGCCACACTTCAACAACCATGCTACAGGAGGGAGCCTCTTCTGGCCTCGCTATGCCTGGCTGGGTAGTTCACCGGGCACGGCGCTGCCCAATGTCCTCACGCACCCGTGGCTGCTCTTCTCTCCGCTCCAGAACGCGGTCAGGCGAGACTATCTGGCGGTACTGTTTCGGACAGGTGGGGGGTTGGGCCTATTCGCGCCTGCCGTTTGGCTCTCCGCCTTGCCCGACGTCGTCATCAACGTCCTCAGTACCCATAAGGAGCAGTATAGCGGCTTCTACCAGTATAATGCCGTGATTCTGCCCTACCTGATGGCGGCTGCCATCTCCGGTACGGCGGCGTTCTGCCATGCCAGGAGGCGCACCGAATCCGGCGGTCGTACAGCAGTGGTATCTCAGGACGATGCGCGCCGCATCACGCCATCCAGTCGCGCCAGGCGTGTGCTCTGGTCCGTCAGCGTCCGCTGGGAGGCAGCCCTGGGACGACTCCCGATTCGTTCGCAGTGGATCGCTCCGCTGGTCATAGTATGGTTGATCGCGTCCGCTGCCTGGAATATCGCCGCAACAGGCCCACTCGTGCTGGCTTTCTGGGAAACGGGAGGTCATCCTACACCGAAACAGGCGCAGATCAATGCCTTACTGACCAACGTGCCCCCCAGGGCCTCCGTCGCGGCAACGGATACGCTCAATCCGCATCTGAGTGATCGCTATATGCTCTACCTGATGCCCGACCCGCAGTCGTACACGGCGGACTATGTAGCCATTGATCTGGCCGATGCCGCACCTACAAGTCAGCCAGCGGACGAAGAGATGTATTGGATGATGCTCACCTCTGGCAGCTACTCAATCATCGGGAGAGCAGGCAATGTCATGCTGTTAGAGCGTAGCAACCTCCTCCCTCCAGCGTTGCGTGTGACAACACCTGGGATAGAGCAGATTCTGGAGGAGAGACAGATGGTCACCGGTTATCGCGCTGCCCCAGGGCCTCAGCTCCACGAACACGCCCTTCCAGAGCATGTTCAAGGCAATGATGCATTCACGGCACACGAAGGTAAAACCACTTAGGAACACATGAATGTCGATCAGAAAAGAGAGGCGCTGCATGCAGCAAAGAGTTCGTCTCGCCATCAATCCGCCAGCGGTGGCTGATCATGTCTTAGTGCGACAAACACTTGCAGGCGACGAGGGCGCTTTTGAGGCCCTGGTACGCCGGTACCACCTGCGGGTCTTTCATTTCATTCGTCGCCGCGTCAGGGACGACGATCAGGCCTCTGATGTGTTCCAGCAGGTCTTGCTTAAACTCTTTGTTTCCCTCCCAACTCTGTGCACAGCAGGAGAGCGGCTGGGTCCGTGGCTTTTCCGCGTTGCCCACAACTGCTGCATCGATGCACTCCGCAGGAGGAGCATGGTCTGCTTTTCTGACCTGGGGTGGGAATCCGAGGAGGCTGAGGAAGAACTGTTCCCACTGGCATCCCTCGTAGATCCCAGTCCTTCTCCAGAGGAAATGCTGGAGTACCGCGAAGTTCAGCGCGCGCTGCGCAAGGCGATTGAAGGGTTACCCCCCGGCTTGCGCCCGGTAGTCCTCATGCACTATAGGGACCAGCTGAGCTTCTCCGAGATCGGACGGCGGCTTAAGATGCCAGAGAGCACAGCGAGATCCTACTCTTACCGTGCACGACGGCTGTTGCGCGCCAGCCTCATAGCGCAAGGGCAAACAGATCCTCCCGCCGAGGTGCACTCGGAGGGTCGCCTGCCCATGAAGCGAGCATGACCGAACGGAGACCGATGACGATGCAATGGACCATGGACTATCTATACCGTACAAGAGGTAGCTCCACAAGACGCATAGAAAGAGGAAGGAGTGATGTCAATGCTCTCCTCAAGCCAGTTTAGTCGATATGAGACAACGCAACAATTCCGCTTCTTTTCCTTACCGCAGGTGTTACCAGAAGGGCACGTGTTGGTGTTGAATACCCATCCGTATAGCTTGTCCACCTTCGTTCTTACCCAACTAAAAGCAGAAGTGTATGGACTAGTAGCACAAGAAGTGCTGACGGAACTCGAGATGTATGTGCTGGTGGCTCTGCTGGAGTCCTATCCCCACTATTGTCCCTATGAGGTGTTGCGCGCTGCTATCACTGATGAGATCCTCAGTCACGCACGAACAACCGTGCATCGGGCGGTCGAACATAAAACGCTGGACCGCTCGATGAAGCCCATCAGAAATATCCTTTCGCGTTGCAGGGCAAAGCTACGTACATTTGGCATTGATATTCGCTCGATCCATGCCGAGGGATATATCCTCACCGCCTTGAGACCAAAGAGCATTTTCCAGGCAAGCCAGGCGTAAAACCGTACAGGTCTCCTTCCGTTCTTCCTATCCTGGAATAGCCACCTCACCCAAAGCTGTCTGTATGTACTTGGGCAGGCTCGCCAACTTCCTCATACGCCTTTCACGTCCATGACGGTGTTCATGACGCTTTCATGACCCTTTCTCCTTATACTGATCCCAGAGAGGACGAGTGGGGCGCAACATCTTTATACAAAGCGCAAAGGTGCAAGCTCCAAACGAACTCAAACGTTCGCAGATAGCAAATTTGACCGAATACGAACTCGTTAGCCTCCGGCTATATATATAAGGAGAAGAAAACTATGGCTACTTTGACGACAAGCGTTCCTGCACGACCCGCTTCTGCCCCCTCCGACTCCGCAGATGCGGCGATGATACAGGTAGCGGACTTTGAAGCGGTTTTCCTTCGCTTTCAGGGACCGATAACGCGTTTCATCACTCATGCCGTTGGCAATCGTGAACAAGCCTTCGATCTGGCACAAGACGTTTTTGTGAAGGCCTACAAAGCTCTGCTGGGAGGCACGGTTATTCCCCAAAGGGCACTGCCTGCTTGGCTCTACCGTATTGCTGCCAACACGATCACCGATGCATTGCGCAAGCAGCACTACACCGTCTGCCTTCCCCTTTCGCTATTCGATGAGAAGAGTGGGGTAGGCGAAAACGTATTCTCTCCTTCAATGGGAACCACCACCGTGAACGTTCATATACGCGATGAAGAGGATGAGAGGAACGGGTGGATGACGACGGCTCACCCGACGCACAAGCAGAGCGGTTTCGATGGAGCGCGCTTCGAGGAGCGTGTGGCTGACCGTCAAATCATCGAACGGGTGTTTGGGCGGATGTCGCCCAAGTCCAGCGCCTGCTTGTGGCTCTACGAGCACGAGGGCCTTTCGTGTCCAGAGATTGCGGAGGCGCTACACATCAGTGTGTCGGCGGCGAAGATGCGGTTACAGCGGGCGCGTGAGCGGTTTCTAGCCCTCTATAGGGGAGAAATAGGTGGCGTGGAAGCGCTGTAAACAGCCTGAAGCGTAATCAGTCGCATGGAACTCCTTTTTCTCCAACACATCCCTTGTGTCTGCTTGAAAGAAGATACTTTGCGCCTCCTCTCCATCCCCATTGAAGAGCTTCTTCCCATGTTCAGTTCCATTGCTACTCGCATCTCATCTTCATAAAAAAGCAATGAAAGGCTTCGAATTGATGGCACAAATGCAAATACAAAACGATCGCGTGACTCTTAAAGGGGTCCACTATATACGACCATTTACACTTGCCGGGGTAATCGGTTCTCTTCTTTTTGTGTTCGGATTCACCATTGATGGCTTCCTTCGTCCAGGCTACTCGCCCATCCATCAAGTGGTGAGCGATCTGGGCATTGGAGAGAACGCATGGATTCTGAACACGGATCTCGTGGTCTTTGGCCTTCTGTTCATGCTCTTCGCCATCGGCTTCTATCAAGCGATGCTCAAGTCGATCGGCGGGAGGAAGTTGATTGCCAGTACTTTGCTTCTCTTACTCACTGGAGCAGGAGCAGTGAACGATGGCTTCTTCGCCGAGTACAATCCCGCAGACCCAAATTCCGCCTTTCGAGATATACTGCATAGTCTTGGCTTCCTCATCGGGTTCGTCTCGCTCATCATCGCGCTCTTCATGATCGGGCTACATCTTCGGAAGGATCGCGCGTGGCGCCGCTATGGGTGGTACTCGATATTCACCAGTCTCGTCACGTTGTTGCTCCTCCTCTTACCTTACGCCCTTCCTCAGTATGGAGCGCAGTTAGGAGGTCTCAATGAAAGAATGTTGCTGGTCGTAGCCTTTGCCTGGCATGTGGTGACGGGATGCCGGCTCTTCGCTCTCGAAGGACCGCAGTAGGATGGATCATGTGTGATGCCCATCACTTCTCGTTTATGACGATGCACGTGACGTTTTCATGACGCGCACTGGCGCTCGATATGGGCACTGCCTCGAGTTCGACAGCACACGCCATCAACAATACACCTGGGGCGATCAGCCATAGCAAGGTGAGATGCTTGCTGAACCTGTCGAATTCACACCACACGTTGAAGGGAGCCTTCAGCTAAGCAAAAACGCTCTCATTCCCATTGTTGGGAGACGGGGAGAATACGCCAATTGGTTTCAAAGATGCGCTGGTGCAGTTCTAACTCGACAATGGCAGCAAGGATACTTTTCTGACGCTCAGCATCGGCGGCACTCGTGACTTGAAACGGCCAGAAGCCAGCAATACTTCCAGATAGGTGAGGATGCAGAAAGCCCTGAGAGTAGTTGACGATGATACGCACCGGCTGGAGTGGTCCATGTGGCCCCCGCATGATTCGTGCCGCTCGCTGTTCTGGCCAGCTTAACTCAAAGCGGGTCACCAGATCGCCGGTGCCATCATCTTCCGGGCCGATTACCTGCACATCGCCAGTGCCGTTTAAGAACAGGGTATTGGCCTCCTCCAAAATCGCCACGGCAACCGGTCTGAGCAGTTCGATTCCTCGACGGTACACCACCTCTTTTGCACCGCGACTCATTGCTCCCTCATAGGTGCCGGATCGCAAATCTTGCAGGTGACGAAGCAGATCGTCAGCGCGGACTGTGAACGCGGGCGGATGACTCATTTTGCGCTCCTTTCCTGGAATAGCTTTTGCAGTCCAAAGTTCATCTTGTTCTACCTTCCTTTTTTCAACCGGGTGGGGGTCTATCGGAAATATTGGCCCTCCAGTGATATACGTGCATGCGATTGACAGCATGTACTATGCGATTTATCGAGGTGTTCTCCTCTCGCGTAATTACTATAGCAAAGAAAACTGTTACATGTCATGGCGCGAAAGTGCTATTGAAGGTATAATAAATAAACTGTACCCCATGGCAGAACTCAGTAGGATCTGCGAACGATTTTCATTGGAGGAACCGTTACTAAAATCTACAGTTTTGGGCGTTAGCTGTAGCTATCCGCACAATGTGAGCATAGTCTCTGTCGAATAGGATGATCGAAGCTTCACAGAATTACGCCAGCCGTTCAGGTAGATTCTTCCTGCGTAAAGCAAGCGGCCCCGAGGGACCGGCGGTGGTAACCGTAGCACCGCAACCGCGCCCATATAGGACACGGCTTTCACTGCTGCGTCAGCAATGGAAGGATGATATATGCGTCCGGTGGTTTGTGCGTGTAAGATCTCGGTGACCCCAAGGCGGGCAATGTTGAGTGAGGCAGCATAGTCTCGTGAGCCGTTCCACTGACAATGTGAATTTGAGCACACGAGCCAGGCTCCCCAATCATTGACCGTATCAAGATGGGCTGGTGAGCGGTAGGTGTCGGCAGGCTTGCCGCAATGGGGGCACGTATGTGATGTTTTCCGGGGCTGTTGCCATTCGAGCCGAATGCCCGAAAGAAAGCATTTATAGCGAAGGGTGTGCCATAACTCCCCTCGGATTTGGGCGTTGTTGCGCCAGTTCCTCCACCGACCTTGGGTGTTTCTGCCCCGTCCCGTGGATTTCATCGACTTGAGGGATTCTCCCGCGATCAATTCACAGCCAGAAGCTGTGGCGAGCAGGAGCAGCACATTCGCGGCGAGGTGAGCGAGGTCTTTGTTTCTGGCCTCATACTTTCGCCAGCACTGGGCAATCTCCCGGCGCAACACCGCAAGTTGTCGCGTGGTCGGCTCCCGCCTGGGATCGCCCTCGGGAAAACCGTCGCGGCGGGCTTCTAACCTGGCCACTTTCGACTTGAGGAGGTCTATTTGCCGCCGGGTGCGGGCTTGTCGCCCATCAAAGGGCCCGGTGTCTAGGAAGAAAGGACGTCCGACTTGGTGACCTTCTAGATCGACCACGCTTGCAGTGACAAGCGTACGCACGCCCCAATCAAACCCAAGCACAGAGCGCATGGAGGACCATGAGGCCGCTTCGGTAACAGGAACTTGGACGATAAAATCGAGAACAGCGTAGCGGGTTCCATCTGGATGGTTGATTTCCCGCAAGCTGGGAGCCAGCGCCTCTCCCTTTTTGAGACGAGCGAGGATTTGCTCAGGCAGAGCCATCTTCGTGGTTTTTTCACGCCAGGTGCGTGCCCATTGGCCTGCTTCATCGGGATATCGGATGGCAAGCGTCACCTGCTTTTGCTCCAGGTCAATCTGCATGCGGTAAGATTGGCCCATCGCCCGACCATCATCACCTGCGTAGGGTAAGATGCCTGTTTTCAGCACAGGGATGGTCTGCATCTCTTCGTAGCTCTCGGGGAAGCACCCATTGGCCAGATAGAAATTACACGCTTGTTCGATCAGGTTTTGCAGTGGCTTCATTGGGTAAGCGCAGCGGATAACTTAGGGATTGTTGATCACGGTCTGAGCGCACTTGAGGAGTTCCTTTTGCTTGTGCGAACGCATTCCATACAACCGACCAGAAAAGGAAGCGAGAATTGCCAGCAGGTCATCAGTCAATTCCTGCTCTGGTGTTTTCTCTTCACCGGGCGAGAGGATCGTGAGCGTCACTCCGAAACTGTCAAATAAGGTCTCCAGATACTCTTGTCCGAAACGAGTCAGCCGGTCGCCGTACGTGACGGCAACTTCTCCCACCCGGTCTTCACAGACCATCTTGAGCAGCCGCAAGAGGTGCTTGCGTGTAGCAGAGACGCCAGAACCAATATCGGAGAGGACTAGCGTTTTGCGTCCCGGTCGCTCGGCCTTTGCCCACACTTGCAAGCGTTCTACCTGCGTGTCCAGGTCATCTTTTTGTCCCTGCCCGCTTACCCGCCCATAGAGCACCAGGAGTCGCTCATCGGTCGAACCTTTGAGCTGCTCGATTTCACTGCGGGGAATACGCGCTTCCAGACCGATGCGCACCGCCTGGATCTTTCCCAGTTTGATCCAACGTCGGACGGTGAAGGGATGCAGCCCTAGCTCATACGCTGCTACCCCAACTCGCAACAGTTTGGGTTCTCTGGAACCTTCAGATTTCTGTCTTACCATACAGTAGTTAGTATAGGGTAATTACAGAAAAAAGGCAACTGTTTGTAACCCCTGTCACCCCTTTTTCTGAGAAAAGAACACCCATGCTACATGTGTTACAAGTGCGACAAGTGCGACAAGTGCGACAAACAGCAAGCAACATTTTTTGGTGGAAAACTTGCATATCGGATTTATTAGGAAATATGGATAAATCCTTGACAAGGTTGTGAGGTACATGCTATAAGTTAACTATCAGATTTGCATCTGTATAAAGTAGAAGCATCGATGGGACGAGTAACAGTTGCTGTTGCGTCCAGAGAGTGGGCGGTTGGTGGAAAGCCCATACGTCAATACACTGTGAAAAAAAGCCCGGAGCCGCGAGAAGAAATCGCTTCAAGCGAGAGTAGACCTCTGCCGGAGGCCCCCGTTAACGGGCGGGAGTATGTTAGTACTCGACGAGGTTGATGTCGTGAGGCATCAACGAATGAAGGTGGTACCACGAGAGTTGTGTATTTCGCTCTTTGTCCTTCTCTGTACGAAGGATGAAGGGCGTTTTTATTTGTCCTTTATTTCATCGAAAAACTTGATAGCACAAATGCCTTGAAGGGACGAGTAGCGGTTCCAGGTTGCATCCAGAGAGCGGGCGATTGGTGGAAAGCTCGTATGTCAACCAACCGTGAAAAAAAGCCCGGAGCCGCGAGAAGAAATCGCTTCAAGCGAGAGTAGACCTCTGCCGGAGGCCCCCGTTAGCGGGCGGGAGTATGTTAGTACTCGACGAGGTTGATGTCGTGAGGCATCAACGAATGAAGGTGGTACCACGAGAGCTGTGAATAACGCTCATCGTCCTTTCCTGAACGAAGGACGATGAGCGTTTTTGTTTGTCTAGCGTCATATAGTCGAAAAGGAGGATTACAACCAATGGCACACTGCCCAGAATGTGAAGCCGCAATTACTGTGCAAGGTCTCCTGGTTGGGGAGATCACCTATTGTCCTGATTGTAACGCGGAACTGGAAGTACTGCGCCTGGAACCACCGGCCGTAGCGCTGGCACCCCAGGTTGAAGAAGATTGGGGAGAGTGACACGATGCGCCTGGCTATTCTCACATCGCGCATTCGCGTGGAAGAGAGACTATTGATCGATGCGCTGAGACAGAGGGCAATTGCATTTGACATCGTTGATGATGGAGAATTGCTGCTCGACCTGTCATATCCTGATGAGCGATGGCGTGAGTATGATGCTGTCCTCTGCCGCAGTATGAGTCAATCGCGTGGGTTAGCAATGCTGCATGTATTAGAGCACTGGGGCGTACGCGTCTATAACCCGGCAACTGTGACTGCAACGTGTAACGATAAGCTGCTCACGACATTGGCGCTGCTCCGTGCAGGTATCCCGACACCGCATACCATGCTGGCCTTTGATTCCCAGGTGGCCATTAAAGGTATGGATATGTTGAGTTATCCGGTCGTGCTTAAGCCTACATCCGGGTCGTGGGGGCGCTTGCTAGCCCGTATTAATGACCGCGATGCTGCAGAAGCGGTGCTCGAACACCGGGAGATGCTCGGCTCCTATCAGCATCATATCCACTATATACAGGAGTATATTGCCAAGCCACAGCGTGATATTCGTGCGTTTGTCGTTGGTGAGCGTACCATCTGTGCAATCTATCGTACAAGTGAACACTGGGTCACAAACACCGCTCGTGGTGCGGTTGCCAGCAATTGCCCGGTTACCCCTGAGCTTGATAGCCTGTGTGTGCGTGCTGCACAGGCTGTCGGTGGGGGTATCCTGGCAATCGACGTGCTTGAAGACGAGCGGCGCGGCCTGCTGGTCAATGAAATCAATGCCACGATGGAGTTCCGCAATAGCATTGCTCCAACAGGCGTTGATATACCCAATGCAATGCTTGACTATGTACTTAGTTGCGTGCAGGAGGAGGCTGTAAGATGAATCGCCTGCGTGTTGCTATCATTGGCGGGTCTGGTTATACAGGAGGAGAACTGGCGCGGCTCCTACTCTTCCATCCACGGGTTGAATTGACTCAGGTGGCATCTGGCAGTCATGCCGGGCAATACTTGCATAGCGTGCATCCGAATCTGCGTAAAATCAGTTCTTTGCGCTTTTGTCATCCCGACGATCTGAAATCATGCGATTTGCTTTTCCTTTGCCTGCCACATGGCTTAGCCTCCAGGGAGATTGAACGCTACCGGTCAATTGCGCCACGCGTCATCGATCTTTCAGCCGATTTCAGATTGCGCTCTGCCGGGCTTTACGAACAATGGTATGGCGAGCCGCATTGCGCATCCCATCTTCTGGATGAGGCTGTCTATGGCCTGCCTGAACTACACCGTGAGGAACTGCCTGGTGCGACGCTCGTAAGTGGCACCGGGTGTATGGCAACTGCAGCCATCCTGGGATTGGCTCCACTCTACCGGGCCGGTCTCGTGGACGATACACTTCCTCTCGTAGTGGAAGCCAAAGTCGGCTCATCGGCAGCAGGTGCCACACCAGGTTCCGGCAGCCATCACCCCGATAGGAGTGGTGCCGTGCGCTCATTTCAACCTACCGGGCATCGTCATACTGCCGAACTCATACAGGAGCTTGGTCGAGCCACTGGCGGAGAGCTTCGCCAGCACGTCGCCTTCTCTGCAACGGCGGTCGAGTTAGTGCGCGGAGTACTTGTTACTGCCCATCCCTTTTTGAATGAGAATGTAGACGAGCGTACGTTGTGGCGGCTCTATCGCGAAGCCTATCAACACGAGCCATTCATCCGGCTGATCAAAGAACGCAGTGGTGTTTACCGGTATCCCGAACCGAAGATTTTGGCGGGAAGTAACTATTGCGATATCGGCTTTGAACTCGACCCTGTTCAGCAGAGGGTAGGGGCGGATGGAGGGAAGCGTCTGGGAGACACTTCGAGGGAGGAAAGGAGGCGCGTAGTGATCATCGCTGCCCTGGACAACCTGCTGAAAGGCGCAGCTGGAAATGCTGTACAAGCTCTCAATTGTGTATACGGTTGGGACGAGTCGTTGGGATTGACCTTTCCTGGTCTGCATCCCGTATAGTGTTGCAGTATCCTCAAAGCGGATCGTAAAAGAGAGCAAGCCCTGGCCTCGCGCTGCGCCTTTAGAAGAGTGTACATGAGGAGGCCCAAAGGGTCAATTGATTATACATTAGGAAGGATAGAGCTTTGCTATGACGCTTGTCGTAAAGATTGGCGGTAGCCCGGGGGCCACCACTGCGAACGTCGTGTGTGAGATAGCGAAGTGTGTTGCTCAGGGAGAGCGTATCGTCGTACTGCATGGAGGATCTGATCTCACGAACTCGCTCTCTGAGCGTTTGGGGCACCCGGCACGTATGGTTACCTCACCAGGTGGGATGGTCAGCCGCTACACGGATAGCGAAACCCTGCACATCTATGCTATGGCTGTGGCCGGACAGATCAATACCGAGCTGGTGGCCTGCTTGCAGCAACAGGGTATCAATGCCCTCGGGCTGGCTGGAGTAGATGGGAGACTGCTGCTGGCGAGACGCAAGTCAATTGTACGCTCGCTCACTCCAGAGGGACGCCTACAAATACTGCGCGACGACTACACCGGACAGGTCGAGCGGGTGAATGATAGACTGCTCCGGCAGCTGCTCGATGCTGGCTATACCCCCGTCATCGCGCCACTGGCATTAAGCCGGGAGGGAGAACGCCTGAATGTGGATGGAGACCGTGCAGCTGCTGCAGTTGCCGTCGCGCTACAGGCCGAGGCCCTGGTCATCATGACGAACGTTCCCGGTTTGTTGGCCGACCCAGGGGACAACGCTACGCTCATCCGTACTATCCCTGCCGAACGCATTGCAGACTTCGCTGAATATGCTCAGGGCCGTATGCGCAAGAAATTGCTGGGTGCGCAGGAAGCCATACAGGGCGGTGTGCCCCGAGTCTGTATTGGGAGCATCTCGTTGTTAGAGGTGCTCAATGGAGTGGGAACAACTATTGAATCATCCTACAGTTCAAGAGAAAGGATCGGCATATGATTGCTGCCATCGACCTCGAAAACACCTACAGTTGTGGCGTGTACAGTAAGCGCCCTGTAGTTATCGTACGGGGATGCGGCGCCTTATTATGGGATGCCGATGGACACGAATATATCGACTGCACCGCAGGCTACGGCGTGGCGAGCGCCGGGCATGCGCGGCCAGAGGTTGCTGCTGCCATTGCAGCGCAAGCACTGCGCCTCCTCACCTGTCCAGAAATTGTCTACAACGATGTACGGGCTCGTTTGCTTGAACGCCTTGCATGCCTTGTGCCGGAAGGACTCACACACATCTTCTTATGCAACAGCGGTACCGAGTCTGTGGAGGGGGCCATCAAGTTTGCACGCATTGCCACTAGGCGCGCAGGAATAGTTGCGGCGCTGCGGGGCTTTCATGGCCGCACAATGGGTGCGCTTTCGGCAACATGGGAACCGCACTACCGTGAGCCCTTCGCGCCGCTCGTTCCCGATGTCAGCCATATACGTTATAACGATCTCGCAGCTGCCCGAGCAGCCATCAATGAGCAGACCGCGGCAGTAATCATTGAACTGGTGCAGGGGGAAGGAGGTGTTCACGTGGCTTCGGATGAATACGTGCGGGGTCTTGCTGCACTTTGCCGTGAACGCGGGGTCTTGCTGATTGTTGACGAAGTGCAGACGGGCTTTGGGCGTACGGGATCTCTCTTTGCCTGTGACCACTATGACCTGCAGCCGGATATTCTCTGCCTCGCAAAATCCCTGGCCGGTGGTGTTCCTATGGGGGCGGTCTGCCTGGGTCCGCGCGTAATGGAGAGCGGGCGTATTACCAGGGGCATCCACGGCAGCAGCTTTGGCGGCAATCCATTGGCCTGCGCAGCTGCCCTCGCCACCCTGGACATCCTTGAACGAGAAGCTCTACCGGAGCGTGCGGCTGCACTTGGCTCACTCGCTCTTGATCGACTAAGAAAGCTACGAACTCCGCTCATCCGCGAGGTGCGCGGGAGAGGATTGTTACTTGGCATCGAACTCAGCCGACGCGCTCAACCGTACCTCGAAGCACTGTTTGAACGAGGCATCCTGTCTCTTCAGGCCGGCCCAAACGTCATTCGCCTGTTACCTCCGCTGGTAATTACGGAGGCACAACTGGAACGGGTACTGACTGCGGTAGAAGAGGTGCTTGTGGAACGGGATGTGACAGGGCGAGCACAAGGGACTATGTTGGCGAATGAAAGAACGAGTGCGACACAGCCGCATTGGCTCGACCAGGTCGACCACGAGGGATCGCCCCTACCATGGACGAACGGAGCCCAGCAGCGCTTTCACGACATAGAGGGAGCGATCGCTCGTGGTCACGCTGGTAACCTGACCTATGATGCAAACGCAGAAATAGCGCTTCTCTATAAGATGCTCACTATTCCGAGCTATTCGGGACGGGAACGAGATTTAGCCCAGTACATGGTTGAGCAGGCACAGCAAATGGGTTTGCAGGCCTCTATAGACGAGGCTGGAAACTTCATAGCCACCACGCATCTTCTTGAAACCAGTACGAACCAGCAACCTGTTATCTTGCTCGGTCATATGGATACAGTGCGTGGTCACGTTCCGGTGAAATTACAGGATGGTGAGCTGTATGGCCGGGGCGCGGTAGATGCCAAAGGTCCGTTGGCGGCTTTTCTGAGTGCCACAGCCCGGCTGGTACGTTCCAGGCGCTTAGACTCCTTGCAGCATCCAGTTGTTGTGATAGGAGCTGTTGAAGAGGAATCTGCGACCTCTCGTGGGGCGCGAGCAGTCGTAGAACGCTATCGGCCTCTTGCCTGCATAATCGGCGAGCCGAGTGGAAGTCAGGCAGTGACGATTGGGTATAAGGGCAGGTTGCTGGTGGAGTACTGTGTTACGCGCCAGATACAGCATAGCGCAGGTCTGCATAAGAACAGTAACGAGGTGGCTGTGGCCTTCTGGAATCGAGTGCGTGACTATGCCACCAGTTGGAACGAGCAGCATGCGGCACATTCTACTTTTGCTGCGCTTATGCCATCGCTACGCGGCATTAACAGCAGTCAAGATGGGTTAGAGGAACAGACGCAGCTTCTTATTGGTTACCGTTTACCACCCGGGTACGATAGCGAGGGTTTGCGTATCCAACTGGAGCAATGGGCTTACAAAGATGAGGCTCAAATCAGTTTTTCAGGTGAAGAGGCGGCCTTTCAGACAACGCGTGCGATACCCTTATCGCGAGCTTTCATATCTGCTATTCGCTCTACCGGAGGACAACCAGTCTTCAAGCACAAAACGGGGACAGCGGATATGAATGTCGTGGGACCGTTCTGGGGACAGAACATCGTTGCATATGGGCCCGGTGACTCGCGCCTCGATCATACACCTCAGGAGCATATACGCGTCGCCGAGTATATGCATGCCATCGATGTGCTTGAATTGGTACTGGGGGAACTTGCCCTGCAAGGAGAAACGACACAATGAGATCGCTGGCTATTCTCGATTCGACGCTTCGCGAAGGTGAGCAATTTACCAGTGCCTTCTTTACCTTTGAGCAGCGACTGAAGATTGCGCGTTTACTGGATGCCGTCGGCGTGGAGTTCATAGAGGTTCCTTCGCCTGCCGTCTCGCCGGAGATGCGGCGGACGGTGCAAGCACTATGTGAAATTGGTTTGTCTGCGCACGTTGTAGCACATGTGCGCTGTGTCGAGGCTGATGTGCGGGCTGCACTGGATACATCTGTTTTCGGCCTGAATCTCTTTTATGGAACGTCAGCAGAGCTCCGTACCTACAGCCATGGCCGCCGCATCGACCAGCTTCTCGCCGATGCTGTACCGTTGATTCGACTCATCCGATCGACTGGGCGCTACGTGCGCTTTTCCGCTGAGGATGCCTTTCGCAGCGACCTGGTTGACCTGCTGACCGTCTTTGACGCTGTCGTTGAGGCAGGAGTGCAGCGCATTGGTTTGCCCGACACCGTTGGTATTGCCACACCGCGACAGGTTGAGCGGCTTGTCGCTCTCTGCGCTGAACGTTATCCACAGGTTGGTATTGAGTTCCACGGGCACAATGATACCGGATGTGCTATTGCCAATACTGTCGCGGCGCTGGAGGGTGGTGCAGATTGCCTCGACGTTACCGTCATGGGTATCGGCGAACGCAATGGTATCGCCTCGCTCAGTGGCCTGATCGCGCAACTCTATATTCATTACCCGGAGCTGCTGGAGACGTACGATCTCACGCAGCTGGCGCTACTTGATCACTTTGTATCGGAGTGCCTGGATTTGCCAATTCCCTTTAATATGCCGATCACTGCTCCAGGAGCATTTGCGCACAGAGCCGGTGTGCATACAAAAGCAGTGCTCAAGAATCCTCGTTCGTATGAGGTGCTGGCTCCAGCAGACTTTGGACTGATGCGCAGCATTGATGTTGGGTCTCGTTTCACGGGACGCTATGCCGTAGGGCATCGCGCTACGGCATTGGGGCTGCGCCTCAGCAATGACGAGGTTTGTCATCTTACTCAGGCTCTTAGAGAGCGAGCTGAATGCGGTTCGCTGAACCAGGAAGAAGTCGATGCATTTATTCATAGTTGGTGGGAGGAGGGGAGCGTATGTCGAGCGGAACGTAGTGGAGCCGACATAGCGCTGCCGGAGGGGAATCAGGAGAAAGGAAGTGTAACATGGGAACCTTAACCGAAGTAATCTTTAGCCACAAGTTGGGCCGTACGGTAGCGCAGGGCGAGACCGTCGTGGTGGATGTTGACCGCGTAATGAGCCACGATACGACGACTCCCCTGGCGATCCAGGCCTTTCGCAAATTGACGAATGGTGGGCGCGTCTTCGATTCCCAGCGCTCGCATATTGTGTTTGACCACATCGTACCAGCAGCGACCATTGCAGCGGCCACGCTGCATCGTGATGTGCGCGCGTTTGCACAGGAGCAGGACATTGGTATCTTGCAAGAGGGCATCTGCCATCAGGTAATGCCGGAGCGTGGTTATGTTACTCCGGGTGACATCATCGTTGGGGCCGATAGCCACACATGTACCTATGGGGCGCTCGGAGCCTTTGCTACTGGCATGGGCTCTACCGACATCGGGGTTGCCTATGCAACCGGGCGAGCCTGGTTTCTTATCCCGCCAACAATCAATATCCACATGACGGGAAGACTTCCCTCTGGTGTTTATACGAAGGATGTGACTTTTGAAATGGTGCGCAAAGTAGGTGTTGATGGCGCCAACTATCGTGCCATCGAGTATACGGGAGAGTTGGTCGAGCAGATGTCGGTGAGTGAGCGTTTCACCATCTGCAATATGGCGATTGAAATGGGCGGCAAGGCGGGACTCGTTGCCCCCGATGCAACGACCCGGGCGTGGTTGCGTGGTCGTATCGACCGCGATTATCCCATGCTGGCACCATGCAATCCGCGTTACGAACGGGTGGTGGAGATTGATGCTTCGGAACTGTCACCGCTGATTGCCTGTCCGCCGGATGTCAATAATGTTGTCCCGGTTGAGGAGGTCGAGCAAGTGAAGATCGACCAGGTGTTTCTTGGCACCTGTACGAACGGTCGACTTGACGATCTTGCTATCGCCGCAAACATCATGCGGGGTAAGACGCTTCACCCCCAGACACGTATGGTGGTTGTTCCCGCTTCTCGCGAGGTTTACCTGGAAGCGATGCGGCTGGGCTACCTGGAAACGTTTATTCAGGCTGGCGCGTCGGTTGGCACTCCCGGTTGTGGCCCCTGTATTGGCCGGCACTATGGTGTACTGGCACCTGGTGAGCGCGCTTTGACGACAATGAACCGCAACTTTACGGGGCGTATGGGCGATCCCACTGCCGAAATTTATCTTGGTAGCCCTGCTACTGCTGCCGCGACTGCGCTGAGCGGCCGCATTACCGATCCGCGCAACTTTTTGTAAAGGCCGAATTAGCGCTTGCAGGGGTATGTTATTTGTGGGAAAGGGAAGGACCGCACCTGTTGATCGCTTTGCTTGCTGTTTGTTTCACTTGTTTCATTTGTTTCACTTGTTTCACTTGTTTCAAATGTAACAGGGGTGCTTTTGACAGTTGCGGAGTCGCTTCCGATGGCAATATCACAAATATCTACCTTTGAAATTCGAATTATCGGGTCCACAAACGGAAGAAAGGAACAGAACATTATGGGCCGTATATGGATGCTGGGTGACAATGTGAACACAGATGTCATCATTCCGGGACGCTACAACGTGACTACTGATCGCACACAGTTAGCTCGTTACTGCCTGTGTGAGGTGCTGCCAGAATTTGCACAACAGGTGCGGGTAGGTGATGTGGTGATAGCTGGCCACAACTTTGGCTGTGGCTCATCGCGCGAACACGCTCCGGCCGCTTTACAGGCGTGCGGCGTGCAGGTTGTCATTGCTCGCAGTTTCGCTCGCATTTTTTATCGCAATGCCGTAAATATTGGTTTGCCAGTGCTCGTCTGCGAGGAGGTTGTTGCTGCCAGCGCTGATGGACAGGATATAGAGTTAGACCTGGCGACCGGTGTTATTCACAATGTAACGACCGGGCAGGCGTTTCAGGCTGAACCCTTGAATCCCTTTGTAGCGCGTATCGTGGCGGCGGGTGGAATCATCGAATATATCCGCCAGGAAGGGGCGCTGCGATGATTCCGGGATTCCTCAGGCGTTTATACCCGTTGTCAGAGCAACCGACCGTCTGTGTGATCGCTGGAGATGATGCTGCTCCCGAGGTAGTGCGTCCGACTGTGGAGGTGCTGCGCATGTTAGCACCGGATATTCACTTTGTAGAGGCTCATAGTGGACGTGAGGCATCAGAGTGCTATGGTGATGCGTTTCCCGACGAGACCCGGAGGAGGATAGATGCTGCGGACTGTACTCTGTTCGGAGCAAGCGGCGGACCAAGCAGGCCTATCCTGTGGTATCTCCGTTGGGGCAAGGAGACGTATGTGAATGTACGCCCTGTGCGATGGTACCCAGGTTACCGCAGCCCAATGCTTCACCCGCAGCGTATCGATTACGTCATTGTACGCGATAATTTGGAGGGTATGTATCCACCTCGTGAAGGAGACATTGCAGAGCTAGATGCGTTAACCAGCAGCAGTTCATGGTGGCAGGCCCATCCCAGAGGAAAACGGGGAGCCTATGCCCTGCGTATCTGTACTGATGAGCAGATGTATCGCCTGGCGGTTGCCGCGTGTGAGCTGGCAATGGTCCGACAGGCTGCCGGCTATCCCGGTAGCGTGACTCTGGCTGCTAAGTACTCGATATTGCCGCGCACCGATGGGCGCTTGCGCGCGATCGTAGAGGAAACGGTGCGCGCCTATTCGAGTTTAAGTTACCAGGAATTTCTTATCGACGACCTGGCACGACGGCTGATTGCCTCTCCAGAGACGCTGGATGTTGTAGTGCTCTCCAATGAGCATGGCGATATCCTCGCTGATGTTGCCAGTGGTAGTATTGGTGGCCTTGGCCTCTCACCGAGCGCCTGCTTTGGCGAACATTATGCTTACTTTGAACCAGTACATGGCTCCGCGCCGGACCTGGCTGGAGGCGGGAGCATCAATCCCACAGCGATGATGCTCTCGGGGGCAATGATGCTCGCCTATCTCGGCCATACCGAACAGGCGCAGTGGTTGGAGCGGGCGATCGAACAGACCTACCGCGAGGGGGTTAGCTTGACCCGTGATCAAGGAGGGAGCGCGAGCACAATGGAATTTGTAGAGGGTGTCGTTGGAGCTATCGTACCTATGAAATAGTCACGAAGCAATTGTGTTTGGTAAATGTCCAAAGAGGAAGGGCGAGTTTTTAAACTCGTCCCTTCCTTCTTGCTGAAAGAGCAAAGGTTCAGTGGTTTTTTCGAAACATAGCTAATTGATTGAAAATGTAGTATAATAATGTCTGAGCTTTTATTGCAAATAATTTAGCTCGGACAAACGGGTACGTGGATACTGGAGGGGGAGACAACTGAGAAGATGCTGATCCTGGGTAATGCATTCAAATAGCTGTCAAGGGGCTAAAATTGCAAAACAAATTACTCACCACGACCGGTTCGCTGGCAGCAACCCTCATCGGCGTAGATGCTCCATTACCTCTATTTGACCTCGATAAGATCCTCACAATTGTCGCTGACACTTATAATTACACAGCCCCGGTCGATGATGAAAAACAATTCAATGACTCTAATCTAGCTGAACCTCTAGAGACATTCGCACAACTACTTAGAAAGCAACACAAACAGCGTGCTCATGTTTTAGCTTTGAACTGCGGCACGGGATGGGAAGCAAATTTCCTGATGGCCAGAGGTTTTGATCTTGTAGGGGTCGACACTTCCGCTGAGATGCTTCGAAGAGCGCGCAGCCGTGTCCCAGGCGGAAAATTCTTACGCATGAGGATGCAGAATCTGCAAGTTCCCCCCGAAGAGACATTTGACGCTATTTGGAGCACACGTACGCTCATTCATGTGCCTCAGGCCCTGGTAGTTGATTTATTAGCTTCCTGGAAACGAGTATTGAAGCCGGGTGGTATTTTAGGTCTCGGTATCAACGTAGGGGAGCGTAACAGCTGGGAGATAAGCGAGGAGATGTCCGGGTCGCCGATGTTGTATCACTATTTCGCTGATGGCGAACTAGAAGAGGCGCTCGAAGCTGCTGGATACCAGGTAGTGGAAAAAGCTCATATTACAGGCAAGTCCAATTCTGCCGAGTCCCGCAATTTTTTTGTCTTCGCACAAAGAACTGACGCAAGCCTGGATAAGACCATTTATTCACAATATGCGCAGTATGATGAACATGAAAAACGAAGAACAGTACGACCTGAAGACCTGGAGTCGGCCATTGCTTTACTTCTACATACCGGTTCCCTCACACCTGTAGAACAAACGAACCTTTGCTTGTTGTACGATCAGTTAGCCTTACGGGATAGAACTGATGAATATCGCTACAAACTAGCGGCGCAGAAATTGAAACTTCACCTGCAAACGCCAGAAACCCTTTTCGCTGAAGACTTTGCTGTGTGGCTTGCAATGGGTCAATTACATCTTAAGCTGGCTCAGTATCCGCAGGCCACTTCATGCCTGGAACAGGCCCTTAGACTTCAACATGATCACTTTGCTACCCTAGTGTGCTTGAGCTACGCTTACGCCGGATTGAGAAATTTCGATAAAGCGATTGCGACTGCACACTCAGCAGAGCGCCCCCCCGAACAAAGCCAGGTGAGTGATGAGGAAAGGGCAGAATTATACCATGCGCTAGGCCATTTCTACATTGGCCGCTGTCTTAAGGGCACTAATGAGGCATCTGTCCAGGATAGAGAGAAGGGTGACTACTACATGCAGCTTGCCTGTAGTACGGGGAAGAATGGATATCTTTATATTGGTTGCCTTGCAAGGATATATAATGAAACAAAGCGCTTTACAGAGACTATTCAGCTTTTTGATACTTTCGTTGAAAATGAGAAAACTCGCGCAGATGAGAAACTCGAGAACGCTTTATACTTTTACCGCGCGGAGGCAAGCATCGGCACAGATCGCTATGCCAACGCCCGCGCGCATTTAGCCCATGTCGAGCGCTACGCTCGGGCGAACCAGGACTGGGATGCGCTTGCGCATGTGAAGCTCTATCAAATACGTGCCGAGTTGAAGCGGAAAAATGTAGGGGAACTGAGTCCTGATGATATTCGCTCTCACTTATCAACCCTCTACGAGCACGAGCCTTCACCTTACGTCGCAGAATCCTTTAGACTCGACCGTGAGAATGTAATCAGTATATTGAGCGCATTCTACCTGATCAAACAGTCTATCAATGAACAGGCGCCTCCTGACAATTTTGATGAGATTTTAGCAGAGGCAATCTATTACCTGGAAAAAATGTACGAAAGGGGTGAAGAGCGCAGCTTGAACCTCCTGATTTTTGCTGATAATCCTGGCGCTGTACCTGGGGGGTTATATAAATACAACTGCGGGCCACAAACCTTCAGATTTGATGAAGTAGGCACAGATGTAACTGAAAGAGAAATGCATCAATTTCGGGTATGGGCGATTCTTGCTTTAACAGGCGAGGTACCTGCTTCAACACTCTCCGCGATCACTTTCGCGATTGGACGCTTCTCTCACGAAGGATACACCATTTATATCTACGACCCTAAAAGGGTCTTGCCTGAGTTTGTACGAAAATCTCTGAATAGCTTCTTCGTGGATAGCGTCGAGGAAATTGCGCAATTTACTTACATCAATATGCTCTACGATAGAGCGCGTGATTACCTCAGCAGTACGCGAGGCTCATCTGCTATTGATATCACGCCATCCAGGCAGAGTTCATCGAACATTGATTTGTTGCCAATCGAGGGGGAAGTGAGATAGTGCAAGAGCAACTTTCACAGAAACAGCAAGCGCTAGGTGCAGGAATACAAATGTCAGATGCAAGGCGGAGGCGTGCGGAAGAGGATTCACCCGGGCTCGTGCTCCAATATGATCTCATCCTGGGCTTTTTGCAGAAGATCGGGCCAGCGCTGGCCGAATATCCAGAACTGCACATGTTTTACTTTCCCGTCAGTTCTGAGCAACTCCTTTGCGTCTACTGTACAGCAGATATGCAGGAACCACTTCCCGTGGAACTCCGCCCTTACCTGATAACCACTCTTGCTAATGCTCGCCAGCTCTTCAATGAAACACTGGATGCGCGCTTTCTCTCGTCTTACCACCTGCCGCTGGAGAATCTCGAATACCAGCATGACACAAATCAGCAGAAAATGGTTCTAGAAATTATCTCTTCTACTCTTGGCGGTCAATTACCCTATACGCATCCAAAGGCTGCTACATCCCTCGTTATTTGTTGCCCAATTCCAGACAAACTCACAACTGCAAGCAAGCGCTTGCGTGACCTGATCGGCCTCCTCATTCTGTTCGGCGACGAACAGAATTTTTCTCAATCAAGCCATTCTTCACTGGTAAGAACAGTGAATAAGGAGTTCAATAGATATATCGAAGATACGGGACAATATGCCATCCGAGATCTGGATTTCTTTCTCTCATCGCTGATTAGCCAGGATGAACGTATCCAGGACAACCAAAACCGGGCGCTTGGCCTTATCGCTCATATGGTAGTTCATCGTTTCCGCAATTTCCGGCAGGTGGCAGAGTTCATTGTTCAAGAATATCCCACAGCGCAGGAGGTTAGTCAGGATCCAGACCATTACGAAGAGAAAATACAGGCAATGAAAACCCAGTTAAACAGGGCCTGGCGCCTGGAAAAACAGATACAATATGTAGAACGCGCACCCGACAAGACGCCAATAACATTGAGTGAACTCATCGATATTGTTGAGTATGTTTTCAATGAAATGAAAAAGCAGACGAAAAGTTCCATTGAGCTGGAGGTTGACATCCTCGATAGCTCTCGTGCAGAGCTGGTCTTATCGCCACAGACTGTCATCGAAGAAGTGTTTTATAACCATCTTGAGAATATGTTCCGAGCAATTGATCAACCAACTGTAGAGGACAAGAAGTTGTCCCTCCAATCTCATAACCAGGAAAAACTGCTTTGCCTCGACCTCATCAATTATGGACCAGCGATAGCTTCAGATGTTTTAGAGGACCTGCAACGCCTGGTGCGTGTCAACCGACCCAGTGGCTCGGGATTTGGTACGTTCTTGTCAGCAATGAGCATACGTCAGGTGGGCGGTGACCTGGAAGTAATCAGTCCCCTACCTGGCAAGGATATAGGTGTATGTATTACATTTAAATTTCCGCGCCCCTAGAAAGGAGAGATCTGCGTGGCCACCATCCTCATTGTTGAAGACCAGCCCGAAAACCAGTCACTATACGCCGATATTGTCTATCGCGTTCAACGCGAACTTGATCTTACCATTCAACTTCGTTCAGCTTCAGACTTTGAGAACGCTCAACAAATCCTGGAACGTGGTCTTGAAGAAACTGAAGAAGCTCCTCTCTTGATTCTGCTTGATATGGAGATCCCTTACAAGGGACGTAAAGACAAACGTGCCGGTTACCGGTTGATGCAACAGTATCGTGAGTATTTTGTTAGCTCCTATTGGGTGCCGCTGACCGCTAACATCGCATGGCATGAGAAAGACCTGTCTGGAGAGACTCCTCTTTTCGATGACTTATATAAATTACAGCCTTATAGTGACCGACGAGAGGCTAATTTTCGTAGCATTGATGGCATGATAGAAGCAAGTGAGTTAGAAAAGATGCTCTTTCCTTCGAGCAAGCAGGTGGATGATGATTCTTTACTTGGTCAAGCAAAAGGCGGAACTTTATACATTGCAGATTTTGACAGAATGGGGAAACAAGACAACGAAGAGAGCCAAAGGCTCCAAAGAAAATTGCAGCACTATCTAAAATACCGAAAATATGATGTGCGTATCATCGGGGGAGTTAATAGAAGCCGTAAAGGCTTTCCTGTCTTTAATAGGATTCTGCCTGAGCTACTAGATACGATGATTCCTCTAGACTTACCTCCCTTACGCGAACGAAAAGATGATATTCCCCTACTGATTGAAATTTTCCTGGAGCAATTCAATCAACAACGAAAAAAGCAGAGCGAGAGAAAGAGGTTTATCGATCTTCAACAGATCTATGAAATCCTGCAGGTACAGAACTGGTGGCATGGTAACATTGCCCAATTGCGTATGGTAGTGGAAGAAGTGCTATTGAAAACGCCATCCATGTCGGTCACAGCAGATGACTTCAGGCCAGTTCTAGAAGCGCATGGAGAGGATTCTGCCTCCGATACTGCGCCAGTATCCCCAGAAAAGGACGAAAAGCGACAAGCAAAGGTTACTAAACCGCCTCTTATTATTACCGATGAAGATTTGCGCAGATACGGCATTCGCTAACGGTTCGCCGGGGGAGTAGCATGAAATTTTTAGTCAGTCCGAAAGAGAATTTCTCCAATACTACTATCTCTATTAAGATACAGGATAGCGCTGAGACAATATTTCATATAGAATTGCCTGGCGGGCAGAACAACCTTACTGGTTGGTACGTTTGCTTCACGTACTTACGCAAAACGCAAGCTCAAGAGCTAAATGAACTTCTTGGCGCCGTACCCCAACTCCTTGAGGTACAAGTTGATGAAGATGCGCATCCAACGTACTTAAATGTGTTATACGCAATGTTTCAGTGGACAGGAGAAGAAAATCACGAGTTACAAAAACAAAGCTCCACAGAACATGACATACCCAACTTGTATGGCCTGCATCAACAGCTTAAACACGCACTTTTCAACTTCGAAGTAATTACCTCTTCCAATACTGAGTATTATGAGGCCATTTTCCCGCACCCAGGTCAAGAGAGACTGCCAGTTCATATTCCAAGCAACAGATTTGATAAGTCTCCCGTTCAAACGAGCCAGGTAGTACTCAAAATAGCTCATGAGAGAGATCCTAAATGTATTGAGTACTTCATTAACAACTACTCACACTTCCAGGAATATGTCATTAGCGCTGATCCACCAACTTTTAAAGTCTTCACCGGCCTATCGAAAGCCCTGGTTAAGCTAATAAAGCAAGAAAATGCTAACCTGGGCATCTATAACTCACTTGTCCCCGACATTTGCACATTTATCGTAAAAAATGAACTGGATAGCGAAGAACAGAAGGAATATCTCGAGCCAATTTTGAGTAGTTTTGAAGCCGTCGAACAGAAGTTAGAAAGACTGAACGGTATCATTACCGATGTCAAGAATGAAATTTTTCCTGGACGGATACTGGATAAAGCGAACGTTAGGCAGTTTAAGGAAGACAGTTATAGGCGATTAATGCATGTGATCAGCGTCATTTCAGGTCACTACTTAAGGCTCTATGATTTTGATAGCTCAGCTAATTTTTGGCGCAAGGCTAAAAGCAAAGACCCTGTACTGTGGTTCTTCCTGGCCCTTCACCGCTGGCCGTATTTATTCCTGGTTTTCCTGATAGCGTTATTGAGCCTGCCTTCCATTTATGCTTACCAGCATTGGCTAACAGGACAACCTTGCCCTCTTATTCTTGGTTCACCTGACTCGCTCATCGAAAATTCTTGTCATCCTACGTTCGCTTCACCTGTCCCAGAATTCATTGTAATGCTGACATGGTATCTTCTCCTTTTGCTCCTCATCTTTTTTATCTTCGCGCAGATTATGCGCAAGCGCTGGTTGTATTCTCAGCTGTTGCTACCACGCCTACTAGGAGCAGCTATCGTTGGCCTGCTTCCTCTACTGCTCAATGATCAATCCTGGAATATTGGTATTCTAAGTAGCCTGTTCAACTCGGTCTTCCTGGCACTATTTACCTATACAGGCTCCTTCATCTACGTATTCATCGAAGTACACAATATTAAGAAATTTATCAAGGGCTATTCGATTGCACAAGCCTTGAAAGAGAGTGGAAGAATCTTTCTTATTGCCCTTGCTGAGACGTTGTTTATTGTTACGGTTACCTCATCCCTCATCTTCCCCGCTGTGACCTCAAATATAGGAAACGTTATATTGAATTACAGGTTTGGCATCTACGCCTCCACATCCCTACTATCTTTTGGCTTCTTCCCATCTCTCATCATTCTCTGGACCGGGATCGCGCTTTTCATTGGTTCATTCGTCCAACTCTTGTGGCAGGATCAACGCATCACAGAGTCTATTTAGGGAGATGCGTAGCATGCTCTTACGGCAATACTGGAACGGGCAACTCGTCAATTCTGCCAGCGCAGGCAGCAAGAACTGTACGCGCCACACCCTCCCAACTCCACATTTCCACTGTAAGCTTCCTCGTAGCAGCCGTGAGGTCTTTGCGCTCGTCAGCGGGCATAGCAAGCCAGGTATTGATACGCTCTGCAATCTCTTGTACAGCGTTTTGGCCGACCTCGAATGAGAGCAGTCTCTGATGTTCTGAAGATACTACGTGGGAGAGTGCCCCTGCTACCTCTGCAAGCCCGGAGTGATTCGCCACAATAGGCCAAACACCACAAGCTGTAGCTTCTACGGCAACCATGCCAAATGCTTCTGGAAACGTGGATGGCACGACAAGAGTCTCCGCCAGGGGCAGCAGGTCAACAAGGACATCATGATCGAGCTTCCCGGTAAAGGTGAGTGTTTGCCGGATGTTGCGTGCGGCGAGGAAGTAATCATCATAGGCAGCGCCTGCCAAACCATCGAAGAACGCCTCCATGTATGCGAGATGATCGGCCTCCTCACCCTCTAATGCTCGACCGAGCCGTGCTATCTGGCGGATGACAGCCAGGTTTCCCTGCTCAATTGCTCGTAATAATAATTCAAGTCCTTCACGGTATGCGCCGAAGCCGACGATGAGAAGTTTGGCGCGTGGTTGACGAGCGAGGACAAGAGGCCATGCACAGAGAAGTAGATCAACACCCTTTGAAACAATCAGCTTGCCAACATAAGCAACGATACGATCATGGTTTGGATCAAGTGCTGTAATGTTTTGGGGAGCCTGCTCGTCGATTCCATCGGGGTCGTACCCCTGGCGAATTGAGAGGATCTCTGGCCACTCAAGCCTGTCTCGCTCCATTAAGGAGTCAATGCCCCTGGCCGCTGTTTTGTCAAAACCGGCCTTTTCCTTTGAGCCGATGGAGGCGATTACCTGTTGAAGTCCTGCGGCTTTTGCCTGCTGATCTCGGGGCGCAAAGGTTTCTATGTTAACTCCTGGTTGCCCGAGACGGACACGAGACTGGAGCTCTGGCTCATCAATCGTGGCAAAGAGTTGAGCCGCTATATGTCCACTTCCGACAAGTACTGCATGAGCACCAAGGATCCCCTCGCGTGCGTATGGTAGGAAGCGTGGGTATGGCTTGATAGTATATTCCAGGGCGCTGCCGTGAATCTTTATAGCATACGGTAGTAAGCCAGCGAGGGCGCGATGCAAGATACACGGCCCCATGATTGCATGGTTTGCAAAAGCAAGACCTGGTTTTGCAGCCAAAGCAACACTTCGTACGGCCGCAACATTCCTTGCAATATAGCGTTCGAGTTCTGCGTTTGTCAGTTCAGGGAAGGTGCGTACCACGAATCCTTCGTAGCGATCCCGTACATAGACGGGTAACAACCCTCCGATGTTGGGGCGGTAGATAGTACATCGACCCTGGAAGCAGGGTGCACGTTGCAATCTGACAATAATGGCGTCATTATCACAATCTACTACAGAATCGACGAAGTCGAGGGTATCTGGATGTTGCTCCTGTGTGAAAAGATGTACCTCATGACCAAGTTGAACGAGCGTACGCGCCAGGTTCGCATTATAGACGTTTGATCCTGTGCCGCGTAGCAGGTAGCCATGGAAAATAAGTATAGACTGCTTCACTAAAATAGTTTCTCCTATTCAAACAATACAACGTGTAGTGTAGCAGAGAAGGTACAAGAAGCTGTAAAAAAACTGTAAGAAAATTACAAAGAAATTGCGAAATGACCCGACTGTTATCAGAAAATCAACCTGTGATATACTGCTGATCATGTAAAAATAGGCAGGTAACCAGAGTACAGAGTTACTGAAAGAAGGGGCCGGATCGGCAGATATAAAAGCAAACACGGATTACCGGCTGTAGATGAGGTGAGAGTACTCAAGGCTCTCAGCCCGAAGAACAGCCCGAGGAAAAAACATTGACCCGTTACTTGTCTGAAACGGCAATCCTGGACAAGTGCGCTCGAATTGCCTCGCCCACTTGTCGGGTCGTTGCCGTGCCTCCAAGATCAGGAGTACGCACCAGTCCGCTTGCAAGGGTCTCTTCGATGGCACGCATCAGCATCGTTGCAGCCTCTTGCTCTTCAAGAAAGTCGAGCATCAACTGTCCCGACCAGATGGACGCAATGGGGTTGGCGATCCCTTTGCCTGCAATATCAGGCGCGGAGCCGTGAATCGCCTGGAACATGCTGGGGTAGCGTCGTTCTGGGTTGAGATTTGCGCTTGGCGCTAACCCGAGACTGCCCGAGATGGCCGCACCCAGATCTGTGAGAATATCACCAAAGAGATTTGAGGCCACGACGACGTCCAGGCTCTCCGGCTGAGAGACGAAGCGTGCGGCAAGTGAGTCGATGAGTTGTTGTTCATGCGTGATATCTGGGTATTCACGGGCCACGTCTCGGAACACGTCATCCCAAAAGACCATGTTGTACTGCATACTGTTGGATTTGGTTGCACTGGTCACCTTCTTGCGTCCATGGTGTCGGGCATACTCAAACGCGTAGTGCATAATCCGTTCCGTCCCTTTACGTGTAAAGACGATCGACTGGATTGCCACTTCTTCCGCTGTTCTTTGATGCACGCGCCCTCCTACGCCGGCGTACTCGCCTTCCGTATTCTCACGGATACACACCAGATCAATTTCCCTGGGACCCTTGTTTGCCAATGGACTCCTTACACCTGGCAGCAGACGCAGAGGCCGGAGGTTGACGTATTGGTCAAACTCTTGACGGATGGGCAACAGCAACCCCCACAGCGTGATGTGGTCAGGAACCCGAGGATCTCCAATGGGACCTAGCAGGATGCAGTTGAAGTTTCCTCGCTCAAGAATGGCAAGTCCATCTGCTGGCATCAAGGCTCCTTCTCGCAGATAGCGTTGCGTACTCCAATCAAACTGCTGGATGTCAAAGCGAAAGCCGCTATGCATGTCAGCAAGGATCGTGAGTGTTTGGACACTCACTGTCATGATCTCCGGCCCAATGCCATCACCCGGTAACACCGCTAGCCTATACACCTTCATCTTTCAACCTCCTTTTTCTCCACTCTTTCAGAGACAATGCACTTCATTCTCTCCAGTAGCAAGTATGTTATTAAAATGAGGTATTGTCAACGAATCTATTGGCCCATCTCAAGTGGAGAGTTTCTCGGCGAGAAAAGGGCCTCAACGTGGGGTTCGCTCCTGCGATTTGAGCCATATTATGGCTCTTCTGTCTCAGCGAGTTTCCCTCCTGTTGCACAGACGCATCACTATTGAGCTCTTGGGCAAGAGACTCGTCATCCGTCAGAAAATCTGTTATCATACAAGGGTGAAGTCAAAGGGAGAGTCTGGAGTCTCTCGCCATTGCCCAGACCCCCGCAACCAGCGTGGACCCGCGTGGAGCGCATCCAACAGTTAGAAGTATACTGGGAGGACCCAGGGAAGTCAGCCTCCATCAGATGCCATGTCACTTCCCATCCATTTCTTGGTGTCGGTGCTTTACGTAGAAAGGAGTGCGCTTATGAAGCGGTTCTCCTATCGTGAGCGAGACTATGCCTTTGGTCAGGCCATGCTGACCCTGCGGACAACCATTGGCCTCACGCAAGCGGGCCTGGCCGATCTGCTGGGGGTCTCCCGACGTGCCGTGGGAGAGTGGGAGGCAGGCAGCAGTTATCCCAAAGCTCACCATCTCCAACACGTCATGAGCCTGGCCGTGCGAGCCTCGGCCTTTGCGGCCGGGCGCGAGGAAGAGGAGATCCGTGCTTTCTGGAAGGCAGCGCACCAGAAGGTGCTGCTCGATGAGTCCTGGCTCTCCGCCTTGCTGAACCAGCCGTCTCCCCCACCTTCGCTAATGTCGGTTGAAGAGGTCCAAGGCGCTGCAGTGGAGAGCGCTCCTCCTGCTTCTCCGAGCAGCGTGGCACCGGCATCGCAGCCAGGACACAGTCCGCTGTCGGTTGTGCCAGCCGGAAGAAGAGTACCTGCTGCTCGTGGTCCACGGGTGGATTGGGGTGACGCGCTGGATGTGCCGAGCTTTTATGGGCGCGAAGGGGAACTGACCACCCTCGCCCAGTGGGTGGTGCGGGAGCGCTGTCGGGTGGTGTGCGTGCTGGGCCTGGGCGGCATCGGTAAGTCGGCGCTCGTGACGAGCGCCATGCACCAGTTGGCCGAGCACTTCCAGGTCGTGCTGTTTCGCTCGCTGCGCGATGCCCCCTCCCGCGAAGCGCTCCTGGAGGAGTGCCTCCAGGTGCTCGCCCCACAGCCACTGGATTTGGGAGCTGCCGACCTGGACCGACGCCTGGGCCTCCTGCTGGAGTACCTGCGGGAGCAGCGCGTGCTGCTGGTGCTCGACAACCTGGAAAGCCTGCTCCTGGAAGGGGAAGCGTCTGGCCATCTGCGTCCCGGCTCCGAGGGCTACGCCCGCCTGCTGCTGCGGCTCGCCGAAAGGGCGCACCAGAGTTGTCTGCTGCTCACCAGCCGGGAGAAACCCGCCGAGCTGCGGGTCCTGGAAGGCCGTCAGAGTCCGGTGCGCTCCTTGCGTCTGGGTGGGCTGGAGGTGGCCGCCTGCGCGCAGTTGCTAACCGAGCATGAGCTGGTCGGCTCCCCACAGGAGCGGGCGCGCCTGGTGGAGCGATACGGGGGCAATCCCCTGGCCTTGAACATTGTGGCGGAGACCATCGCCGATCTCTTCGGGGGCGCGATCGGTCAGTTTCTCGCCCAGGACACGCTGGTGTTTGGCAGCATCAGCGACCTGCTCGACGAGCAGTTCGCTCGGCTCTCGGCCCTGGAGCAGACCATCCTGTATTGGCTGGCGATTGCGCGCGAGCCGGTGACGCTCGAGGAGCTGCGCGCCCTGCTGGTAGCCAGGCTTTCGCCTGTGCAGGTGCTGGAAGCCGTCGACGGGTTACACCGCCGTAGCCTGATCGAGCGAGGGCAGCGCCCGGGCAGCTTTACGCTGCACTCGGTGGTACTGGAGTATGTGACCGCACACCTGGTTGAGCAGATGGCCGGCGAGATCGTGCAGGGTCGGCTCTCGCTCCTCGTCCAGCATGGGCTCTGTCAGGCCCAGGCCAAGGAATATGTGCGGCAGACACAGGAGCGGCTGCTCATGGCGCCCCTGCTGGTCCGCCTGCAGAGCGCGTCGCAGGGGCGCGTAGCTGTGGATGAGCGGTTGCGCTCCCTGCTCGATGAGGTGCGCACCTGGGCCCAGGAAGCCCAGGGATATGGACCAGCCACCCTGGTGGCGCTGCTGCGGCTGCTGCGCGGGGATCTGCGTGGGCTGGATCTATCCCATCTGGCCCTGCGCGGCGTGTCTCTGCAAGGCGTCGAGATGCAGGATGCCTCCCTTGCCGGGACCACGCTTCGCGATACCGTCTTTACCGAGGCTTTTAATGCCGCCCGGTCGGTGGCCATCAGCAGGAACGGAGAGTACTGGGCCGCGGGCAGCTGGCGTGGGGAAATGCGGGTGTGGCAGCAGGGAGGCCAGAGTTTGCACCTGGTCTGGCAGGCGCATACCGACACGGTGTCTACCCTCGCTTTCAGCCCGGACGAACGGCTGCTGGCCACGGGAAGCTGGGATGGCACCATCAAAGTGTGGGACCTGGAGCGTGGAACTCTGTCTGGGGGACAGGTAACCCTGCTCTGGACAAGTTGGCAAACCGACAGCATCCAGGGCCTGGCCTTTGCTCCCGATGGACGCATGCTCGCCAGCGGAGGAGATGGTGCGATCGTTCAGCTATGGGATGCGACATCCGGCACGAACCTGCAGATGCTACTTGGACCTCCAAGTCCTGTGTACACTGTGGCTTGGAGTCCGGATGGGAGTCTGCTCGCCAGTGGCGGCTTCGATGGACGCATTCGGTTGTGGCAGATGCAGGGGACACAATCCGCCATCTGTGTGCAGACGCTCGCAGGGCATACCAACTGGGTGTTGGGACTGGCTTTTGCGCCCGACGGTACACAGCTGGCCAGCGGGAGCTTGGACCGGACGGTCAAGCTTTGGGACGTGGCCAGTTGCGGCTTTGATGAAACGATCTGGCTCTGGGAGGTCGAGCAAGCCAACTCTCGCACGGCGCTGCATGGGCACACCGCCGCTGTGTACGCAATCGCCTTCACGCCCGACAGCAGGAGTCTGCTCAGTAGCAGTGAAGATGGCACCCTGCGGGTGTGGGACGTCGAAAGTGGGCAGTGCGTGCGCATCGTACAGGGCTATGCGGTCTCCCTCTACGACGTGGCCTGGAGTCCGGATGGCACCCAGCTCGCCAGTGCAGGCTCGGATACGCTGGTGACCATCTGGGATGTGGTCGGGAGAGGAGGGGGGACGCAGCCCAGGGTGTTGTGCGGACATCGCTGGAACGTTCGTGGGGTGGCGTGGAGTCCGGATGGGCGGCTCCTGGCTAGCAGCGGGACGGGCAATGCCATTGAACTGTGGGACCCGACCACGGGAGCCAGTGTCCATATCCTTCGGGATCCCGACAGCCCCGACACCATCTTCCTGGGCATAGCATGGAGTCCGGATGGGCGGCTGCTGGCCAGTGGAAGCCATCTGCATGGGGTGCAGGTGTGGGATGTGGCAGCGCGCATCCGCCGCTGGGTCGGCCGCGTGCACCCGACCAGGATCCGCCGCGTGGCCTGGAGTCGGGACGGCACGCGGCTGGCCAGTTGTGGCGATGATGGCAGCGTGTGCGTGTGGGAGGCCTCCGACGGCGCGCTACTTCAGAGGCTGCAAGGGCATAATGGCCTGGTTGCGAGCGTGGTGTGGAGTCCGGATGGCACCCGCCTGGCCAGTAGTGGCGGCGGTGGAGGGGAGCTGTTCGTGTGGGATGCGCACAGCGGGGAGCGCGTGCAAACCTTGAGTGGGCATCTCGGGAGTGTTATTGCCGTGGATTGGAGTCAGCTCGAAAATCTACTGGTCAGTGGAGGCAGCGACGGGATGCTTCGCTGGTGGGACGTGCAGCATGGGGAGTGTTTGATGATGCGAGAGGCGCATCAGGGGACGATCCAATCGCTCAGGATCAGCTCCGATGGCCGCATGCTGGCCACTTGCGGCGATGACAGTACCATCAAGGTGTGGGATCTCGAGAACGGCGAGCACCTGCGGACGCTGCGGCGCGACCGGCCCTACGAGCGGCTCAATATCACAGGGGTGAAGGGATTGACTGAGGCGCAGAAGGTGACATTGCGCGGGTTAGGGGCGACGGAGGACATTCCTGCGTCAAACACCCAGCAAGCTCCAACGTCTTGAGCGACACCTACTTCCGACACTCATGAGATTTGATCTTGCTCTCCCTTCCCTTGCTAGAGTATACTACTTTAGCAAGGGAAGGGAGAGCAGATGGCAAAACACAAAAAAACCGATCAGCACGAACGGGAAAACGCCTTCGGGCGCTCCTGTGCGCGGTTGCGCAAGCACATGCACCTGACCCAACGAGAACTGGGCAGGCTCCTTGGCCTCAGCGAGCAAGCCCTTCAGCAGTGGGAGCGCGGCGTCCACTTTCCCACCGTCGAGCATCTCAAGCGCTTGCTTGCCCTCGGTCTCCAGCACCATGCTTTTGCCCCCCGTCAAGAGCACGAGGAAGCGCAACAGCTGTGGCTGGCCGCCGGGCAGCCGCCGGCGGACTTCGAGGCCTTCTGGATGCAGGTGCAGCTCGCATCAGCCTCTGCTCCCCCTGCTCTCGTGGTCCTGAAACGAGGGGCAGCTCACAGCGAAGCGCCCAGGGCCCAACATCCGCCTCTACCCCCCTCGTCGCGCTTCGATTGGGGCGATGCCCTCGCTGTGCACGCTTTTTACGGGCGCGAGGCCGAGCGCGTGCTGCTGGAGCAGTGGGTGCAGCAGGAGCGCTGCCAGGTGGTGAGCGTGCTAGGAATGGGAGGCATCGGCAAATCGGCGCTCTCGGTCACCTTCATGCACCAGGTGGCCTCCTCGTTCCAGGCCGTGGTCTTTCGGTCTGTACGCGATGCCCCGCCATGCCTGGAGCTGCTCGCCGACTGCCTGCACGTGCTCTCGCCCGAGATGCTGCCGACCTTGCCACCCAACGTTGATCGACGCATCGACCTGCTGCTGGAGTGCTTCCAGACGCAGCACTGTCTGCTCGTGCTGGACAACCTGGAAACGCTGCTGCAAGAGCACGATCCAGAAGGCCACTTTCGTCCGGGCTATGACGATTACGCAGAGCTGCTGCGCAGAGTGGCCCAGACGCCGCACCAGAGTTGCCTGCTGCTCACCAGCCGGGAGACCCCGGCCGAGCTCAGACATCTGGAGATCCGCCATGCTTCCGTGCGCGCCTTGCGCCTCGCGGGGCTGGAGCCAGCTGCTTGCGAGCAGCTCTTAGAGGAACGGGATGTCGTTGGCACCACGCAAGACCGGGTGCGCCTCGCCCAGAGGTATGCGGGCAACCCGCTGGCCTTGAACATTGTTGCTGAGGCCATCTCCGACCTCTTCGGGGGCGAGATCGGTCAGTTCCTCGCCCAGGACACGGTGATCTTTAGCAGCATCCGTGATCTGCTTGCCGAGCAATGGACACGCCTCTCGGCTCTGGAGCAAGCGCTGCTCTTCTGGCTGGCGGTCGTGCGCGAACCGGTGAGCATCGAGGAGCTGCTCTCGGTGCGAATCACGCCGCTCTCGCGTGCCCAGGTGCGTGAGGCACTCGAGGCGTTGCAGCGACGCTCGCTCGTGGAGCGGGGAAAGGCAGAGGCAGGGCTGGGGAGGTACACCTTGCAATCGGTAGTGCTGGAGTATGTGACGGAGCTGCTGGTGGAGCGGGTGAGTGAGCAAGTCCAGCACGCCGGGTGGGAGCACCTGATCAGCTATGCCCTCGAGCAGGCGGCAGCCAAGGAATATGTGCGGCAGGCGCAGGAGCGGCTGCTTGTGGCCCCGGTCCTCTTGTGCCTGCAGGCCGGCTACCACCAGACCGAGGCGGTGGAGGAGCTGCTGCTGCGTTTGCTCACCCAGCTGCGGACGTGGGACTCGCAGGTTCAGGGCTATGGACCGGCCAACCTCATCATGCTCTTGCGAGGCCTTCGCGGGCATCTGCGGGGTCTCGATCTCTCGCACCTCTCCATCCGGGGGGCGTATTTGCAAGGCGTCGAGATGCAAGATGCAAAGCTTTCGGGAGCCAGCCTGCGCGACACGATCTTTACCGAGGCCTTCGATGCCACCTGGTCCGTGGCCATAAGTAGCAATGGACGGTACTGGGCCGCGGGCAGCAAGCGGGGGGAAGTACGGGTGTGGCGCGAGGCAGGCCAAACCTTACATCTGGTCTGGCAGGCGCATACCGACACGACGGCTTCCCTCACCTTCAGCCCAGACGAACGACTCCTGGCCAGTGGGAGCTGGGACGGCAGCCTCAAGCTGTGGGACCTGGAGCGTGGCACCCTGCTCTGGGAGCGGCTGACTTCCAACATCAACTGCGTGGCCTTTGCTCCTGATGGGAGCCTGCTCGCCAGCGGCGGGGATGATGCGCTCATCCAGATTTGGCATGTGACTTCCGAAACGCTCGTGCAGACGCTTGCTGGTCAGGGCGGCGCTGTGCATGCGCTGGCCTGGAGCCCTGACGGGAAGCTGCTCGCAAGTTCTGGCTTCGATGGACGCATTCGCGTGTGGGAGCTACAGAACAGCATCTGCGTGCAGACTCTTGAGGCGCATACCAACTGGGTGACGGGACTGGCCTTTGCCCCCAATGGCACCAGGCTCGCGAGCGCCAGTTGGGACCGAACCGTCAGGCTCTGGGACATGGCGAGCGGACGACTGATCCAGACGCTTCTGGGACATACGGACCGGGCGCTCCGCGTTGCCTGGAGTCCGGATGGGCGCACAGTGGCGAGTGCTGGCTTCGACAACACGATCTGGCTCTGGGACGTCGAACGAGAAAGCTATCAAGCGGCATTGCATGGGCATACCGCCGACGTGTACGCGATCACCTTCACCCCCGATAGCGGCAGCTTGCTGAGTGGCAGTGAAGATGGCACCCTACGGGTATGGGATGTGAAAAGTGGACAGTGTGTGCGCATCATACGGGGCTATGCGGTCTCCCTCTACGATGTCGACTGGAGTCCGGATGGCACCCAGCTAGTCAGTGGGGGAACGAACACACAGGTGACCATGTGGGAGGCAGTCGGCGGGGTGCCGTCCAAAGTGTTGCGTGGACATAGTCGGATCGTGCATGGGGTCGCGTGGAGTCCGGATGGGCGACTGCTGGCCAGCGCCGGATGGGACAATACCATCAGGCTGTGGGACGCGACCACAGGTACTTGCCTGCAGGTGCTTCGGGATCCTGACGCTGTCGACACTATCTTCCAGGGCGTGGCCTGGAGTCCCGATGGCCGTCTGCTGGCCAGTGGCAGCTATCTGCGTGGCGTGCAGGTGTGGGATGCAACAGCGCGAACCCGCTACTGGGTCGGTCATGCGCACTCGACCAAGGTCCGCCGCGTGGCATGGAGTCCGGACGGCACGCGGCTGGCCAGTTGTGGCGATGATGGCAGCGTCTGCCTGTGGGATGCCTCCGACGGCACGCTGCTCGAGAAGTTGCAGGGACGCAGTGGCATGCTCGCCAGCGTGGCCTGGAGTCCGGATGGGATGCAATTGGCCAGTGGGGGCACAGGCCAGGGGCGCGGAGGCAGCGGAGAGCTGTCCATCTGGGATGCGCAGCGCGCAGAACGCTTACAGGCCTTGAGCGGGCATGCCGGTATTGTGTTTGCTCTCGCCTGGAGTAAGCGCGGAGACCTGCTCGTGAGTGGAGGTAGCGATGGGATACTGCGCTGGTGGGACGTGCAGCGAGGAGAGTGCGTGAGGATGCGCGAGGGCCATCACACCGGAGTCCAGTCTCTGAGGGTAAGCCCCGATGGGTATCTACTGGCCAGTTGCGGGGATGACAATGCCATTAAGGTATGGGACCTCCAGAGCGCTGAGTTGCTGCGTACGCTGCGGCGCGACCGGCCCTACGAGCGGCTCAATATCACTGGAACGAGGGGACTGACTGAGGCACAGAAAGCGACACTTCGAGCATTGGGGGCAGTAGAGGAGAACGAAACAGGCGTCCTTGACTGAAGAGAAAAGGTGCGGCTTCCCCTCATTCCGCCCCTGTGGGTCACACGGAGCGGTGCGCTGTCTCGCCATCCTGATAGAGCCCCCACTCAGTCACCCCGGTCCGCAGGCGTTCGTCTGCAGTGAAGCACATTCGTGCGGAACGCTCCTCTGCATGAATTATACTACCGCTTTCGCGGACATATCTTTCACCGCGAGCGGGCAGTGACGTGCGGATTTCAGGTGAGAGGCTCAACCATGGGACGCATCTGAATTTCGATGATGCGCGCGTGAGCAGGCTGAATGCAGGCCAGCAAGACTGCTTCTGCCACGTCCTCCGGGTCAAGCATCCCTGACTGCGCTACGCCTTCTGCTGTCCGTCCTTTTCCCAGCGCAAATTCCGTCTTGACCCCACCGGGACAGATCACCCCGACTTTGATCCCCTGCGGGCGCAATTCTTTGTCCAGCGCTTGCGCGAAACCTACCTGCGCAAATTTCGAGGCACAGTACACCGCTTCCCCGGCGAAGCCATATTTACCGGCCATCGACGAGAGCATCAGGATCAGGCCTGATCCTTGCTCCAGCATCAAAGGAACGGCGTGGCGGGTAAAAAGGAACGTGGAACGCATATTGGTCTCCATGAGTTCGTCGTATTCCTCAGCGCTGGTCTCGATGAGTGGTTTGTAGTTCCCAACGCCGGCGTTGTTCAGCAGGATATGCACCGCTCCGAAGTGCTCTTTTGCTGCCTGCATGGCGCGCAGGGCCGTCTCCTCCTCACGCACATCCCCGACCACTGCTATAGCTCGACCACCTGCGGAGTGGATCATCTCTACCAGCTCGTCGAGACGGGACTTCCGACGCGCGATCAGGACAAGACTTGCTCCTTCTCTGGTCAACGCCAGAGCGGACGCTTTGCCTATCCCTGCACTGGCTCCCGTAATCAGACAAACGGACCCAACTAACTTCTGACTCATACCTCGCAAATCCCTTCTGTGTTCAGTTTTCAGTGGCTACTCTGGACGTGTAGACAACCCGGCCAGTTCCTCCATGAACTGGATCATGATGGAAAAATCCGCATCCATCCCTTTTGCCATGGCAGCGGTATACATTTGTTGGGCAGCCGCTGTGGCCGGCATGCAGCGGTATACATTTGTTGGGCAGCCGCTGTGGCCGGCATTGATACGGATACATCATAAGCCTGGCTCAACACCAAACTAAAATCTTTATGCATGAGCGAGAGGGCAAAGTTGGTTGGATACTCCTCTCGCCTGACATTTTCAAGCTTAGACTTCTGACCCGGGGTGAGCACGGCTGTCTGCCCCAGGACGTCGAGCAGCAATCCCTTCTCTAACCCCGCCTTTTCGCCCAGAGCCATCGCTTCGGCCAGGGCTTGCATCCCCAGGCCAAGCAGGGTATTGACCACCAGCTTCATGGTGGTCCCCATGCCACTTGCGCCCATATAGTAGCTGTTTTTGCCCAGGACATCCAATATGGGTTTGCACTGCTGATAGGTCTTGTGCTCCCCGCCGACGAAGATCACCAGGCTGCCCTGTTCCACTTGTGGCACACTGCCCGAGACGGCCGCATCGATCATGGGGACGCCTTGCTCCTTCGCCGCCTGGTAGAGACGACGCGAGGCGTCTGGAGAAACCGTACTCAGATCGATGATCATCGAGCCACCATGCACTCCGGCGAGCGCCCCATCAGCGCCGAACATTACGTCTTGCTGGGCCTCGTTATTGGTCACGCATGCCATCACGACCTGGCAGTTGGCGGCCAGGTCTTTGGGCGTCTGGGCCACCTGCGCTCCCCGTTGTCCCACCTGCTGGGCCTTCTCCTTCGTACGATCATACACCGTCAACTGGTAACCGGCGTCGAGCAGCCTCAGGGCCATATGACTGCCCATGTGACCCATGCCGATGAAGCCAATGCTTGGTTTCAAATGGTCGCCTTCCATACTCATCGCAATACCTCTCTTTCATCAGAAATGCTCAGGTATGATCCTCTTCGTCATCCGCCAGCAAATCTACTATCATACAAGGATGAAGTCAGAGGGGAGTCTGGAGTCTCTCGCCATTGCCCCAGACCCCCTGAACCAGCGTGGACCCGCGTGGAGCGCATCCAACACACACAAGTATACTGGAAATATCGCGGAAAGTCAGCGTCCATCAGATGGCATCTCACTTCTCCTCACTTCCCAAAAGCAGCCAAGCCACTCTTCTTGCGTAACCCCCAGGAGGGAAGCAAGTGGAAGTGAGATGCCATCTGATGGACAGTGACTTCTCCAGGAGATGAGTCTAGACTATTCATTGGGAAGAGGGTAACTCATTCAGGGAATGGGTTGTGAATCTCTCATCGCATGGATGTGAAGCCGCTGGTGGGTCATAGCCTGAAAGCCGACTCGATTCGCCGCGAAGTCCAGGCCAGCCTGAAACGGCTCGTAAATCACCAGCAAGGAGGAGAAAATGAACTACCGAGGGAATCAAAATCACCTGAACTACAAGGAAGACTTAGAAGCGTTACGCCGGGGAGGCTTCACAGAGCACGAAATAAAGCGGTTGACCCAACTGCGTCGTGATCGAACCGAATTAGAGCACTCTCGAACCTCTGCAGAATACCACCGCCTGGCATTTGTGCGCTGGCTCGTAGCTACTGGGAAATTGTCAGACCATTTCGCATAAACAGGCAAACCCGAATTCCAGAGAGAAAAAGATCTTCCGCGTCTCCAGGCTGCCTGGCCGTGGGTGCGTGAGCATGTCGTGGGCAGCAGGCAAGGTCCTGTAGGGTCTGGGCCTCGCTCATCTCGTTTACCCAGGCTCATCGATGTTCCTCAGTTCTGCTAAGACCTGATCCACCATCGCGCCGCACTGCCCGGTATGCTGCCGGTAGTCGAAGAGCGCTTCTATCTCATCTCTAGAGAGGTGAGCACAAATTTGTGAATTGTCCAGGATGGCCTCCTTGAGTCCATGGCCTGCAGCATGGGCGGCCATGGAGGCTTCATAGACGAGGGTGTGCGCACTCTGCTTGCCTATCCGCGCTGCCAGCGCCAGCATCACTGCTTCCGAGAGCACGAAGCCTCCTGTTGCTTCCAGATTGGCACGCATGCGGTCTGTGTGGATCACGAGATTTCCCACCAGTGTGCGCAGCAGTACGAGCAACTTGCCGACCGCCAGGCAGGTCTCGGCTAACACCACCCATTCCGCTTTCCATGAGCGGCCATCGCGCTCATGGTCATGAACCAGGCTCTCGACGATGAGCGCAGTGTTGTGCCGGATGAGGCGGGCCAGTGTCCCCAGGTGCTCAGAGATCTCCGGGTTGCGCTTATGTGGCATGGTAATACTACCGACTGTGCCTGTCATAAACCCCTCGCTGACCTCGCCGATCTCGGGACGCTGCAGGTTGTAGATCTCGTGCCCAATCTTATCACCGGTAGAAGCGATCAGTGCAAGCAAATTGAACCACTCGGCCAGCGTGTCACGGGCGGTCGTCCACGAAATCGCAGGTGCGTTCAGGCCGAGCCTCGCCAGGAAGCTCTTTTGCAGTTCCAGCGCACGCGGCCCAAGTGAGGAGAGGCTGCCGACACCACCAGCGAGTTGCCCAACATCCAGCCGGGGTGCGAACTCTGCCAGTCGTTGGCGATGCCGTCGCACTTCCATTGCCCAGACGGCGACCTTGAAGCCAAAGGTGATCGGTAAGCCGATTTGCCCGTGTGTGCGCCCGGCCATGACCGTGTCGCAGTGTTCGGCAGCCAACCGCGAGAGATTAGCCTCTATCTCCGTCAACTCGCGACTGACGGTCTCTCGCACCTGGCGCAGCACAAGCGCTGTCCAGGTGTCAGTAATATCCTGCACGGTCGCCCCGTAATAGACCCACTCCCCGCTATTGCCAGGGCAGCGCCATTGAATTGCGCTGATCAGGCCAAGCGTGGAGTGGTTGGTGGCTTCAAAGCCCGCACGCACCTCCTCAAAGAAGGCGTTGTCGAGTTCCACTGTGCGACATGTTGTAGCAACCGAATGTGCCGCATCCGGCGGGATCAGGCCGAATTCGGCCTGGGTCTCGGCCAGCACAGCCAGGATTTCCAGCCAGGAGCGCGTGCGCGGTACATCATCGAAGAGGGCACGCAGTTCGGGCGTACCCCAGGAGTTCTGGTAAATGAGTGAATCGATGAGATGGACGGGCATAATCAGCCTCCACAAAGTTCCTGAGCGCGGTGCAGCAACTTCTCCTCGGCAGCTACAGTGCGTGCGACAGCTTTTTCGCGCCAGGTAGCGTAGGTATCCAGCGCGGCACGACACTCGCTAAGCATAGCGGAAAGTGGTTCTGGAGCAGCACCACCGATCCCTTGACGCGCTGCAACTGCGGCTGCTGGATCGAGCGCTTGAGCAAATGCGTTCTCTGAGCGATGCAGGGGACGGTTCAGCATAGTCCGGGCCACTGCATCCAGGTCTGCGGGTGTAAGATCACGTATAGTGCGGTTAGCTTGCATGGCTTCACGTACCAGTCGTCCAACGATGCGGTGCGCAGTGCGGAAGTCAAGGCCAGTTTCGAGCGTAATCGTCTCTGCCAGATCAGTAGCCGTGGCAAACCCACTCGCCAGGCGTGCCGCAGCCACAGGGGCATTGAAGCGCAATCCATCCAGCACTCCCGCCATGAGGATTGCTACCCCGGTAGCTGTTTCCAGCGCATGCGGTACATCACCGTAGGCAAAGACGCGATTGTCTACCTGGCCCGAAGGTGTACGGCCGAGTGCCACTGCGGCAGCCAGCGCGCCGGTCAGTTCGTTTGCAGCGCCACGCACATAGGTCAGCGCATAGGGGTTCTTCTTCTGGGGCATAATCACGCTGGCACGCGAGTTACCTTCATCGAGTTCCACCAGGTTGAATTCAGCGGTTGCAAAGATTTGCAGGTCTTCTGCGAGCCTGTCCAGGTTGACGAGCGACGCCACAACAACGGACAGTGTCTCAATAGGTCCATCCGCTTGCCACATGGCATCTCGCGCATGTTGGATCAGGCCATCGAAGCCAAGCAGTTCGGCCAGCCGGTGGCGATCCTGCGGTAGCCGCGAACCATTCACGCTGCCACAGCCCGCCGGACTCAGGTTGGTACGAGTGTATAGTGCCTGCAGCCGCTCCAGGTCTCGCAACAGAGGGTAGGCAAAAGTAAGCAGGTAATGGCCGAAGGTGGTTGGCTGGGCTGGTTGCAGGTAGGTGTAGTCTGCCATGAGCGTTGCCCGGTGTTCATCGGCCCGCTCGATCAGTGAGGTACCGACCTTAATCAGCGCCATGGCGAACGCCAGCAAGCAAGAACGCGCGGTGATGCGATATCCGGTTGTTGTTGACTCGCGCCGCGCACGTCCGGCACCGAACCACCCAACGGCAGGTGTTCGCGCCGCCAACCAGGATTCGCGGTTCGTATAGAGATCACCTGATTCTGGGGTTGGAGTGAAATCGCTCGGGTACTCGTGCAAGGCGAGCAGGGCACCAAGTAGAGAGGCTCCCTCCGCTGATGGGATTACTCCTGCCTCGACCAGCATCACTGTGTGCGCCAGGTCCGCCAGACTCATGCCTCTGAACAGTGCCAACTGACCGGCGAGTTCATGTGCGAATGCGGTCTTCACCAGCTCTGCTGACGGTCCCGTTGCCAGTCGGCTCCCCACACCCAGCACCGCGGCATCGCCGTTCTTCTCAGATGAGTCATCAGACTGTTTCACTGGCGTGTTCCCTTCTGCTCACTGTTTTGAAGCGCGCCGCCAGGCAAGGGTTCAGCAGGGGGTTCCTCGACCGCGTCCGGGTTCCACTGCCCGGTGCGTTCCAATTCTGCTGCAATGCGGTAGAACGTCTCGAAGCGCAGCCCCGCCCGCAACGCCTCAAGAGCCAGCACTTCGCCCGTTGGAATATTGCCGAGGTTGACGTTCGGACCAAATTGCTGGATCAGGTAGGTCTGCTGGTTCTTAAGCGGGGCCTCCCAGATCAGGAGATCAACCAGTGGTCCCATACGTTCGCATATCGCTGCCACCGCTTCCGACCGCACTGCGCCGTGTTCGTCGTAGATACCGATGCCCTTGCCGGACTCGCGCGCTTCGACCGTGACCCATTCCGCTCCCCATTCGAGGTCCTGTTCACACCGCCATAGGGCATCTGGCCTGCACGATAGAACGATGTGTCGTTAACCATCACTACACGCAGGTTAATCCGCCATCCATCACCAGGCACGTGCCTGTCGCATACGAGCTGTCATCCGAAGCGAGAAACAATACTGAACGCGCAATTTCTTCAGGTTGCCCAAAACGACCAAGCGGGTATCGGCTCAGTCTCTGCGCCAACCTCTCCGGCGTGTCGTTCTCAATCAATCGCTGGCCCAGAGGCGTAGTGGTTGTGCCTGGAGCGATGCAGTTGACACGGATACCATGTGGCGCGTAATCGGTAGCCATCGCACGTGTCAGACTGATGATGGCCCCTTTGGCTGCGCAGTAGGCAGCCATGCACGGCAGTCCAATAAGGCCGGCAACCGATGAGACATTAATGACCACGCCGCCACGTTCACCTTCGATCATAGCCGGAAGGGCGTACTTCGAACACAGGTACGCGCCGCGCACATGGACGGCAAACATACGGTCCCAACTCGCTTCGTCGGTCTCGATGACTGAGCCAGAGCCCTCGATACCGGCATTATTAAAGAGGATATCCAGCCGCACGAATGTACTCAGGGTCGCACGAACCATCGCCTCGACACTTGAACCTGCCGTTACATCGGTTTCAACCCAGGTAGCGCGCCCACCTTCGGCGTTAATGGATTCTGCAACCGCTGCTGCCGCAGGACCGTTGATATCTGCCAGCATCACTGCTGCGCCCTCGCTGGCAAACAGGCGTGCAGTTACTTCGCCGATGCCGGAGCCTCCACCAGTGATGATAGCTACTTTCTCTGTCAGCCGCATGATTCGACCTCACTTACAACAGGGACACAGGCCAATGCCGTGCTCCCCTTCCCAAGGGTGTGGCGTAGGGACCATGCCTGGTACCACTTCTGCCTTCTTGCTGCCGCATGTATTAACCAGCAGTTACTGGAGTCCGCGCCACTTCACTGCGGACGAGCTGTGCCCCAGCTGCCAGGGCGTGCAGCTTGTCAATTGCGATATAGCGCTGGAGCAGGATCAGGCCACAATCCGTGGTGAGGCCTAGCTGATCGGCGGGAACGTACTGCAGGATCTGCCGGATACGGTCAGCCACTTCCTCAGCGGTCTCAGTGATGGTGCTCTTCACATCGATCACCCCGGCCCAGAACTGGAGATGTTTCGGCAGGGGATGCTGCTTGAGGACCTCCAGGCCGCTCAGGTCGCGTCTGCGACCGCCTACCTCCAGGTTTAGAACATCCATCTTGGCCTCATAGGCTTTGGGGATGACAAAGGTGCTGTCACCCTGTGTCGGTCCCTTACGCTGCGTGAGATCAAAGATCTCTCCAGGCTGCGCCGTCTGGTCGGGGAGATAGGCAGGAGTGCCGCCCCAGTTGCCCCAGCAGATGTGGCAGACGATCTTGGCATTCTTGACCCCTTCCACGGACCGGTTGAATGCCTCGATAGCCCAGTCCTCGAAGCCGTAGGGCCAGGTGAACTCGTCGAGCTGAATGAAATCCACGCCGAGGGCGGCGACTTCCAGGATGTCTTCGTTAATAGCTTTGGCGATGTCCATCGCCCGGTCACGGCTGGACTTGTAGTGGAGGTCGTTGGTGCCTTGAGCAAGCACCTGGATACCCGTGTACTGCACCTTCGTCGGCTTATTCGTGGCCTTCTTGAGAGCTTTGGCTTGCTCCAGCATGATCGCTCCGCGCCGCCTGACCTCCTGGGTCAGAGTGCCAGCGTGCAGTCGGCTGTAGATGGGGAAGCCCAGGTAACCACCCTTGAGGTCATAACCCAGGCGCACGTAGTAATAGTAGAAGGCCTGGTCACCGTAGTTATCGGCATGCAGGCGTCCGTCGGTGATGATGTCCAACCCTGCCTGTTCCTGATCGTGAGCTATGGCTAAGACAGCATCCTCGAGAGCTTCTCGCTCAAGGGAATCTGGTGGTCGCTGGTCACCAGTCCAATAGCGGGCAAAATAGGCGTCCCACCAACGGGGGTTAGGGTAGTTTCCAACCATGCTTGTGGGCAGCATGATCTCTTGATCGCGAATCTTCATAAGCAGTTCCCTTGGCTTTCCGAAAACTCCATCGTCTCGTAACTATCCCTTGTAGACTATTCCTTGTGACTAAACCGAAACAGTGATGGCGCGAATCCCTCCTTTCTTCGCAAGCTTGCGGCTCACAGACTGTAGAATCCGGCTACCTGTCTGCTCGCTACGTGTACTGATGGGTGGGTCAGCAATGCATCGAGCACACTGGGACCGTCAAAACTCCTCAAATCATACTGACAGACAATCGTCACTTCAGGATACTTATCGACCAGGGGGTTGAGCAGTGCCTCGTAGTCCATCATCCCTCCAGCACCGGGTGCATTGGGGAGTGACCATGTCATCTCGCCTGTCAGGAGCACGCGATGATAGCCCGCCGCCAGCGCTGCCAATATTGCCGATTCCATAAAGGCAAGCATGCGTTGAGCGTCGAACTGGCCTGTCAGCAGATAGGCCTGGTCAGGCGGTATGATCCGCAATAACCCGCGTCCGATGAGATCATCCACCGGCAGTCCCTCCGCACGCAGTAGCTCCATTAATCGCTCTGGTGGTGTACTGTCCTGGATGTAGAGCACAGGGACGTTCGCTCCGAGGTGCTCTACAAGGTACGGACGCAGCATTTGCCATTGTTCAACCTGGTTGCGAAAGAACAAGCATAGATGCCGCTCCTGAGAAACGGTATCGGCAATGATCCCGCTTGCTGTCGACGGTGGCTCCTGCTGTACCTTCCCAGAGGCCACGAACTCCAGTAAATCCTCTACCAGGAAGCGCCGCTCACCTCGCACACCGACACGAAAACAGCGTAAATACCCACTATTGGTCCAACGTCGCAATGAGGTCTCACTGACATGCAGAAACTCAGCCGCCTCTGCAATCGTCAGGAATCTCTGTTTTTCAAGCATAGAGATGTACTTACCTATCCAAACTTGGTCTTATTTGGTCTTAAGTATACATTTACTCCCACCAAAGGTCAATCCTTCTTCGCGTGATTTTCCTCCAGAATTCCTCAACTTCTTCATCGCGAGCACCAGTGCCGGAGCCGCTCTCGTCGGCCTGCTCTTTAGTGGCCGTTTCTATCGCGCCGGAGCAGATGGTGACTTGCCGGGCACCAGTGGAGCGACAAGCTGTCGCAGGCAGCGCCTTTACCGCCCTGAGTGATGCGTTCTTCATCTCGCTGCTCGCCCTGATCCCCCACCTCAGCGTTGGCACACTCATCGTGCCTTTCATCTGCCTGTTGCCTGGTGATGACGCTGATCCAGGCATGGCAACTCTTGAGACTGCGAAAGGGCTGGCAGAGTTTCCTGCGCAGGGCCTTTCTGGTCGTGCTCAGTCTCGTCCTCTATGGGTTCGAACTGCTGAATGCGTTGCACCTCAGTACCGATCCCTCACAGGTGGGTGACCTCTATGGGCTGATATTTGTGCTCGTGGGCGTCTTTGCCCTTGGCCTCATCCGTGCCTGGGAATTATTCGGTGTTCAGCGCTATGGCTTCTTCGGCTGGCTCAATCCCTTACGTGATGTGAATGAGACCGAGTCGTTTTCGCGTGCGGGGAACGCTCACGCAGCAACTGGGCGCCCCACACCCGATGAAGATGCCCCCCGTTCACCACCTCAGTAGGGTAGCTCACCAAGGGAGAGGAGGTGGGACCGACCTTCTTTGAGCCGAGTGAAAAGGGAAGCAGATGCAGCGGCATGTACCAGTACAGGCAGCAAAAGCTCTTGCTTGTGGATACCACGCGCTCTCTTCTTCTCGCCAAGAGGCGACCAGTCCTTGTGCGTTGTGCCTTTCCCACGGGACGCGCAACGAGGTTGAGAGACGATTCAGAGGCAGCAGATCGGCTCCTCTTGACAGGCCAGCTTAAGCAGAGATTACTATATCTATGACTGATAATGAACATTAACTTTTTAAGGGGCATACCATTGAGCGTAACATATGCTCTTTAATTTGTTCATGTTCATTATCTGTATCGGAGAGATGAAGCGGTGGGCTCTAGAGAACACTATTACTGATGAGATTCTTGAAAGGAATGCTGGCATGACCATTCGAGCGGCGGTTTTTGATATTGGAGGGGTGCTGGAAATCACCCCTCCGACTGGATGGGTTGAAAAGTGGGAAGCCCATCTCCATCTGAACCCAGGGGAGCTGGATGAACGGCTCATGGACGTGTGGAGAGCTGGCAGCTTGGGGACCATTTCGCAAGAGGAAGTGGAAAAGCGCATCGGCAAGATCATGGGGATGGACCAGGGGCAAGTCGCGGCCTTGATGGCTGACCTCTGGGAAGAGTACCTGGGGGAACTCAACGTCGAGCTGGCTGCCTACTTCGCCAGCCTGCGCCCGCGCTATCAAACCGCCATCCTCAGCAACAGCTTTGCTGGTGCCCGGGGTAAAGAGCAGGAGCGCTACCACTTTGCTGAGCTATGCGACCTCCTCATATATTCCCATGAGGAGGGGATTGCCAAGCCGGAGAGGCGCATCTTTGAACTCACCTGTGAGCGCCTTGGTGTGCAGCCGGCAGAGGTCGTCTTCCTGGACGACGTCGAGGCCAACATCGCTGCCGCCCGCGATTTTGGCATGCAGGCCATCCTCTTCAGAGAAACCAACGAGGCCATCGGCGCCATCCAGGCTTGCTTGCAAGCCTCATCACCTGCTGTCATCTACGCTGTTCGATCTCCGTCGAGTGGAGAGGAGAACGCTCTGGAAGGAGAAGATTGTGGAAGCATCGACTCGTCATCTCGTGCTGGCTCCTGATGCTGTTATTGATCTGCAACTGCATACCACCTTCAGTGATGGCACCTGGATTCCCGAACAACTGATCGACTATCTGGTGCGTGAACGGTTTGGCCTGGTGGCGATCACCGATCATGATCGGGTGGATACCGCTGCGATGCTACAACTGCTTGCGGCGGAGAAACAACTCCCACTCCTGGCCGCGGTGGAAATGAGTACCTCGTGGAGCGGTGAGCTGACTGATGTACTCTGCTATGGGTTTGATCCGGAAAAGAACGAGTTGCAAGAGCCGTCACGAGACATTGTACGCCGTCAGCGAGAGAATACCAGGCTGGTCTGTGAGAACTTGCGTAAGATCGGCATCTCCTTTCCTCAACACGAACTGGATGGCCTCCTGGCCAAACCGAGTGCGCAACTACCACATGAACTGGTGGCCCTCTTAAAAAAACTGGGCTACGGAACTGGAGAACCCTCTGCAGGAACATTGATCACGGATGCTGGCTTCTTGTGGGCCACCAATAATATTGCGACGGTGGTGGATGCGGCTCATCGAAGTGGGGCGGTGTGTCTCATCGCTCATCCTGGACGGGGTGAAGGATATACCTGCTATGATGCACAGTTGCTCGATGAGCTCCGAAGGCAAGTTCCCATTGATGGCTTGGAGGTCTATTATCCAGCTCATACGCCAGAACAGATTGCCATGTATCGGGAATATGCCAAAACGCACAGTTTACTGACCAGTTCCGGTTCAGACTCCCATGGTCCCGAGAAGAAACCCATCAAATATCGGGCAGAGCTGAGCAGGAGCCTCCTGGAGCGTCTAGGATGGTCAGTCTCATAGATTTGCCAATTCAGAATCCAGACCTCTTCCCAATCCGTACCCAGAGTACCCTTCTAATTGGGCGAGGCGGTTTGATCGCGTGGGCGCAAGCTGGATGGTTTCTGACTGCCCAGCGACAGTATCTTTTTACATTGGCTCACCAGACCGTTTCACCAGGCATCCTCATCTCGTTGCGCTATTGGTGGGCATTGCGAGACAATCTGCCAAGCCTCTTGTCCAGCGGGCGTGTGAGAACACCACCGGTCTGGGTCTAGCTCCTGGTCTTCAGAGGCTCGCACCGGTTCAAAGGCACCACGATGCAGGGAGAGGGCCAGCACATCAGAGGCGGTGAACGCATCTTGCGGCAGATGAGTGAAAAAGAGCTCGTAGACAATGCCTTTGCGGGTGTGACCGATGCGGCTCTTTTTCTGGGCAGCCGGATGGGTGGCCACCACGATGCGGCAGCGTACGCCCTCTGGCCCCACAGCGACATCGGGGCAGTCGTAGATCTGTCGCACCAGGCCGCTTTCCCAGCGACTGAACTGCCCTTCTGTAGGGAGATGCAAACGGCTCTGGATCTCGGGTCGAACCAAGACGGTGTAATCTTTGCCGCGCATCACGAAGGGGAAATCTGCCAGATCCGTGATGAGAGCCCCCGTCCCATACTGCCCATCCCATCGCAGCAGGGCACACGAAGGGGAAAGATGGTGTGCCTGAAGACTCGTCCCTGATAGCGGTCAGTGTCCGGCGCAATTCCTCCCTGTAGAGTCCATTGCCGCTGTTGCCGAAACTGCCCAGCCATTGGTAACTATGAGCCTGCGAGACGACGGTGCGAGTACGGACGACCTCCCCGCGCTTGCGCCCCGTGTAGCCAGGAGCACAAACCTGAGTCAAGCGACGCTGGGGTGGAGGCAGTTCCTCTGTCTGAGGCTTGGCTCGTTGCCGAGTGGCTTGCCGCGTCCCATCGAGGTCTATGACCACACGTTCGTTGCCTTTTCGATCAACAAGCCGGCCGGTGTGTCGCTCTGTGTCCAGAGGGCGCGCGAGCAGATCGGCATGAAAGAGCGTGCGCAGGGCTTCTGTCGCCGAGAAGGCTCAAGCTGGCCAGAAAGCGCGAGAGCGCCGAGCGAGAAGGCAGGTTCTCGCGCTCGAACAAGGCCATGAAGGGCTGCGCAAAAGGCCAGAGCTGTTCATAGAACGCCTCCAGGGTCCGTTCCCTGCTGATAGCGTAGCCGAAAAGCACGGCCAGAAAATCAATCACCTCATAGTGCCCGAAGCGGCGACAGGCCAAACGCACTTGCGAGTTGATCGCAGAAAGGATGACCTGCTTGCGAAGATAGGGGATCAGCAGCGCGACCTCCCCGAACCAGCAGGGTGTCGAGGGGACAGAGTCGGAAGAGGTCTGGATACGCACTGAAACATCGGCGATACTCGTCATGTCTACCTCCTTGTTGGGAACCGTTTTGTTCTTCCTCATCAAGGAGGTATATTTTTAGGCTGGTTTGCTACTGGTTACATCTCGTTGCGCAATTCGTGGGCTGGTGGGGCGGCCCATGTAAGAGCTGAGGCCGGTGCGCCCCTGGTGTTGACCACGGCGGCGCCATTTGCGCACCGTCCAGACCGAGCAACCGAGCGCCGCCGCAATCTCTGGGTCGGACTGTCCGGCGGCTGCCCGTTCGGTGATTTCCAGCCGCTCTTGGAAGGTGGTCGTCTGTCCGCGCCGTATCAGAGAGCCTCCAATCGTACAGCCTCCAGCGCGATACGCTGATTGTTCATGCTGGAGAAGCAGAGCCGCTACCAGTTGCGGCCACTAGGTACGATTTTATGAGACTTTGGAAAGGTGCACCCGGCATGACATACCCAGACTCAACAATTTGTTGGCCGACGTTACCGTTGTGCTAATTCCTTTGCCTTCTGTTCAGCATGGTTAATGACGTTTTCTTCTAAAGATAGGTACAAAGAAGCCAGGTCTGTATATTGATACACTGGAAGTACCCAGTGGTATGTCCTCCTGAGGTCATCAAACATGCTGTACTCTCGTTTCGATGCTTCTAAGAGCGGCAGAACCGGTACAGCAAGTGTCGGAACGATAGCGTATAATTCTTGAGGAATACTACTGGGGTCTGTAATATCAGCAAGGATGAAGCGAGCTAGGTGAGCAAGCGTCCTTACCGTTTCCGTAATACTCCGACTGGTCGGTTTCTCGAAATCGAAGAGTACAGGCGAATAGTCGTGCTTGCGTAATTCGTCCCTGAGAGCATCTAAAATGACTTTCCGCTCCTCTGTGAAGCGTCCCAGAATGAGTACAACTTTAGAGGTGATGGTGTCAATGACATCACGAATTTTTTTATTGTTCAGTAACAAGTAGATGAACTGAGCTAAGTCAAGATTGTCGACGGTGATAATAGGTTCATCACGGCGAGTGATAACTAAATCGTCTTGTATCGCTCCTTCTGTTTGTACATTCCAGACAGATATCCCATACACAGAACAATTTGTCAAGGTTGCGTATGACAAGTTCGTGTCTACTAAGCTGGATCTCCTGAGGTCAGCTTTGGAAAGATCAGCTTTGGAGAGGTTGGCATAAGTGAGGTGGGCATAGCCGAGACTGGCTTCGCTGAGATTGGCTTCATGGAGGTTGGCTTGGTAGAAATTAGCTTCATGGAGGTTAGCTTTGGAGAGGTTAGCTTGGTAAAGGTTAGCTTGGTAGAGATTGGCATCACTCAGGTCAGGTTGTATATCAGAATGTTCTTCTCTCCACTTGTTCCAGACCTTCACTCCTTGTTTGAGAATAGCGAGATGTTCCTGGTTTGCCATTTCTGTTAACCTCCATCAAGAGCCATGAATATTATATCAAAGCTATGTGGATAGTTGGTTAGAGATATACCCAAATGTGCTTAGCTCCCTTTTATACGTTTCAGTGCTGTTTTGGCTACTGTTTGTATATCCTCGTTAGGGTCTTGGGTGGCTGCAATTAAACCTGGTATTGCTGTCACTGCTTTAATCGCTCCTAGTGCCTTTATAGAGTTAATACGTACGACGATATCAGGATCTTTAAGAGCTATTATTAGACCTGGCACTGCTGCAGGTGCTTTAATCTCTCCCAATGCCCAACTGGTATTGCGACGCACTTTTGCATCGGGATCACGCAGGGCTTCGAGCAGACCTGGTGCTGCTTCTTTGATTTTTGCTAATACTTGTCTAACATGATGCTGCACTTTCACGCTAGGGTCATGTAGAGCTTCGAGTAATTGTGGTATTGCCTCTCTGATCTTACCCAATGCTTCGGCGGCTTTTCGACATATTTCTTCATTCGGATCATGCAGAGCTTCGAGTAAGCTTGGTACTGCTCTCAAATCTTTGATTTCCCCTAACGCCCATATCGAATTGCAGCGTACTTCCTCATTGGAGTCGAACGTGGTTTCGAGTAAACTTGGTACTGCTCTCGGATCAATAATTACTCCTAGAGCCCAGGCGGTATTGCGGCGCACTGCCGTTGAAGGATCGTATAGAGCATTAAGCAGGCTTGGCACTGCTGCGGGGTCTTTGACTTTCCCTAGTGCTTTGCTCGCATTGCTGCGGACATCTTGTAGTGGGTGGCTTAAAGCTTCTATTAGGATATCACAGTAGTTGGCTTCTGCAAGGGTATTGATCGCACTTTCGCGATCAATAGGGCTGACGTTATTTAATGCCCCGATTGCCTGTTTAATGTAGTAGGGAATGTCTTGATAAGCGGCAGCGTTCTTGATAACCTTGATTAGATCTTCCCAAGGACGATGTGTATAGTCTGTGAAATCGAGATATTGAAGTGCCTCTAGACGAGGATGAAGCTCTGTTCTTTTGAGCAAAATAGGAATTACATTAATTCCTGCTCCTAGTGCAAATGCCCATTCGTATGTTACATACTCGGAAGCCCTTGCTTCAGGGGTCATTATTACTATCAATGTGAAAGACTCTTTGATAGCTTGGTCAATGTCATTACGCCAATCTTTACCCGCTTGGATTTTGTCGTTATCTATCCAGGTGCTAAAACCAGCTTTTTCAGTTCTGTTGGCTACAGCATCGGCGAAATCACCATCGTCGGGCTTCTTGTAGGAGATGAATATATGCTTCATGTTTCATCAACTCTCATTAGCAACTTATGAACTCATGCTTCGCAGGAGCTCTACTTTTGCCTAGTTTAGCTTATGAGCGTCTGTGTGGCAATACTCTTAATGCAGCGACTCGGCTCCTTTATACCAACCTAAAGCGTGATAGAGCATAGCCTACAATGTTGAGGTTCGCACAATGCACATTTGGCGAATTAGGAAGCTTGTTGCATGGATGGCTTTGTTTGCGACGTGAGAGGTAAAAAGAAACGAAGGAGATGTATTATGCTTATGTATAAAGTTTAGTAATGTCATTAAGGAAACTTTGAGGAATTTTTTTATAGGGATTATGATGCTGCTCAACATGGCACTCTTGGGTTAGTAATCCTGTTGTAGGATCAAATTGTCGTCGAAATATAATAACGCCGCTAAACCGTCTATTCAGATGCGCGTCTAGTTCACTTCTCCATGCTACCCATTGATTGAGCGGTTGTAACTCCGCAAGGATGCCACATTGAAACCGCTCGTTGAGTCTGTGGGCGTACTGTAGAAAGCGTTCGCGTCTGTTCTCCGGCTGCATAGTCACTGGGGGTAAGAGTTCTATTATACTCCATCTGCTTTTGTGAACCTGATAGATAAACATGCTGCTCTCCCAATAGGCAGGAAAGCAGCATAAGGGAATGATCGGAACTGTGGTACGATAATAGAGGCTTTTCTTACTCAATCCAGCTGAGGAGTGCCGATTGTGTTCTATATGATTGTTGGAACACAAGCCAGGTTTTCGAGGATTTATCATGATGAGGAGCATCCGTCGGCGGTGGCGTTACCAGTGATACCGTGGAGCTAAATTGTAATTTGTAAGGTAACAGGAGGGTTCATGATTGACCAAAACACTTATAACCGCCAGTTGATAGAAGAATTCCGTGCGGATCGAGATAAAGGTGGTGGGGCAATGAGGGGCAGGCCCTTGCTTTTGCTCACGACTACAGGCGCTAAGAGCGGCCAACTCCGTACGAAGCCGATGATGTTTATTCCCGATGGCGACCGCCTGCTCGTGATCGCCTCCAACGCGGGCGCACCGACCCACCCTGACTGGTATCGCAACCTGGTGGCTCACCCGGAAGTCACCGTCGAGGTAGGAAACGAGACCTTCAAGGCCATCGCTACCGTTACGGAGGGTTTGGAGCGGCAAAGGTTGTGGAGCAGGGTAGTTGAACAGTACCCATTTTTTGCCGATCATCAGGCGAAGACGAGCCGGCAGATTCCGGTGATTGTGCTGAGGCGGCTGGAAGGCTAGTGTCAGTTAGGGAGTCATAAACTCTGAAATATTCTCAAAAGCCATATGTCAAACTGCGGCATGTGAGGTGTAGTCACCTGTTTTTGCGGATAAAACATACGCTAATGCTGCGTTCCTCATTGGTGATACCATAAAAATGAGGTCAGGAATAGAATAGTGTGCCTCCACAAGCCAATTCCTTTTGTTACTACCAATGAGGAACGCAGCACTAAGTCCCTTCCGTCTCTCTGATGGAGGACTCCAGTTCACTTGATGCCGCTTGCTCCATGGATGCGGCGACTGACGCAGGTGTGAGCGGGAGGCTCACAGAGAAGATGCTGCCTTCCCCCACACGGCTCTCAATGGAGACATGCCCACCGTGTCGCTCCACGATTTTCTGAACGATGTACAAGCCCAATCCGACGCCACTGCTCGATCCCGTCTGCACCTCCACTCCTGGCACCCGGTAGAACCGCTCGAAGAGGTGAGGCAACTGCTCGGCAGGTATCCCCACCCCTCGGTCTTGCATCGAGATGCGGCAGTGCTGGTCCTGGCGTTCCAGTCTCACCGTAATCGGCGCCTCCTTCGATGAATACTTGCGCGCATTGGACAGGAGGTTGAGCAGCACCTGGCTGATGCGCTCCACGTCGACCTCTACCTCGATCGGTTCGGCCGGAGTGTCCAGGAGGAGCCTTCGATCCGGCTCGGCCATATACTCTCGCAGCACGTGCTGACACAGCGCTACCAGGTCGCAGGGACGACGATGCAGGACGAAGATGTCGGTCTCGACCAGGGAGGTGTTAAGCAGATCATCGGCCAGCAGTTCCATCCGGCCTGTCGCCTGCTCCATCTTCACCAGATACTCCAGGTGCGCCGACCTCTCCTGCTCGAGCCGCCGGTGCAGAAGCTGGCCGAAGCCCTTCAGGACTGTCAGCGGCGTCTTGAGCTCGTGCGAGGCCACTGCCAGGAATACATCTTTGGCGGCCATGGCCTCCACCAGTTCGCGTGTGCGCGCCTGAACCCTCTCCTCCAAGGACCTGGCATACTGTTCCAACGCCCGTTGCTGCTCCGCGAGCTGCCGGCGCATCTGGTGCGTTTGAATGGCGCGATGCAGGGAGGCTACGACGTAGTCACGATCGATGGGCTTTTGAATGAAGTCGTAGGCTCCCCCTCGCAGAGCCTGAACAGCGAGATCGTGTTCGCCATGACCGGTAATCAGGAGGGTCGGCGTCTCGGGCCGCACTTGCTGGATGCGTGACAGGAGTGTCAGCCCATCCATCCCTGGCATCTTGATATCGCTCACAATGGCGTCGTAATCCTGCGCCTTGATCAGGTCGAGCGCTTGCAGAGCCGAGTCCGAGGTATCCACCTGCACGTCGGTCATGCGCAGGGACACCGCCTGGGACAGCGCTTGCAGCAGAGCGGTATCGTCATCGACGAGAAGGATCCGTCCGTTATCCATCGTCATTCCCTTTCTGACACATTATCCGCAGCAGATATGGCTGGTGCAACAGCTCCAACTCCCCTCCTGTGAGCAAGAAAGGCGGTGCAACCTGCACTGCATTCTGTGACATACCATCTATAAGCGCCACCCTTTTCTCAATCAGATGTGTCAGACACAGCCGTAGCTGAGCCGAGACGAACGCGTTGATGTTGAGGAGAGCAACGCATGGAGAACCACACATATGTTCTCAGCGTCGTCAACGCATGGTTACCGGGCCGAGGGTGGCTCCTGCACATCCACCGCTTACGATGATGGGGTAGAGCGTGGTCTCTTTATACGCTGCCGTGTTCGTTGTTTCCAAGCCGTCAACACCTCGCACGGATTCTTGCCACCAGGGGCATATCCATGCTGGGCGAGAAAGGCAGGAACACCGCCATATTCTTCCAGGACGACCGCCGCTTCCGCAATTTTATCATGGCCTGGCAGAAAGAAGGAGCCGATCGCGGTCTCCTGCCCGCACCCACACCAGCAGGTCCCGGTTGGCAGTAAGCGTCCCGTCATATGCTACTCCTCCTTGGCTGCAATCCAAGACATCGCTCCTTGGATGTCACACTCACCTTCTACACGAGACAAATCCGCAATTTGGAGACAAATATGTGACCTGAATGTTGCCCAAAGAAATGGTCGCAAACTCAGCCATTTCTTTGGGCAACATTTCGGTAGGTGGTTATATGATCTTGTTGTTTGAAGCTAAAGCTACTTGTAACATGTGGCTATTTTCCCACCAGAAATCCAGCTCTCCTTTCTGCATCTTTCGCAGCAGTCGGTAAGCGGAGCATTTGGCCCCACACTTGTCAAAGGGATTTTTGCAGGATGGCTGATCGCATTAATGGTCTGGCTCCTTCCCGCGGCCGAGTCGACCAGGCTGCAGGTAATCATTATCCTGACCTATCTGGTAGGGCTTGGCCAATTCGCGCACATTATCGCGGGCTCCGTTGATGCTTTCTATCTCGTCAACCTGGGGAAATTGACATGGCTGGCGTGTATTGGAAGCTTCATCATCCCCACGCTGATAGGAAACATTATCGGCGGAGTATCTCT
>WNGK01000874.1_pt1 | contig 58688 bp, 62 predicted proteins | sample 5400601 | NCBI WGS metagenome assembly WNGK01 (sample SAMN13153376, study PRJNA577476) | soil metagenome | isolation source: 60 cm soil or saprolite under Garry oak tree replicate 1 | place: USA:California | collected 2016-06-15
GGGTGGTTCGTTCAACTTCCGATAATCGGTGGCTTGAACCAACCACCCCGTCTGCGCCCGCTAAGGAGGCTTCGCGGCATTTTCTTAATGGGCGCAGCCACCCCTCCTTGTCCAAGGAGGGGACTTCGGCTTTCCCTTCAGTCGTTTTCAATGCCCCCGTGTCCAGCAAAAGATGTGACATGGCAAGCCTTCGAAAAGAGGGGAGGCACGACCCGCGCTCCGCCCAATCAAAACTCCATCCGCTTAATTTCGCCATCCACAAGGAGCTTCGGTTCGGTCAACCGTTGAATCTCCTCTAAAGTAACGTCGGGCCGAAGTTCTTTCAATACGAGGCCACGCTCGGTGACCTCGATCAAGCACAATTCGGTGACAATTGTGTCGACTACCTGGACTCCGGTCAGCGGCAACGTACATTTCTTGAGGATCTTTGGTTTACCGTCCTTGGTCGCGTGCTCCATGGCAACAATAACACGCTTCGCGCCCGCTACCAGATCCATGGCGCCACCCATGCCCTTTACCATCTTCCCCGGAATCATCCAATTGGCCAAGTCACCGCGCTCATCGACTTCCATCGCACCCAGTACAGTCAGGTCGACATGACCGCCACGAATCATGGCGAATGAATCCGCGCTGGAAAAGTACGACGCACCCGGCAATTCGGTAACGGTCTCCTTCCCGGCGTTGATCAGGTCGGGATCCTCTTGACCTTCGAGCGGAAAGGGGCCGATGCCGAGCAATCCATTCTCGGATTGCAGCAGAACTTCAATGCCGGCGGGAATGTAGTTGGCGCACAGGGTGGGCACGCCGATGCCGAGGTTTACCGTGAACCCGTCCTTCAGCTCTCGCGCGATTCGCCGCGCGATGGTCTCGCGTTTGGGCAGCTCACTCATTGACGCACCGTTCGCCGTTCAATCCGTTTTTCGTAATTCTTGCCTTGGAAGATCCGTTCTACGTAGATAGCAGGTGTATGGATCGAATCAGGCTCGAGTTGTCCGATCTCGACGAGGTGCTCGACTTCCGCAATTGTGACGCCGGCAGCGGTCGCCATGACGGGATTGAAGTTTCGTGCCGTCTTGCGATAAACAAGGTTGCCCCAATTATCGCCTTTCCATGCTTTGACAAAGGCGAAATCGGCGGTGAGTCCACGCTCAAGCACGTACATACGTCCGTCGAAGTCACGCGTTTCCTTCGCCTCGGCGACGAGAGTACCGTAACCGGTTGGCGTGAAGAAAGCCGCGATTCCCGCACCGCCGGCGCGAATACGTTCAGCGAAAGTCCCTTGGGGAACTAATTCCACTTCGATTTCACCCGAAAGAGCAAGTTTCTCGAACAACTGGTTCTCACCAACATATGTGGCGACCATCTTCCGTACCTGACGATTCTCGAGGAGCAAACCCATTCCGAAACCATCCACGCCGGCGTTGTTGCTGATGATCGTAAGGTTCTTGACACCTTTCTCTCGGATAGCGCTGATGAGATTTTCCGGAATGCCACACAGCCCGAATCCTCCCATCATGATCGTGGCGCCATCCTGCACGTCGGCGATGGCATCCCGCGCGTCGCGCACGACCTTATTCACTCGGAGTCTCCTTGCCTGAATAGCCTTTCGATTTCATCCAACTTCCCCGCCTGCATCGCGTCCAGCACATGCTGCAGCCGCTGTATGAAAGACTGAAGTTCGTGCGGCAAGAAGCCGGAAGTTTTAAAGATATCACGCCAGACGTGAAAGGGACTGCCTGCCAGGCGCGTCATCGAGCGTAGCCCTGGACCCGCGAGGTCTTTATGCGCTGCAGTGTGATCGGCAAGGAGGCTGGAAATAATTTGAGGAAGATGGCTGATCTGAGCTACAAGACGATCGTGGTTTTCGGGAGAGATCACGTGTGGCACCGCGCCGATCGCTCGAATGATGTCCTGCATTCTTTCCACTGCAACATGAGGAGTGGAACGTACCGGGCAAAGAAAAAACGGTGCGTCGTGAAGCAGGTCCGCGCTTGCGGCTTCCGGACCAGACTGCTCCAAACCCGCCATGGGATGTCCACCAATAAAGCGAAGCCCGCGCCGCTCGGCCTTACTGCATATCGCGGCCTTAGTGCTTCCTACATCCGTGATAAGCGTCTCATCCGGAGAGAACTGATCGAGAAGTTCGAGAATGTCTCCGACTGGCGCCGCTAGCACGACGAAGTCCGCCGGTTGAGGACCGGCGACATCTATAATTTTCAGCCGTTGCGCGCGAGCAAGCACCTCGGACCTGTCGACGCCAGCGATGCGAGTGGTTGGAAATGCGCGTTTGAGCGCGAGAGCGAACGACCCTCCGATTAGACCGGTACCGTAAATAGTGATGTTTTTCATATCATCAGAAACAGGGGGAGGAGAATTTCGCCGCGAACTGCGCCAAAGACGCGAAGGGACGCGCAAACAAATCCTTGATGCCCACTTCGCGTCCTTGGCGCAGTTCGCGGCGAAATTCTCCTCCCTCACATCATCGACCGCTGGACAGCCGGTGCAATCATCTTTAGCTGCGAGATCAACTCGCGGAATTGCGCGGGATAAAGCGACTGCGCGCCGTCGCAAAGCGCAGTTTCTGGAGCATGGTGAACCTCTATTAAAACGCCGTCGGCACCCGCTGCCACCGCGGCACGAGCCATTGGCGGAACCTTGTCCCGGCGGCCTGTTCCGTGAGAAGGATCGGCCAGGATCGGAAGGTGGGAGAGCTTCTGAATCACCGGAATTGCGGAAATGTCCAGCGTGTTCCGCGTGTAGCTTTCAAAAGTGCGAATCCCGCGCTCACAAAGGATGACATCGTGATTGCCGCCAGTCATGATGTACTCGGCCGAGAGCAGCCATTCTTCGATAGTCGCCGATGGCCCGCGTTTAAGCAAAACCGGCTTGTGGACCTTGCCCAATTCCTTCAGCAGGTCGAAGTTTTGCATATTCCGGGCTCCGACCTGCAGGATATCGACGAGCTCAAGGAACATCGGGATTTGGGTTTGATTCATGATCTCGGAGACCACCAACAGCCCATACTGGTCCCCTGCGTGCCGCAAGACCTTCAAACCGTCTTCACCCATGCCCTGGAAGCTATATGGCGAAGTCCGCGGTTTAAACGCGCCGCCTCGCAGGACCCGAACGCCGCATTCCTTCATAATTCCGGCAATCGTGGATATCTGTTCCTGACTCTCGACCGTACATGGTCCTGCCATGATCACGACGTCGCGGCCGCCAACATTAATCTGCTTTCCCGGAGGCCCGACCTTTACAATCGTCCCATCGGGTTTGAAAGCCCGGCTAGCCAGCTTATATGAAGCGGAGATCTTGACGACCTCGCGAACGCCGTCGAGCAACTCGACATCTCTCGGATCGACCTGTGCGCCCCCCACCGCACCAAGAACAGTGTGTGATGCTCCGGTTGAGCGATGAACGTCGAATCCTATCTGGATTAGCCGATCGATCACGTTTTGGACTTGGTCTTCCGTCGCCCCTTCATGCATTACAACTACCATGTAAGAACCTACTCCTTCTTAATTCCTCTCCTATTGCCCCGCAGTCCCTTTTAACGCTTCCACCTGGTTTTTCTCATCTATTTCCCGGCTTCCTTCCGCTCAATCCGCCGGCATTCATCGATCACTCGCTCGAACAGCCGCTGCAAACTTTCGTTATCCAGTGGACCATTGTTCTCCTCCCGAACGCGCCGAAAGACTTCGCGCTCTCTCTGCGGATCGTAGACGCGCATGTTCAGAGCCCTTTTAAGCCTGCCGATTTCAATTGCACATCGGGAACGCTCGTTTAAAAGCTCGACCAGCTTTTGGTCGATCTCATCAATTTTCTCTCGCCAGTCATCGATACTCATTTCGATTGAGAACCTTTCAACCAGGCCGTGAAGGCGGCCACGCGTTCGACCAGATCCGGTCTCCCGATATTCTCCTCGACCGCTTTAACGATGGAGCTGCCCACGATCGCTCCATCCGCCTCTTGCCACACCGCAAGGACATGCTCGGGACGCGAAATGCCGAATCCAACCGCAATCGGTGTCCTTGTGTGCATTCGCAGCGTTTGCAAAAATTGCTTAAGGTCGGCCGCGAGTTCTTGCTGCTCGCCCGTAACCCCGGTCCGCGACACTGCGTACAAAAATCCAGTCGACGCCGCCGCAATCTTCTTGATACGTTCCGGTGAACTGGTCGGCGCCACCAGAAAAACCGTGTTCAAACCGGAGTGCCGCATGGTCCGGACGAATGGTTCGGACTCTTCTACGGTGAGGTCGCTCGCAAGCACACCATCAAAACCCGCGTTCACGGCGTCTGCGGCCAACCGTTCTAGACCATGGTTCAGCAGCGGATTGAAGTAGCTGAACAACACCAGCGGAATCTCGGACTTCTTCCGGATGTTCTCCGCCAGCTCCAACACCCGGTGAACAGTGACGCCATTCTTCAGAGCCCGCTCAGTCGCACGTTGAATAACGGGGCCATCGGCAATTGGATCTGAGAAAGGCACTCCCAATTCGATCAAATCCGCGCCTGCTTTCTCCAGGGCCAGTACAAGCTCGAGGGTCGTGTGAAGGCTCGGGTCTCCGGCCGTCAAATATGGGATAAACGCCTTCGCACTTTGGCTGTTAAGCCGTACGAAACGCTTTTCAATTCGTGTCATGTTTTACCGGCCGCCAATGACGCCAAACGCTCGAATTTCAGCTCGCGTAATTCACGAGGTTCGCGGCTATGAACTCATCAATCTCATGACTTCGTTCACATCTTTGTCGCCTCTCCCAGAAAGGTTGATCACAACAATCTGGCCGCTCGGTGCATTCAGCTTCTTTGCCTGCGCCAGGGCGTGAGCGCTTTCTAGCGCCGGGATGATGCCTTCCAGCCGGCTCAACTCATTAAAGGCATCCAGCGCCTCAGCGTCGCTGATAGATGTGTACGTCACACGACCTGTATCGTGGAGCGTTGCGTGTTCTGGTCCGACCGCTGGGTAGTCCAGACCGGCAGAGACAGAATGCGTTGGAACGACCTGACCGTTCTCGTCCTGCAGTATGTAAGAAAAAGTTCCGTGCAGCACGCCGGGCCGGCCTCCGGAAAACCGGGCGGCATGATCGCCCAGTGTTGGACCGCGGCCACCCGCTTCAACACCAATCATTCGGATCTGCCTATCCGCGACGAACTCGAAGAACAGGCCGATTGAATTGCTCCCTCCGCCCACGCAGGCAACAAGCACATCCGGCGGCCGTCCTTCCTTCTCCAGAATCTGCGCGCGGACTTCGCGGCCGATGACGGATTGGAAGTCGCGAACCATGAGCGGATAGGGATGCGGACCAAGAACGGAGCCGAGCATGTAATATGTTGTGCGGACATTCGTAACCCAGTCGCGCATCGATTCATTAATGGAGTCCTTGAGCGTCTTACTTCCCGAATTCACCGGCACAACGCGCGCACCTAGCAACTTCATGCGAAAGACGTTGAGTTCCTGCCGGCGGATGTCTTCTTCGCCCATGTAGATGTCGCATTGCAAGCCGAAAAGCGCGCACACTGTGGCTGTAGCGACGCCGTGTTGACCCGCACCGGTCTCGGCAATAACGCGCTTTTTGCCCATACGCAGCGCCAGAAGGCCTTGGCCGAGGCAGTTATTGATCTTGTGGGCGCCGGTGTGGTTCAGATCTTCACGCTTAAGATAAATCTTTGCACCGCCCCAGTCCCTCGTGAGGCGAGCGGCAAGGTAGAGCGGTGTTGGCCGGCCCGAGTAGTTACGAAAAAGATCGTCGAGCTGAGCGTGAAACTCGGGATCGCGCTGGACGGCCTCGTACGCGGCTTCCAGTTGCTCCAAGGGATGCATGAGCGTTTCGGGCACGAACTGCCCACCGTAGCTTCCGAAATGACCTTTCATGAATCACCCATCATACCGACGTCGGCGCGCTGAACCGCCTCAATGAACCGTCGCATTTTTTCGTAATCTTTTTTCCCAGGCTTCGATTCCACACCGCTTGTCACGTCGACCCCGAACGGATGCAGCGTGGTGACCACCTCCGATACATTGGCCGAAGTCAACCCGCCCGCGATAATTATCGAACCAAACGCGTTCGCACCAAACACCAGGTTCCAGTTGAATCCCGTACCGGTTCCGGGTGAGCAACCATCCAGAAGAAACGTACCGCTACCGTGATTTTTCAGAGTGTCCACGCGGAAATTCGAGTCGACAGCAAACGCCTTGATCACCTTCACGCGCTGGATCATGGAACAGTAATCCGGCGTCTCGCTTCCATGAAGCTGCACCGCGTGAAGACCGATGGACAAAGCGAAATCCTCCAGGTTCTGGGGGTCGGGATGATTCACAAAAACCCCGACGATGGTCACAAACGGCGGAACTTTGTCGATAATTTTTGCCGCTCGTGAGGCGCGGATATACCGGGGGCTTTTCGGGTAAAAGTTCAGACCGATCGCGTCAGCGCCAAGCAGGACCGCGTCACGCGCGTCTTCGAATTCCGTAATGCCGCAAACCTTGACGCGTGTCACAACAGACCTCGCAATGCAGTGGCCGGATCGGGTGAGGTGACAAAATATTCTCCGATGAGAAATGCGTCAGCACCCGCCTTGAGCAGCAGCTCAATATCTTCTCTGCCGTTGATCCCGCTTTCCACGACGAAGAGACGGTCCTCCGGGATGAGCCCAGCGAGCCGGATTGAAGTTTGAACATCGACGTTGAACGTTTTGAGATCACGATTGTTGACGCCGATGATGGATGCGCCCGCCTCGAGTGCCTCTCCGAGTTCCACTTCATCGTGAACCTCTACCAGCGCGTCCAGCTTCAGCTCTCGAGCTAGGGCAACGAATTCCTTCAACTCGGCGGGCTCGAGCATCGCGACGATGAAAAGAATTGCGCTCGCTCCGGCCGCCCGGGTTTCGTATATTTGGAATGGATCGAATACGAAGTCCTTGCGGAGAACGGGAAGGTTCGAAGCCTGCCTGATTCTTTTAATCCAGCCGAGGTCGCCCTGAAAAAAATCTTCTTCGGTAACGACGGATACCGCACATGCGCCGGCCCCGGTATAAATGGCCGCCTGCCGCTCCACGTCGAGGTCCGGGCTCAGAACTCCCTTTGAGGGCGATGCCCTCTTAATCTCGGCAATCATACGCACTCGCCGCGGTGTCTCGAGCGCTTCTCGAAATGAAGGAACAGGCGTCGGAGTGGTGGCCATCTTTTTCACGACGGCCTCGGGCACACGCAGGCGCGCCACCTGAAGCCGTTTCTGTTTGGCTTCGATAATTCGCGTCAATATGTGCGCTTGATCAAGATGCTTCATATAGTCTTCGCGTATTGGCGTAATTCGCGGCCGCCAACCCGCCAGTTACGCGAACTCCCGCAACTGCTGGAGCTTCCGCGAGGCCGCACCGCTGTCGATTGAATGCTCGGCCGCACGGATGGCTTCCTTCCAGGTGGCGGCGCTACCGGCAACAATGGCGGCGGCGGCATTGAGCAATACAACATCGCGGCAAGGCCCCTTCTCTCCGCGTAAGACCGCCTCGATGATGCTCGCATTCGTCCCGGCATCGCCGCCGTGGATAGCTTTGGCCGTCGCGGGCAGGATTCCAAATTCCTCTGGATGGATGGCGAACTTCTTGATTTGCCCCCTCCGCATCTCCACAATGTTGGTCACCGCGGATATCGAAATCTCATCGACGCCATCCGCACCGTGAACCACAAGAGCACACTCGACGCCCAGGCCATGAAGCGCATTCGCCATGAGATCCATGACTGCGGGCGAAAATACGCCAACCACCTGAAAGGATGCGCCTGCGGGATTCGCCAGCGGACCGAGAATGTTGAAAACCGTCCGAATTTTCAATTGCGAGCGCACCGGCATGACGTGCTTCATCGAACCATGGAACCGAGGAGCGAATAAAAATCCGATGCCTACATCCTTGATTGCCCGGCGAAGCCGGTCGATCGGCATTTGGATGTCGATTCTGAGCGCTTCCATCACGTCGGCGCTCCCGCAACGGCTCGTCATGGACCGGTTGCCATGCTTCGCTACGCGTATCCCGGCCCCTGCGACGACGAAAGCCGCCGCCGTCGAAATATTAAACGTACCTGATCGATCACCACCCGTCCCGCAGGTGTCGAGCACGGTCAGAACCTCGCCATCCCACAGTGGTTCCGCCTTTTCGCGCATCACTCGAGCAAAGCCGATCAGTTCCGTCGCCGTCTCGCCTTTCATCCGCAGGGCGGTGAGGAATCCGGCAATTTGAGCATCCGTTGCCTGCCCGGCCATGATTTCTTCCATGGAGGCCCGGGCTTCCGGCTCGGTTAGATTCTCTCGCTCTGCGAGCTTCTGAATGGCTTCGCTAATCATTTTCTTGATGTGGGACTAGGTTCTTAGAAAATTCTTGAGTAGGTCCTTCCCCACGGCGGTCATTATCGATTCCGGATGGAACTGAATGCCCTCGGCCGGAAAATCGCGATGCCGCAGACCCATGACAACTCCATCCTTCGTCTTAGCGCTAATCTCCAGGCACGCCGGAATGTCCGATACCATGAGCGAGTGATACCGCGTTGCGGGAAAGCCTTGAGGCAAACCGCCGAAGAGCGTCTTTCCGTCGTGAAAAATCTGGCTGACTTTGCCGTGCATCAATGTGGGGGCGCGGACAACCTTGCCACCAAACACCTCACCAATCGCCTGGTGGCCGAGGCAAACACCAAGTATTGGGATGGATTTGTGAAAGTATTGTACGACCTTCTCCGAGATGCCCGCATCATGCGGTGTGCCTGGACCCGGCGAAATCACAATACGTGACGGTTTCAGCCTCTCGATCTCTTCGACCGTAACCTTGTTGTTACGAAACACCCGAAGGTCTTCCCCCAGTTCGCCAAGGTACTGCACAAGGTTGTAGGTGAAAGAGTCGTAGTTATCAATGACGAGAATCATTCGAACCCATTCTGGGCGAGGTTAATCGCCCTAATCAGAGCCCGCGACTTATTAACGGTTTCGAGGTACTCATTTTCCGGAACGGAATCCGCAACGATACCCCCGCCTGCTTGAATGTAGCCCTTGTTCCCGCGCACAACGAGCGTTCGAATGGCGATGCACGAATCGAGATTGTTGCTGAAGTCGGCATACATGACCGCGCCGGCATAAACACCGCGCTTTGTCGGCTCCAGTTCATCGATAATTTCCATCGCGCGGACTTTCGGAGCACCTGAGACGGTTCCCGCCGGAAAGCACGCCATGAGGGTGTCCCAACGGTCCACGTCATCGCGCAACTCGCCCTTCAGGGAAGAGACCAGGTGCATCACATGCGAGTAGCGCTCGATGAACATGATGTCTTGCACGCGCACGGTGCCGTACTTCGAGACACGCCCCAGGTCGTTTCGGCCTAAATCGACCAGCATGAGGTGTTCGGCACGCTCCTTTTCGTCGTCGCGTAGCTTTTCGGCCAAAGCTTCATCTTCAGCCTCATCCTTTCCGCGGGGCAGCGTCCCTGCGATCGGTCTGTACTCGACCTCGCGGTTGCGCACCCTCACCAGCATCTCGGGAGATGAACCAACGATCGATGCATCCGGCATCTTTAGGAAATACATATATGGCGACGGATTGACAATGCGCAGTGCTCGGTAGATTTCAAACGGCGATGCCGGCAGGTCCACTTCGAAGCGCTGCGAAAGCACGACCTGAAAAATGTCGCCCGCAGCGATGTATTCCTTTGCAGCAGCTACGGCGTTCAAATAATCCTTCTTTTCGAAGTTTGACCGAACGACCAACTCCTTGCCGTTTCGCGCGACCTCAAGAATTTCCAGCGGCGCGCGGAGGATTTGCTCGATTTGACGAATCTCGTCGACGGCCTTGTTGTACTGCACCTCGATCGGTTCCCGCGATTCATCCACCATGATGTTCGAGATGATATGGATCTGGTGCCGCAGATGATCGAAGGCGAGCACGGTCTTATAGAACATTAGCGCCGCGTCATCGATTCCGAGATCGTCCCTTCCGGTCTTGGGAATATCCTCGATCGTTCGAACCATGTCGTAGCCGAAATACCCCACGGCTCCCCCGGTGAACGGCGGCAGGTTCGGCAGTTTGACCGATTTGAACCGCGCCATCGTAGAGCGGAGGTTTTGCATGAAACCGGCAGGCTGGCCATCGCGGTAACGAGTGATCAGGAACGGATCTCCACCCAGGAAGGAATATCGGGCAATGGTCTCGCCTCCTTCCACACTTTCCAGCAGGAACGCGTATGGTCGCTCTTTCTCGAGCTTCAGAAACGCAGAGACGGGCGTCAGAAAATCGGCGATCACCGACTTATAAACGGGAATGACGTTTCCCCCTGCTCGAAGCTTCTTAACTTCATCCAAACTGGGTTGCATAAAAATCAGCTGATGAGGCGCTGGCTGAAGCCGCGACTGCGGACCTGCCGAAATGTCGCCGCTAAGCCTGTAGTCGCGGGTTTTAGCCCGCGCCCTGTCCCTGCCTTCTTTCTTTCAGTTCGCGGACGATGTCTTCTAAACCAACACCGCGCTCGACGAGCAAAACAATCAAATGATAAAGCAAATCCGCCGTTTCCGCCGTCAGCCTTGACGCATCCGGATTTTTCGCGGCAATCACGGTCTCGGTGGCCTCTTCTCCGACTTTCTTCAGGATCTTATCGAGACCGCTGTCGAATAAGTACGTCGTATAACTTCCTTCCGGCCGTTGTTCCTTGCGTTGCTCGATCAGCACATAGAGCTGGTTCAAGAAACCTTCCAGCGCAGGCTCCACTTGAAAGCAGGAATATGAACCGGTGTGACATGCCGGTCCGCGCGGCTCGACCTCCACAAGCACGCTGTCCTGGTCGCAGTCGAGGTGAACAGTCACGACCTTCTGAGAATGTCCCGAGGTCGCGCCCTTGTGCCACAGCTCTTGCCGGCTCCGGCTCCAAAAGTAGGTTTCCCGCCTTTGCAAGGTGAGGCGCAAAGCTTCTTCATTCATATAGGCGAGCATCAGTATCTCGCGGGTATGGGCATCCTGCACGACGGCCGGAATCAGACCCTCCGCATTGAACTTTGCCTTTTCGAGGATATCGTTCATCGAACCACAACTCCGCGTTCCTGCAGATACGACTTCGCCTGAACAATCGTCCATTCTCGGAAATGGAATATCGAAGCGGCCAACACGGCACTGGCTGCGCCTTCGGTTAACCCTTGATAGAGATGCTCGAGCGTGCCGGCGCCGCCGGATGCAATGACCGGGATCTGAACGGAGTCGGCCACCTTACGCGTGAGTTCCAGATCGTAGCCATTCTTCGTCCCATCGGCATCCATGCTGGTCAGCAGGATTTCGCCCGCGCCGAATTCAGCCACGATTCCGGCCCATTCAACGGCGTCACGGTTTGTTCGTACGCGGCCGCCATGCGTGTAGACCTTAGCGCCACCTTTTTCCCGTCGCGCATCGATAGCGACGACGATGCATTGACTCCCAAAGCGTTCCGCCGATTTCTGCACAATGTGCGGGTCCTCCACGGCCGACGTATTCAGGGATACCTTGTCTGCACCGCAACGCAAGATCTCCTGAATGTCATCAACCGACCTCAAGCCGCCACCCACCGTGAAGGGAATATTGATGCTGTCGGCCACGCGCGTTACCATTCCGGCGACGATACTTCGCCGGTCCGACGAAGCCGTAATATCGAGAAATACGAGCTCGTCCGCGCCCTCATCCGAATATCGAAGGCCACACTCGACGGGATCACCGGCATCGCGCAGGTCTACGAAATGGACACCTTTCACAACACGTCCGTCCTTTACATCGAGACACGGGATGATCCGCTTAGCGAGCATAGGCCAATGCCTCCTCAATTTGAACGTGGCCTTCGTAGAGAGCCTTTCCGATGATCACACCCTCCAGCCGCTTGTGATGGAGTTCCGACAACCGGCGAACATCCGCAAGCGATGAAACACCGCCGGAAGCAATGACGAACAACTCCGTGCTTTCGAGCATCTCTTGCGTTGCCTCGACGTTGGGCCCTTCCAATACGCCATCACGCGAAATGTCCGTGTAGATCACCACACGTGCCCCGAGACCCTGGAGCTTCTGAGCCAACTCGATGGCCCCGATGTGCGAATCCTCGGTCCAGCCGGAAACCTGCACGCTGCCGTCACAAGCGTCGATGCCGACAGCAATATGGTGCTCCCGCTCCTTTAGCGCCCGCCTCACAAATTCCGGATCCCTTACTGCAGCAGTTCCCAGGACAACTCGCCGAATGCCCGAATCGAGAAGTCTCTCGACAACGGTCATCCTCCGGATCCCACCCCCAACTTGAATCCTGGCCGATGGCACGGCGGCCGCCATCTCGGAGAGCAGAGCGATATTTTTCAGTTCACCCTCAAATGCGCCGTCCAGGTCCACAACGTGCAGCCATTCGGCGCCCTTTCCAACCCATTTTGCGGCCATTTCGAGAGGATCTCCGTAAACCGTCGCCTGGTCCAACCGGCCTCGTTTCAGGCGAACCGCTTTTCCGGCGAGAATATCAATTGCCGGGTAGATCTTCATAGCCGCGCAAAATTTTCGAGGAGCCGCTCTCCCACACGCTGGCTCTTCTCGGGATGGAACTGTGTAGCCCAAACGTTCCTGGAATGAACGATAGCGGGAAATTCGATTTCATAGTCCGTCGTGGCGAGGACGATATCCGGCGATTCCGGCTCCACATAATAAGAATGGACGAAATAGACGAAGCTCGAGGAACGCACGCCCTCGGTCAGCGCGTCTGCTCGCTTCGGGTGCAATTGATTCCAACCCATGTGCGGCACACGCAGATTCGTTGGCAGTTTGATTACCCTACCTTTCAGCAAGTCCAGCCCACGGTGCAAACCAAATTCTTCACTCTCCGTGAACAGCAAGTGCATCCCCAGGCAGATTCCCAACGCCGGAGTTCCGGCCTTCACTTTTTCGACGAAAGCCTCGAGAAGTCCGTACTCCCGAAGGTTCGCCATGGCGTCGCGAAATGCGCCAACGCCGGGGAGGATGAGCTTCGTCGCCGCTTGCACGTCTGCGGGATCGGACGTCACTTTTACCTCGTGCCCGAGCCGCCGCAGCGTATTCTCAATGCTGCGGAGATTGTTTAGCTTGTAGTCAACGACAGTGATCACGATTCACTGAGACCCGAGACATTCACAAAACCCCCTTGGTCGACGGAATTTCCGCGTGCTCCACTCGTGTCGCCATGCGCAGGGCGCGAGCAGTAGCTTTGAACACGGTTTCCGCGATGTGGTGTTGGTTCCGTCCGTACCAGTTTTCGACGTGCAGGTTAAACCGTCCCTCCTGCACGAATGCTTTCAGAAACTCTTCAATCAGCTCCGTCTGAAGTTCACCGATCCGCACGGCCCGGAATTCCACCTTGTAAACGAGGTAAGGCCGGCCTGAGAGGTCGATCACCACGCGCGTGAGTGCCTCATCCAGCGGAACGTAGGCGTGCCCGAATCGAACGATTCCGCGGCGGTCGCCGAGAGCTTCCTGTAGCGCCTGTCCAAGAACCCAACCCACATCTTCGACCGTGTGGTGTCCATCGATCTCAAGGTCACCCTTTGCATCGATCTCCAAATCGAAGTGCCCGTGCCGCGCCAGTTGGGCCAGCATGTGATCGAAAAACGGTATACCGGTTGCGATGCGATATTCGCCCTTACCGTCCAGGTTGAAGTTGATGCGAATATCCGTTTCGTTGGTCTTCCGGGATTTTGCCGCGATTCGTGGATTCATGACTTGTTCTCCAGAGCCCGGTCGAGCGCTTTAAGAAATCGGTCATTTTCTTCCGGTAAGCCGATCGACACTCTCAAACACCGCTCCAACAGTAGATATGAGCTCACATCCCGAACCAACACACCCTGCTTATATAGCGCATCAAACAACTCGCGAGCCGGCTTTGCCGTCCTGATCAAGACGAAATTTGCTTTCGACGGGAACACGTGGACGGACGGACGCTTCTGAAGCTCGGCGGTTACCCGCTCGCGTTCCTGAATGAGTCTCGAAATAGCTTCACCAAGAGCCGCTCGCCTTTCGATGACAAGATCCGCCGCAGTCAGCGTGAAGATGTTCACGTTATACGGAAGCTTGGCCTTGTAAATCTCCCGCGCGATCTCCGGATGCGCCATCAGGTAGCCGAAACGCAAGCCGGCCATTGCCAACGCTTTCGAAAACGTCCTCAGAACCACGAGATTGTTGTGGTTGGCGAGCAACGGCAGCGTCGTCTGGCCGCTGAACTCGTGGTACGCTTCGTCGACCAGGACCAGCCCTCTGGCGTTCTTCAGCACGCCGACAAGCGCGTCATGCTCGAGAGGGGTTCCAGTCGGATTGTTAGGGCTGCAAACAACAACCACATCCGAAGAGCGGGCAGCGAGAATCAGCGCGTCAACATCGAATGTCAGGTCCTCCGGTTTCAGAAGCACATCGATCGCCTGCGCCTGCAGCGCGGTAGCCATCAATTTATAGAGCATGAACGTTGGCTGTGGCGCCACCAGGCTTCTGCCCGGTCCGAGGGTGACCGTGAGCGTAGCCTGAATCAATTCGTTTGACCCGTTCCCCACCAGAATGCCGTCCTCACGCCATCCTGAAAATTTCGCCAGAGTCTTGATGACGGCCGCCGGCACAAACTCCGGATAACGTCCCCATGGGCGGCGCAGAACCCGGTCCACGACCTCCCGCTTCAGATCTAGCGGAAGCTCGTAAGGGTTCTCGTTCTGGTCGAGCTTGACGTCGGCCTCGAAGTGCTTCAGCGTATACGCGGTAAGTCCGCGAACTTCAGGCTTGACGGCGTCTGATGGTGATCGATTTCGCATGTCCAGTCAGTCCCTCAGCGATCGCAAACTTTTCAATCATTTCTCCAAACCGCTCAATCGCGCGCCCGGAATACCGGATGATGCTGGTACGTTTCAAGAAATCGGGAACTCCCAGCGGCGAAAAGAAGCGCGCCGTCCGATTTGTCGGCAGCACGTGGCTCGGGCCCGCAAAGTAGTCGCCCACCACAGTAGGCGCATACCGGCCGATAAAAACGGCGCCGGCGTTTTTGATATTGTCGGTGACGTGCTCGGGTTCCGCCATCAGCACCTCGACGTGCTCCGGCGCAATGTGATTCACGAGGTTGATCGCGTCCTCTGCGTCCTTCACAACAAAAGTGATCCCGTTGTTGACGACCGCCATTCGAGCAATGGCGCTCCGATCCAACGTTTCCAGCTGCGCCTGAATCTGATCGAAAACATTGGCAGCGACTTCTTTCGACCAGCAGATCAGCCACACGCCCGCCATTTCATCATGCTCAGCCTGAGCAAGCAAATCTGCTGCAATCCACGAGGGGTCACAGGTTTCGTCGGCTACGACTGCCACTTCACTTGGCCCGGCGATCATATCGATGTCCACAATCCCGTAGACTTGCCGCTTCGCGGACTGCACGTACTGATTTCCTGGCCCGACGATCTTCTCCACTTTCGGAACCGTTTCGGTCCCGTAAGCAAGAGCGCCAATCGCCTGCGCCCCTCCAATGCGGTACACCTCATGGAGGTCCAGGAGTGTCAGCGCGGCAGCGACAAGAGGATTTTCTTCGAGCGACCGTGGGGGCGTCACGATGACAATTCTCTCGACTCCCGCGACCTGCGCCGGAATAACATTCATCAACACCGACGAGGGATATGCGGCTTTACCACCTGGAATGTAAATGCCTGCGCGTGCGATCGGAGTCTGGCGCAGCCCCAGTCTCACACCGTCGCCCGCATAGTATTCCCAGGACTCTTCAACCTGGTGCTCGTGGAAATCGCGGATGTTATGAATGGCCTTACGGAGGATTTCCACCAGTTCATCATCGGCGCCCTCTGCACATTCGCGAATGTCTTCCTGGCGGACTCGCATCCGTTCCGCGCTGAGTTCGAACTCATCAAATCGCTTCGTATATTCACACACAGCCTGATCTTTGCGCCGCCGCACATCCTGCAAGATGCCCTGAACTGCCTTTTCGACACTTTGCTCTGCCTCGTCGGCGGTGAGCAACACATCCACTTCGCTTAAACGCAGTCCAGCCGTTAAATCGACGATTCGCATTGAACGACCTTCTCTAAGGCGTGTATCATACTCAGCACTTCTTCACGCTTGGTTTGATAGCCGGCGCGATTCACCAGAAGACGGGCGGAACTTTCAGCAATAACCTCCACGATCTCGAGTCCGTTTTCCTTCAAAGTTCGTCCGGTCTCCACAAGATCTACAATTCGATCGGCCAACCCAATCAATGGGGCAAGCTCGATGGATCCCGAAAGCGCAATGATCTCCACGGGAATGCCTCGCGTGTTGTAGTAATCCAGCGTGATACGTGGATATTTCGTAGCAACGCGGATGGTCGGAGAATCCGGACGCGGGCTGAAGCCCGCGACTACATTGGGCTCCGAGGTTCCGGCATGTATGTAGCCGCGGGCTTCAGCCCGCGGTTCCTTTGGTCCGGCTACGACAAGTTTGCAATAGCCGAATCCTAGGTCCACCGGTTGCAGAAGATCGGCCCGCGACTCCATGATCACGTCGCGGCCGGCGACACCAACGTCGGCTGCACCATACTCCACATAGGTCGGCACATCCGCCGGCTTCACAAGCACTGCGCGGAAACGCTTGTCTTCCGAATCGAAGATCAGCTTTCTTGATGATGCGACGTCTTCCGGAAAGCGAATGTTTGCTCGAGACAGCATGGACAGCGACGGCTCCAAATATCTTCCCTTGCATAACGCGATCACAAGCATAGCTTCACCGCCTTGCCCAATCGTCGATACTGAAGGGCTTGCTCGAAACCGTTATCGGCGTCGATCGAAATCGCGTCTGGATCCGGCATACTCAATGCCGGCGTGACCATTTGTTCGAGGCGATCCAAGCTGAACGAGAAGCCGACGGCGGGAAGATCTTCTCCGAACGCAGAAGGCAGGCCATCATAGCGGCCGCCGCTGGCGACCTCGAATCCGAGATCACGCACATAGGCTCGGAACAGGATGCCGGTGTAATAATCGAATCCGCGGATCTCGCCCAGGTCAATCGTCAAGTGTTGTGCAAGATCGAAACGTTCAAAGATGGAATAGATATGCTCGAGATGATCCAAAGCCTCAACCGATCGGGGATTCCGCACAAGCTGCCGCGCTTCCTCGATAATGGCTCTTCCTCCGGTTAAATGCGGAATGGCTCGCAGTATTTGCTTGCGCCGGTCTCCCAAAGGCAGTTTCTCAAGCAGCGCTTCAAGTCCGGACTGGTCCTTTACGTTGAGTACATCTTTGAGTTCCCCTATTTGTCCTGCGGGCAATTCCATCCGATCGACAATTCCACCAAAGAAATCTACACTTCCCAAATTGATCTGAAACGCCGGAACACCGAGCCGCTGGAACGCCTCGACCGCGATCAGCAGGACTTCGACGTCTGAAGTTTTCCCCATTCCACCGTAATGCTCGATTCCAATTTGAGCGAATTCCCGCTGCCGGCCGCCTTTGGGCTTCTCAAAGCGTAGGACCTCTCCAGAATAGAAAAGCCGAATCGGCCGGGGAGCAGAAGCGAGGCGCGTCGCAACTGTTTTTGCGACGAGTGACGTGAATTCCGGCCGAAGTGCGAGGATGTTGCCTTCCCGGTCGATGAAGCGATAGATCTGCTCTTCAGGACCAGTGCCCATGCCTTTGATGAAGACATCGTAGTAGTCAAAGATCGGCGGAATGATTTCTTCATACGACCAGCCCTCGAACACAGAACAGATCACTCGTTCCAGAACGCGGCGCCGTCGAGCGGCGCGTCCGATGAGAATCTGCGTCCCCGGAGGGATCTGGGTGAATGCCTTCATCCGATAAGACCTTTACGGTACATGAGCTCCGCATTGAGAATCGCGGCGCCGGCAGCTCCGCGAATGGTGTTGTGGCTCAGCACGCGGAACTTGTAGTCGAGAACCGCGCACGGGCTGACGGGACCAACGACGACTGCCATCCCCTGGCCGCGGTCACGATCGAGTCGCGGTTGCGGACGCTGGATGTGAGACTCCAGAAGCATCACGGGCCGTGGTGCCGAAGGCAGACCCAACTCGTCGATGGGCGAAGTGAAGTCGCGGATTGCCCCTTCGACATCTTCACGCGTGGCCTTAGTGGCGAGCTGGACCGAAATCGCTTCAAGATGACCGTCGCGAACGTTCACCCGGTGCGTCATTGCGCTGATCCGGATCGGAGCGTTAGCAAACTGGTTGTTGCGCCACCGGCCCAGAATCTTCAAGGGTTCGGTCTCAATTTTATGGTCCTCACCTCCGAGATCGATCGCGGGAAGAACGTTATCAATGATGTCCAGCGATGCAACACCCGGATAACCCGCACCGGATAGGGCCTGCATCGTCACAACGTGAACAGCTTCAAGCTTGAACTTGCGATCGAGCGCGGCCATCGGAAAGACAAGACCGATCGTAGAACAGTTGGGATTGGTCACGATGAAGCCACGGCTGCCTATCCGTTTCTTCTGAAGCTCGATCGCGTCGAGATGATCCGGATTGATTTCCGGGATGAGCAGAGGCACGTCCGGCTTCATTCGGTGACTGGATGCATTGCTGACCACTGGCATACCGGCCTTCGCCAATTGCAGTTCCGTGTCCTCCGCAACCGAAGACGGCAGGCCGGACAGCACGAAATCACAGTCCAAACCGGGCTGGCAGGGTTGCACGGTCATGCTTGCAACGGGTTCTGGAATCGCCGTCTCCAACATCCATCGCGAAGCCTGCGCATAATTTTTGCCGGCCGAATTGTCGGAGGCCGCAACAGCAGACACTTCAAACCAGGGATGCCGCTCCAGCAATTGAATCATGCGCTGGCCGACCGTTCCCGTAGCACCGAGAATCCCAACTCTGAGTTTCTTCATAGCGATACTTGTTCATAGCTCGTAGCCGCAGGCTTGATGCCCGCGTTCAAGTTCCAAGAAAAAAATGTTCCGTTCGATTGAACGCGGGCATAAAGCCCGAGGCTACGAACTGCTCCCTTCCATGAATCTTCCTACCGTGTCGATATTGACTACAACCGGAGTCGCTTGCACTCCATGTTTCTCGAACACACCTGCAATCGCGCGGCCGGCGGTCTCCGCATCTTCAGGCCGGGCGAATCCGAGAACCGTTGGGCCGGCGCCGCTCAAAGCAACGGCGATTAGGCCGGGCGTGGTCAATCCGAGTATCTCTTCCAACCCTGGGATGAGCCGAGCGCGATATGGCTGATGGATACGATCGCGCATCGCTTCGCCGAGCATGGGCCAGTTTCCCGAGGTCAACGCCGCGATTGTGAGCGCGGAACGCTGAATGTTGTACACCGCATCCGGCCGCGAATACATCTGTGGCAAAACTGCGCGGGCCTTCTCGGTTGACAGTTCAAACGCCGGAATCACAAGTACCGGCAGGATCCCGCCGGCCACCGCAAGCTCGGCGATCAGGACCTCGCCGCCCGCTGTTACGGCTGTAGCGACCAAACCACCCCGAAGCGCAGCTGCGAGATTGTCGGGATGCGGTTCGAATTCGAAGGCGTATCGGAAGATCTGTTGATCAGAAAGCTTGTCCTCCGCCGCCAACTCATAGCAGGTGATCCCCGCAATAATCGCCGCCGCGCTGCTGCCCATACCGCGTGCGAGCGGGATCTCGTTGTCGATTGCCATTCGAAAGCCCGGCAACTCCTTCTTCCGCTCCCTGGCGACGTTGGAGGCCACTCGCAGGATCAAGTTTTCAGATGACGCCGGTATTAAATGGGCATCCACTCCGCGAACGTCGATCCGCAGACCCTCGCTCGGCCTTCGGCCGGGTGAGGGCTCAATCGTGAGACTGATCCTCAAGTACCTCTGCAACGCCAGGCTGAGGGCATCAAAGCCCGCACCCAAATTCGACGTGCTTGCCGGAACTCTAAATGAATAGCTGCGGTTCATAACGAATACGGCTTCTCTTCGAAGATTTCAGCGGGGGCGCGGTGACCGGTCCAGATTTCGAATTGCCGGGCCGCCTGCGCTAGAAACATCGTCGTGCCTTGGATGACCGTTTTTCCTTGGTCCGCAGCGGATCTCAGCAGGCGCGTTATTGGCGGATTATAGACCATATCCAGCACGACATTCGCCTGAATCGGGCCATGCACGGGCGTTCTGTCGACGGCTGGAAACATCCCAACGGGCGTCGCGTTAATCAACAGATCGCATCTATAGTTATGCGCCTCCGGAACTTCGGGCCTGGAAAGCATTGTTATGCTTTTGGCGCCTTTCATGGCCACTACCGCCGCTTTTGCGGCCCCGCCACGCCCAAGGATCACAATGGTCTTGTCCACCGGATCGAATGAGGCGGATGCCAATGCCGCACGCACTCCATGAACATCGGTGTTATCGCCGATCCATTTGCCATCGCGCCAGAATACGGTGTTAACTGCTCCGGCTTCCACAGCTTCCGGAGTCTGCCCATCCAGAAACGGAACAACGGCCGTCTTGTGCGGAATGGTGACGGAGAATCCCTCGATTCCGATTGCACGGGCATTCTCGAAGAAATTCTTCACATCGGGCGCCAGAAACTTCAGGTAAACAAAGTCCAGATTCAACGCCGCGAATGCCCGATTGTGGATCGTCGGCGAGAGCGAGTGGCCCACAGGATTTCCGACGATACCGATCAGCTTTGTCGTTCGACTCACGCGGCGGAATCGATAAACGTCGTGCATCTCACGAACCGTCAATTGCCCGGGAGCGGACGCGTTCGTCGATGCGGCATACGTCAAAAAGCTGCCCCGTGCGGGGCCGACTATTCGCGTGACTTGGCCGATCTCTCCCATTCCTACCACGATCACGGGCTTAGGCCATGGCTGGGAACTCAAAGCGAGCAGACGCCGATTGTCGGACCACGAATTCGCCATGCTTGCGACCTTCGCGATTTGCGCGGCGCTGGCACACGCACGGCTTAGAATGGAATCCACATCTGAAGGAGTCGCGGCAAAATCGTGGAAGGAGCCGATGACAGCCACCCCAGCCATGGGTTTCGCGAATCGATAATCAATGTCTACCAATTGAGCGCCGCTGCGGGCGGCATGAGCCAGAATCCGAATTTCCTCCTCGATCGACCCGTCAAACTCCCCGCCGCGCTCTTTCCCACGGCACGTCGCGATGACGGGGACGGCCAAGCGGTCCCACCGCACGTGCATCGATTCCTGGGGCTCACTCAGGTAATCGAGCCGAATTTCAACACAATCCGCGCCGGAAAGGTCGGCGGCAAAGATGTCGTCCAATTTCTTTGGAGTGAGGGGGACGCACAGAGCGCCTGGAGGAAGCATCGTTTATTCGTTGCGACAACGTATCTCCCTCCTCGTCCAGGAGAGGAATACGGTCCCCCCACGCCTCATGAAAATAGCTCCGTACTGAGATAGCGCTCACCGCTATCCGGCAGGATGGCCAGCAGACGTTTTCCATGGCCCAGTTCCTGGGCAACTTCACAACTGGCGTGTAGAATCGCTCCCGAGGAAATTCCGCAAAGGATCCCCTCTTGTTCCGCCAAACGGCGCGCCGCAGCACGTGCATCATCATATGAAACCGCAATGAAGCGATCGACGACCCTTCGATTAAAGACCTCGGGAATAAAGCCTGCGCCGATCCCCTGAATCTTGTGAGGCCCCGGTTTTCCGCCGGAGAATACGGGCGATTCGGCCGGTTCCACACCAAAAAGCCGCAGTGATTTGATCCTCTCTTTCAGAATTTCGCCGGTGCCGGTGGCCGTGCCGCCAGTACCCAGACCGACGACGAGCGCGTCCAGCTTCTCGCCGAAGACGTCGAGAATTTCCCTCGCCGTCGTCTTGCGATGCACTTCCGGATTCGCCGGATTCCGAAACTGCTGGGGCATGAAATAGTCCGGATGCCGGCGCACAATTTCTTCCGCCTTGTCGATCGCGCCTTGCATCGCATCCGCCCGTGGCGTAAGAATGACCTCCGCACCGTAAGCGCGGAGGAGCGTCACGCGTTCCACGCTGTATTCTTCCGGCATCGTCAGGATCACCTTGTAGCCCTTGGACGCCCCGACCATTGCCAGACCGATCCCGGTATTGCCGCTTGTTGGCTCTACAATCGTACCGCCCGGCTTCAGACGGCCTTCGCGCTCGGCCACCTCAATCATGCTCAGCCCGATCCGGTCCTTCACGCTCCCGCCGGGATTGAAAGACTCCAATTTGGCCAGCATTTCCGACCACCCATCCTCCGGGATCCGATTCAGACGCACGATCGGTGTCCTCCCGATGATCTGACAGATATTGTCGTAAATTCCGTCGTGCATTGAAAACCATCGAGAATAACATAAGGGCGGTGGAAATGGGGACGTAGCCCTATGTCCCTATTTTCGTCGTTTTTAAGAAAATAGGGACATAGGGCTACGTCCCCATTTCCACGGCTGCCTCGGCGCCACATTTGGTTGACGCATCTATGCGCTTCTGCTACTAATGGCGGACTTATGAGAACTTTGTTGGCCGTTTTGCTCTTTGCTTACGGCGCTTTGGCTCAGACGCCGGCGAAAACCGTTCCGCAGCAGGGGCCCCCGCCCAAGAAATTGACTCAGCTTCCGGACGGTCATTTCAGCGCCAATCACGATCCAGCCAATCCCGACAAGTTTGAACTGCATGTTGTGAAGGCTGGCGAAACGCTGTCTCACATTGCTGGAGAAGCTCTGAAGAGCTCACGCTTGTGGCCCCAGCTCTGGGAGCAGAATGAGCACATCATTAATCCTCACTGGATTTACCCGAATGACAAGGTTTTGATTCGGCCGGTGACGCTCATCACAGAAGCGGCTCCGCCTGAGCCACCGCCTCCGCCGCCACCACCGCCGGCGCCACCCGAACCCGCACCGGCACCGCCCAGGGCAAGGCCGGCGCCGCCTCCTCCGCCGCCGCCACCTCCGGCCCCTGTGGTCAAAGTGGATGAACGCAAACCTGTCCCGGAAGTTAAGGCGCAGGACTTGTACTGCTCGGGTTTCGTGCGGAAGGATGAGATTCCGAAAGACCTGATGGTGATCTCGAAGCTGGACTCCAGTGGCGGTGTTCTGGCGTCCGACTTCGATTATGTTTACATTAGCCAGGGTTCCGAAGACGGAATCACGACGGGTAAGATGTATCAGGTAATACGTCCCACCACCAGGATTACGAATCCGAATGGACGGACCAGCACCGAGAGAGACCTGGGCATGCACTACCTCGATGTGGCACAGCTCTCCGTGGTAATGACGCAGCCGGATTTTTCACTCGCACGTGTGGTCCGAAGTTGTGGCGATGCGGTTCAGATCGGCGACATCATGCTTCCGTTCCAACCGATCACCCTGCCGGCCATCGCCCGGCCGCGCCAGTTCAGCACGACGATGAAGGTATCTGGCGATGTGAAGGGTTCGATCGTCATCAGTCAAGCGATGCTCTTGAATTTCGGTTCGGTTCTAAAAGGGTCTGGGGTCATTCCGGGAGTGCGCAGCGGCCGCCTGGCTTCGCTCGATAGAGGGATCGCGAGCGAAGGAGAAATCGTCTATATTGATGCTGGCCAGAGCCGGGGCGTGAAGCCGGGAGATGTTTTTGTGGTCTATCGGAACGTCGATGTAGACAACCGCCTCTACGATATCCCGAAACAAGCACAGAAATTGAAGGGCGTCCGAACGGCGATCGGAGAACTGGTCGTATTGAAGGTGGAGGAGCGGGCTTCTACTGCGCTCGTGACTTACGCGTCCGATGGGCTTTCTCTGGGGGATGCCGTCGAGCGTAGGTAATCATCATTGCGGTTCCGACGACGAGCATTGGAAACGTCAGGATCTGTCCGCGAGTAAACGGTCCAAGGTCAAAGCCGATTTGCGCGTCGGGCTCGCGGACAAACTCGACCAGAAATCGAAACACTCCGTAGAACGCCACCAGACACCAGAAGACTGTTCCATGATAAAAGTCTTTTCTGTACAACCATCTTAAAACCAGGAAAAGCACAAGGCCTTCAAGGAATGCCTCATAAAGCTGCGATGGGTGCCGCGCAACCGCTCCACCTTCAGGAAAGACCATCGCCCAGGGCACATTAGACGGCCGGCCGAATAACTCACCGTTAATGAAATTGCCGATACGACCAAGACCAAGTCCGATCGGAACAGCGACCGAGACCAGGTCCGCAACTTCCCAGAAATTCCAATGCTTCTTTCGACTGATCCATACCGTGCCAAAAATCACACCGATAAATCCGCCGTGGAAGGACATCCCGCCCTGCCAGATCGCCAGGATCGAAAGTGGGTCACGGATGTAACTGCCCAAGTCGTAGAAGATCACATAACCGAGCCGGCCGCCGATCATGACACCGAGGATCAAGTAGAACAGAAGGTCGTATAGATCATCATTCGACATATCGAGTTTGCGGAATTTCGCAAGGCGCCGCAGCACGAAATAACCAATGACGAATGACAGCATGTACATCAGCCCGTACCAGCGCAGTTGCAATGGGCCGACGCGCAGAAACACTGGGTCGATGTTGGGGTAAGGGAGTGTAAGGATCATGAATTGGTCGAGAAGCGGAAGTGCTTTTCGCCGAAGACGAGCGCACTAAAGCGGTGGATGGTCGCACCATCCTTCCAGTCGTCGGAATTCAAGCCGGCTTTCCAGCAGGTTTCCTGAAGAAATCTTTCGCGATCCCAGCCATATGCTTTTGCGACCTGCGGCAAGAGCAGACCTCGCGCCCCCTTTTTGCTGATGAGAAGTCCGTGGATACCGACTTCGATTTCGCCGATATTTTCCACGCGCTCGACCGTCGACAATACCGAGATTTCGAATTCCACGAGCGGAAGCTCCGCCAACGTTAACGGCATGAATCTCGGATCACCGGCGGCGGCGGCTATCGCACACTCGGCAGCGCTCCGGCACAAAGGTTTTATGGGATGGACATTACCGATACAACCCCTCAGATCATCGCCTTTGTGAATAGAAACGAAAATTCCGCATGGCTCGGCGAGGACTCCCGAAGTAAACTCCGGCAGACCCAGCACCTCACCGCCAAGATATGCTCGGACAGAGTCCCGGGCGATCTGAAGCAGGAGCTGTTGCTGGCTTTCAGTGAGTTGGAACATCACGAGTTGGGACCTGCCGGCGCTGCCTTTTTTGCAACAGAATCAGGCGCCGGCGTTCCCGTGCTTTGAACCTGATGTCAATTTTGGTCCAGAAGGTTCGGAAATAATCGACAGCGGACAGCAACGCAAACAGCACGACGAAATAGAGCGCGATGGTTCCAACAGCATGCAAAACGGGGTATGAGCTTCCACCAGGCATGCCTAGGATCAAGCCCTGAGCCGATGCAATACTTCGCAGACCGCTTACTGCGAATTCGCGGCCAATGATGATCACCACCATCCATGCCGGCACGACCTGGAGTTGGACGAGCGAAATGAAAGCTGATGATATGAGTAGCTTGTCCGCAACCGGATCCAGCAACGTGCCCAGAGTGGTGACCTGCCCTCGCTTTCGCGCCAGATACCCGTCCAAGAGATCTGTGAGAGAAGCGGCGAGAAAAATCAGAGCCGCGACCAGAACGTTGTACTTTGTCAGCAGAACGGCCACGAGAAAAGGAACCAGAAAAATTCTCATCAAAGTCAGGCCGTTAGGCAGATTCATGCGTTTATTCTAGTATAGAAACGGAGATTCCATGAAAGGACTTATCCTCGCCGGTGGCAAAGGCACACGGCTCCGGCCTCTCACGATCAACACTCCCAAACCGGTTGTTCCCGTAGCCAACTCCCCGTTTCTCTTGTATCAGATCGATCTGATGCGGAGCGGCGGCATTCAGGAAATTATCCTGAGTCTGTCGTATCAGCCGCGAAAAATCGAGGACCTTTTGAGGGACGGTTCCGATTACGGCGTATGGATCCAATACGCCGTAGAAGGTACTCCCCTGGGAACAGGAGGCGCATTCAAGAATGCCGAGGAAAACATCGATTCCACCACTGTCGTCTTCAACGGCGACGTGTTGACTTCCCTTGATCTTTCGGCAGTCCTTGCGCAGCATCGCGAGAGGGGCGCAATCGCGACTCTGGTTTTGACGCCAGTAGACAATCCCTCCGCGTACGGCCTGGTTGAAACGAGTCCCGAGGGCTGGGTACAACGGTTTATCGAAAAGCCGGGACCCGATGAGATCACATGCAACACCATCAATGCTGGCATCTACATCCTCGAACCGTCCGTCCTCGAATACATGCCCAAAGGCGAGGCGTATTCATTTGAACGGGGCCTGTTTCCAACCCTGCTCGAGCACAAACAGCCCGTGTTGTCGTTCATTCTCGATCGCTATTGGATCGATATCGGCACGCCGCATAAATACCTCGAAGTCCATCAGGACATCCTTGGAAAGAAATTTACTTCACCACGGGTTTCACCCAGCGCGCTGGACCGCGCAACATTGCCGCCGGGAGCGATCGTGGATGAGAAATCCATCATCGATCAGGATGTGACGATTCGCAGTGGTGTTCGGGTCGAGAATTCCGTCATCGGTAGAAACTGCAAGATTGACGAAGGCGCACAGATCATCGACTCCGTCCTCTGGTCCGGGAATACAATCGATGCAGATGCCCGCGTGACGAGCAGCATCGTCGGCAAAGGTTGCTATATCGGACGTTCTGCGGTTCTCCGGCCGGGCGTGGTGTTGGGCGACAAAACCGTGGTGACAGACTATTCACAATTATGAGCATACCCATCAAATTCGGCACAGACGGCTGGCGCGGCATTATTGCAGATACGTTCACGTTTGAGAACGTCGGCTATGCGGCCCAGGCCACCGCAAATTATTTCAAGACGGTTCAAGGTCACGAGCATGCGGTGTTCATCGGCTACGACGTTCGCTTCCTCTCGAAACAGTTCGCGCACAGTGCGGCAGAAGTCTTCGCCGGCAACGGATTCCGCGCGGTGCTGATGGATCGGCCCTATCCGACCCCGTACGTTTCCTTCGAAGTGCTCCGCCGTGGTTTCGTTGGCGGCATCGTCATCACGGCTAGCCACAATCCGCCCGTGTTTAACGGCTTCAAGGTCAAAGCTCATTTCGGCGGCAGCGCCACGCCATCGTTCTCGCAGTCGGGCATCGAAACCGTGGGGCCGGAGCCGCAGTATTTCGATCACCTGAAGTCTCTGCTCGACTGGGACCGGATTTCCAACTCGAAGTTGAAAATCGTGGTGGACTCGATGCACGGGTGCGGCGGCTTCATACTTGAAGAGTTGTTGCGAGATACATCTTGCACCGTCCGAACGATTCGAGGGAATCCGGACCCGCTGTTTGGTGGGATCCATCCGGAACCGATGATGCCGCAACTGGAGCCGTTGGCGGAAGCGGTACGGAAATCCGGAAGTCATGTCGGCCTCGCCACAGATGGCGATGCCGACCGTATCGGCATCGTTGACGAAACCGGCGAATACATGAACACGCTCCAGACGTTGCCGCTGCTGTTGCTTCACGTATATCGTAAGAAAGGCTGGCGCGGAGCCGTAGCGAGAACATACTCGCAGAGCCAGCATATTCCGCGGATCGCATCCAGTTTGGGTCTGAAACAGTATGAGTGTCCAATCGGTTTCAAGAACATCGGTGAACTGATGCTCGAAGACGAGATCCTGATTGGGGGCGAGGAGAGCGGTGGCATCGGGCTTTCGCGGCATTTACCGGAACGCGACGGAATTTTCATCAACTTGTTGATGCTCGACCTGTTGGCCGCATCCGGGAAGACCTGCACAGAACTGATTCAGGGCCTGTGGAAAGAATTCGGTGAGCTGCATTACGACCGTCGAGACCTTCATATACCAATCGGGGCGGGACAAGCGGCCCTTGAGAAATTGAAGAACGATCCCCCACGGACTTTTGCAGGTCGGCGCGTACAGGAAGTGGGCCGGCTGGACGGCTCGAAAGTGTTTCTGGACAAAGATAGTTGGATACTTTTCCGGCAGTCCGGTACGGAGCCGCTCTTGAGGGTTTATTGCGAGGCGCCTACAAAGGATGCTGTTCACGAAATAATAAACGCCGGGCTTAAATTTGTGGAACAATTTACTCCCGCCGGTGTCTCTTGACTTGACGGCGGACGACTGGAGCGACTCTCCCCGGCCGGTTGGGGATTTGAAAACGAATGCGAAGAGAGATCGCCTATAACGACCTGGACCAAGCTTCTGGTGTCAACGCCGAGGAGTCTCTGTTCGTTCTTCGGCTAAAGGCGAATGAGGATGCGGCCTACGATGAGCTCGTGCGCGGCTATCATGCCTCGATCTTCCACGTGGCCTATCGGATGCTAGGGGACGCTGCAGAAGCGTCCGACGTGGTTCAGGAGATCTTTCTGAAAGTGTTCCGCAACATTGGCGGTTTCAAAGGGGAAGCGGCTCTCAAAACATGGATTTTCAAAATCGCCTTCTCGGAAATCCTGAACCGATTGCGCTCGTGGAAGCGCCGGTATCGCTACGCGACCGTGTCGCTGGACGATAACCCGTCGGCGAACGGAAATGGCCATAACGGCCCCTACGTCGCCGATTCGAAGCCGACGCCGGAAGAAGTTTTGCAATCGAAAGAGCAGGAGACTGCAATTCAGCGGGCTCTTTCAAAGCTTTCAAGCGATCACCGATCCATCATCGTGCTTCGCGATATTGAAGGCTTCTCCTACAGCGAAATCGCCGACGTATTGGGGATTTCGATAGGAACCGTCAAATCACGCATCGCCCGGGCTCGGGGGGATTTAAAGAAATCGTTGATGCAGTATTTGTCGGTTCAGCGTGTCTGAGGTAGTTGCGATGAGTAAAGTAAGATCTAACATTTCGGAAGTGCTGACTCGCGCTGGAGCGATGTTCCGGGTCAAATCGGAACTGGATTGCGGTGCCGCTCAGGAGTTGATGAGTCCCTTCATCGACTCGATGGTAACGGCGGAGGAAACCGAACGCCTCCAGGTTCACGTTTCCGATTGTCATCCATGCCAAAGACAGCTTCAGTCGTTCATTTCAATGAGAAGTTTACTCGCTCGGATCGAACGGCCCGAGCTTCCTGAAGACCTGGTGTTGGAAACCCGCGTCAAACTGTCGCACGAGCGGAACAAGAATTTCCTGGTGAGGCTCGAAAACCGTCTCAGTATCATCCTGAAACCAATTGCCATTCCGGCACTCTTCGGTGTCTCCCTCACGATGCTGTTCTTTGGGATCTTATTGGGCAACCTGGCCACCGACTCCACAGCCCTGGCACAGGACCGGATCGCCGAACAACCTGTGTTCGGCCTACACACGCCGGTTCGAACCACGGAACCAACCATGATGCGGTTTGCCGTGGACGAAAGCAACTGTTGGGACGAGCCGTTGACAATTGAGACTCAAGTGGGGGACGACGGGAAAGTCATGGACTATGAGGTCATTTCCGGACCTCCCAGTCAGGAAGCCAATCAGTGGATTCGTGAGATGCTGTCGTTGGCCTCGTTCACGCCGGCTACCGCTTTCGGCCGGCCCGTAGAATCGAAAATTATCCTCTCGTTTGTAGCCGTTCGGAATTAATCGCGCTGGAAATTTCCTCCGCCACGCGTTCCGCCACATTTCCTTCTCCGAGCTGGCGGCGCAGTTTTTCATAATTCCCGCGGATCCGTGACTGCAGCCACACGTCATCCATCAATGCGAGTGTGATCTTGCTGACTTCCTCCGGCGTCATCTTGTCCTGGAACAGCTCAGGAACCACTTCTTCTCCAAGGATGATATTCACGATTCCAAACAGCCGAACCTTCAGCAGAAATTTGCCCAAAAGCCAGGTTGCTCGCGAAATACGGTAAACGATCACCTCAGGCGTGCCGAGAAGCGCCGTTTCCAGTGTCGCTGTCCCGCTGGCGACGATGGCCGCTCGCGAGTACCGAATAGCGTTATAAGTCTCGCCCGTCACAACGGTGATCGGCCGAGCACGGATCATGTTTTCCAGAAGTCGCCTCTCGAGTCCGGGCGCGATGGGCAGTACGAACTGCGTATCCGGCTTTTGTATCGCAATCAGGTCGGCGGTCTTGCACAACGTGGGCAGGATGTATTGCACTTCTTTTCGCCGGCTCCCCGGGAGAAGCGCAACGATGGGCCTACGGGGATCGAGTTGGTGATCCCGGCAGAAATCCTCTTTCGATTTGGAGGCGCGGACCGTGTCCACCAGGGGATGACCGACGAACTGCACGGGAACACTCGCTTTTCGGTAGATCTCCTCCTCGAAGGGAAAGATCACCAGCATCTTGTCGACAAGCCTTCGAATCTGGCTCAACCGGCCTTCACGCCATGCCCACACCTGCGGGCTAACATAGTAAATGATCGGCGCCCCGGCATCTTTGACGCGCCTGGCTAGACGAAGGTTGAAATCAGGAAAGTCGATAAGGACCGCGGCCGTGGGTGGCTCTCTTTCGATCCGTTCAGCAAGGCGCCGAAATACCCGGTAAAGCTTTCCCAGATAGCTGATGACTTCGAACGGTCCGACGACAGCGGTATGGCCGATGTCGCCCTCCAACTCCACACCGGCCTCGCGCATGCGCAGGCCACCGAGACCGTAGATCCGGCAGCCGGAAAATCTTCGAAAGAGGCAGCGGGCGACGTCGGCGCCATACATGTCGCCGGAGGCTTCACCAGCGACGACGAGGAACAACTGAGAACTCACGGCAGGCGTTTTTTCAATTCGAAAAATTGAGGGATCGGGCTCTGCACGTCCACAGTATCCTGCCAGATGACACTTTGATCGCCAACCTTGCCGACCGCGAGGATCTTGTATTCACCAAAGGGGACGTTCTTGAACTCGAACTTTCCTTCGGGCGATGTTTCTTTGATGAAATCCGAGGCATTGCTGGAAGGGTCACGGCGCATCCTTGTAACGATGTAATCAATCGATTCCTTCTGCGCCGTGCGCGACACTTCAAAGAAGTACTCCTTGTGCGTGGCAAATGCCGGCTTGTAACGCTCCCAGTAATTATCGAGCCGCTTCTGAACATCACTGTTCCAGAGATTCGTATATCGCGGCGGCAGCAGAATCACCTGCACCGGTCCTGAAATCTTCTGTTCCGGCGGTGGTGCAACTCTGCCGGCAATGATGCCGGTTTCCGCGGTCTTCTGGGGCTCGGTCGCGGGTTGGGGCTTTTGAGCTGCCAGGAAGACTGCGGCAATTATGAAAGATATAAGCATGCGGAAATTCTCTCACAAGCAACTTCAACGGGGCAGCTTAATCTCTCTACTCGAACACGCGCTCCACCGGCACGACAACAACATCTTCCGCCTTCACGTTAATCCTGTAGACCTGGATTACTGTATCTTCGTCCATGATCTCTTTAGGTTTAGGCGAGTTGTAGGTAATTGGCGAAGGCAGATTCTTGACAAGAGCGTTGCGGAAACCCTCTGCGTCTTTGGTGACGACGACTATGCGCATCCGGTCGGTTCTCAGGTAACGACGGATGGCGCGGTTGACTTCCTCGAGCGTGAGCTTCGAGAGCTGGTCGCGCATGTAAGCATTCGAGTCGGGTATGCCATAGTAGCGGCTATCCAGCGAATAGCCGAGCTGCGCAACTTGCGTCTGCGTCAGGATGTTGCCGTATTTCATCAAAAACTCGCGCGTTGTTTCGAAAGCCTCGCGCGAGATGCCGTCGCGCACAAGCTTATCGTATTCATAAAAAGCTGCACGCAACGTAAACAACCCGTTCTCCGGCTCAACCGGACGAATCCAGATTTGGAAAATTTGCTGTTGCCGCCCAAGACTCGGGTCCGGCGTCATTCGGAACATGCCGCGTGGAAAGTATTCTACGTAGGCGTAGTCGCCGTAGTTGAGTCCGCGCGCTTCGCGCAGGCGTTGGTAGAGATAGCTGTTCGACGAGCGGTGTTGGCCAAAATAAGAAGCCACAAGGGCAAGCGCCGGCCATTCCTCTGATGCGCGAGTCACCTCGATCGGAAAGCCTAGAGAGATGGCCGTCGAGCGGGTATCGCGGTTGATGATCTGGACATGCGTACCCGCAGACAGTTTTGGAAAATCGAATCGTTTCTTGTTGGCCGTGCCTTCAGGGAATTTCACAAAGTCGGCTTGAACCTTCTGGACAAAGCTTTCAGGGTAGCCACCCGCCAATCCGATCACCAGGTTGGCTTTGGTGTAGTGGTTTCGATAGAATTCGCGCACATCGCCGAGCGTGAGTCTTTCAAGCGAGCCGATCTTTCCCATGCTGTGATGAGCGTAAGCATGTCCGGCATAGATGATGTTATAGAGGTATTCCTTACCAAGTTCCTCGTCGTTCCCCTGCCGCAGCGATACCTTCAGAAAGTTGGCGGCATCATCACGCACGCGCGTGAAGTCCTCCGAACGGAAGCCGGGATCAAGCAGCATGTCTTTGAGGAGCCCGTAATAACGATCCAGATTTTCCACGTGCGTCGTACCGCTAAAGACAGTCATTTCTTTATCAACCTGCCACTCGACCGACGCAGCCATTGGATACATGGCCTCGACAATTTGTTGGTAATTCAGCGTACGCGTGCCGCCCTGGGCAAGCATTGAAGCTGTCAGTGCCGCGACTCCTTCCTTGCCCACGGGATCAAAGGCCGAACCTGTCATGAAAAGTATTCGGAATGTGACGAGCGGCGAAGTGCCATGCTGAAGCACTGTGGCGATTTTGCTTTGGGCCCCAGCCGTAGTGAAGACACAAAGCAACATCAGGCACGTCGTCGCGAGCTTTAGCCCGCGCAGCAGCCTTCCGAACATCAATTCTTCGCCCGCTCATACGTGAGCGTCACGATGGTGCGATTGTTTTCAGTGAAATACTGGTTTGCCATCGCCCGGATGTCTTCCGGCGTGACCTGCAGGTACAGTGCAAAGAGCTTGTTGACCGTGTCCGGCGTTCGCCGGAGCCCGATATAAGGCGCCAGTCCGTTGGCTATCGCGGCGGAACTGTTCATGCGCAGCGCAAACGCATAGCGGATGCGTGATCGCGTAGCGTCGAGCTTCTCGAGATCGACCGTTTCATCCGTAAAGCGCTTGAAGGTCGCGAGGATTTCCTCGCGGACATAGTCCATATCCTTGGGATCCTTGACGCGAGCGAAGACTGTGAACAGCTCGGGATTCGGATGATTGCCGAAGCTTGAATACAACGTGTCCAGCTTTTGCTCTTTCAGGACCAGACGTTGGTAAAGTTCCGAATTCGAACCGAAGGCGACGGGCGCCAGAAGGTCGAGTGCGGCCTTATCCTTCTTTTCGTCGGAATATGCCGGGCCTCGAAACGCAATCGCCAGCCACGGAAGCGTCGGCGCGGGCCAACTCAAATTTGCGGAGCGCGGCTCGGTTTGTGGCGGCTCCGCCGGAATATCCGGCACGTAGTTGCCGCGCTTCCACTCGCCGAAATACTTCTGGGTCAGCTCCAGCGTACGCTCCCGGGTCACGTCACCGGCCAGAATGATGGTTGTGTATTCCGGCCGATAGAACCGGTTATAGAACTGATGACTGTAGTTGTACTGGTTCGGCATGTCCTTGATGTCTTCAAGAAAACCAATCGTGGTATGGGCGTAGGTGTGCTTCTTGAAGGCAGTCGCGTGCAGCACTTCATCCAGTTTACTGGTCGGGTCGGCACTGTCCTTGTTATATTCGCCGAGCACGGCAAGCGATTCAGTCTTGTATGCCGACTCCGGATACTTGAGTCGTTGGAAGCGGTCAGCTTCCAATTTCATGACTGCGTCGAGGTCTTCTTTGGAAAAAGTCTCGTAATAGGTGGTGCGGTCTGCATTCGTGCTTGCATTGGACTCCGCACCCGCGCGTTTCAAAATGGTGTCCGCTTGTTCGGACGTATAGTTCTCGCTTCCGCGAAACATGAGGTGCTCGAAAAGATGGGCGTAGCCGCTCTTGCCCGGCTCGACTTCGTTGCGCGAGCCGGCCTGGACCACAATATAAAGCGCAACCATGTTCGGGTAATCCGTCGGCACCGTGACCAGTCGTAGCCCATTCTCCAGATCATCCATCGTGTACTTGTACGGAAATAGCTGGGTCTCTTTCTGCTGCGCCGTGGTGACGATGGGTAGACATAAGAGCACGGCAACAGTGATGATCATTCGCTTTTTCATTCGTCAGTTAAACCAGCTGGTTCAGAAGATTCGTTTGCACGCGTGTGAAGCCTCTCTGTAATCTGTGCTGCGAGTGCTATAGCGGAATTATAAACCTTTCCTTGCCAAACGGCGTGTCGGGTGCCTCGATCTAAAGGAAATCTGGGAACCGCGTGCGGTGACGCGCACTATTGGCGTCGGAAAAAATATCGCGTCAGCATGTAGTCGTGGCTTTAGCCCGCGACTACATGCTTTCTTAGCGACGGCTCATGAACGACGAGACTGGAGTATCATTGGGCCATGTCCACCGAGACTCTCCGCGAGGAAGTCTTTACTGTCCATGAGTACCACACGTTTTCCATCGACGAGATCCTGGGCTAGCCCGTGAAGACACCTCGCCTGTTCATCGTTTTCCTCCTCATCGTTTTGGGTCCGACGACGGGTCTGTGGATAGTCGCGCAGTCCCCAACCCACATTGTGATCATGCACACCAACGACATTCATGGACAGCTTCAGCCGAGGAATGGCGTTGGAGGCATGGCGCAGATGGCCACCATCATACGTGGCGCGAAGCCCGATCTAATCCTCGATGCCGGCGACCTCTTTACTGGTACGTTCCTCGGCGACGAGTTCAAGGGACTGCCGACGATCCAGGCGATGAACAAGATTGGATATACCTCCGGAACCGTCGGGAACCACGAGTTCGATTATGGTCAGGATGTGCTTCGAATGAGGCTGCGCGATGCCAGGTTCCCAATCCTCTCCGCTAATCTGCAAACTCCAATCCCCGAAATCAAGAAGTACACGGTCGTAACGGCAAAAGGCATCCGATTTGGGATCATCGGCCTCACCACCGAAGAGACCAAAGTCACGACGCATCCGAAGAACCTGAGGGGCATCACAATTCAAGATGTGGTGAGGACTGTCCAGGAGGTTCTGCCGGAACTTCGAGGCAAATCCGATTTCATCATTGTGACGGCGCACCTCGAGGATAACGAGGACAAACGCGTCGCGAATGCGTTTCCGGAAATCCGGCTGATCATCGGCGGGCACAATCACAGTACGCTCGGGCCAAACTGGTTAGGACAAACGCTCATCGCAAAGACCGGCAGCAACGGGCGCAATGTCGGGCGCGTGGATCTGGATTTCGATGGAAAGAAATTGGACCGAATTGAAGGCCAGCTCATCCCGATCATGAATATCACCGCTGATCCGGAAATTACGAAGATTATCGAACCGTACCACGCCAAGGTCGCCGCGAAGTTAGCCGAAGTTGTGGGCCAAGCCACGGCCGACTTGACAAGCTCCAACAACTCCGAATCGGCTCTGGCCAATGTGATCGCTGACGCGAATCGCGAGAGGGGGAAAACGCAGATCGGGCTTCACAACATTGGGGGCATCAGGGCCTCAATTCTCAGAGGACCCATCACGTGGGGCAGCGTCTTCGAAGTCCTTCCATTCCAAAACACGCTTGTCACCTTGAAGGTGACAGGTACGCAGCTAAAGAACGCGCTCAATGTTGATTTGCTGGCCGTGAGCGGAATAAGAGTCCATTTCGACCTTAAAAGGCCGGCCGGGCAGCGACTGGTTTCAGTGACACTATCCAACGGCAGTCCGATCGATGACTCGAAACTCTATTCCGTCACAACCAACGATTTTGTTGTCGCTGGGGGCGACGGCTTCGGGGAGCTCGCAAGAGGAAAAGAAATCAAAGACACCGGCATTCTTCTTCGCGATGTCCTTCGCGACCACATCAAAGCCCATCGTGTTTTGTCGCCAAAGCTCGACGGCCGCATTACAGTCAACTGAAGGGAAAGGGATGGGGCTCGGGCTAAAGTCCGCGACTACGAGTGGGCCGGAACGTTGGCTCCAGGTCACAGTCGGAGGCTTAGCCCGCGTTTCATTTCACTTCAGCCGCTCAATCTGTGCGCCGATCGACCGCAGTTTTTCTTCGATTTTTTCGTAACCCCGGTCGAGATGGTAAACCCGGTCGATCACGGTGACGCCATCCGCAATGAGCGCAGCAAGGATCAGGGACGCACTGGCCCGGAGGTCGGAGGCAATGACATTGGCGCCGGTAAGGCGGTCTTTGCCGCTAACGATTGCGCGCGAGCCATCGATTCGGATGTTCGCGCCCATGCGCATCAGCTCGCTGGCGTGCATGAAGCGATTCTCGAAAATGTTTTCAGTGATAAAGGATATTCCGTTCGCCTGCGTCATCAACGCCATGTATTGCGCTTGCATATCGGTGGCGAACGCCGGGTATTCTTTTGTCACGACATCCGTGGCCTTCAATGCTCCATTCCCGCGGACTGCCATGCCCTCTGGACCGGTTTCAATGTTCACGCCGGCTTCCCGGAGTTTCTCAATCAAGCTCGTTAGATGATTCGGATTCGAATCCAGGACCTCGATGTCGCCGTTCGTGATGGCCCCCGCCACCAGGAATGTTCCTGCCTCAATCCGGTCGGGAATTACGCGATGCATGGTTCCTTTCAGCTCACGTACACCTTCGATTTTGATAGTTGGTGTACCGGCGCCATCAATCTTTGCACCCATCCTGTTGAGCATCTCCGCCAAGTCGACCACTTCCGGCTCGCGAGCCGCATTCTGAAGAATGGTTTGCCCGTGTGCGAGCGAGGCGGCCATCATCAGATTCTCCGTCCCGGTAACGGTGATCTTGTCCAATACAATTTCGGATCCGGTAAGACGCTCGGCCGTCGCCTCGACGTAACCATGCTCGGTCCGGACCGTCGCGCCGAGCTTTTCGAGGCCTTGGATATGCAGGTTAATGGGCCGAGCACCGATGGCACATCCACCGGGCAGAGACACTCGCGCGTGGCCGGTGCGCGCCAGGAGCGGGCCAAGGACGAGGACCGAGGCACGCATCGTTTTGACGAGATCGTAAGGTGCTTCGTGGGAAAGGATCTTCTCGGCGCGAAGGCGCGCCGAGTGGTCGGGCTCGAATTCGACCATAACGCCAAGCTCGCGCAGCAACCGGCGCGTGGTGAAGATGTCGTTTACCAGCGGGACGTTTTCAAGCGTGACCTCGCCGGCAGTCAGCAGCGAGGCGGCCATCGCCGGCAACGCTGAGTTTTTTGCACCGCTTATCTTGACGCGGCCTTTGAGGCGAGGGCCTCCTGTAATTCTAAGTTTGTCCATATTTCCTTTAAGCGGATTGGCCGGTCTTCCGGTCAAAAACCAGTTTCCCGGCCACGAATGTCTTCATGACCCGGAATCGCCCGTCCAGAATCGCAATGTCCGCATCTGCGCCGGACTCGAGCACGCCTTTCCTTTCGAGTTTAAGCGCTTTGCTAGGATTAAGCGTCAGCCCGAGAATGGCTTCCTCAATCGACCAGTCTGTCCAATTGACAAAGTTCCTAAGCGCAACATCCTGAGTGAGCGTGCTTCCGGCAAGCCGGCCTTCAGCATTAAGACAGACGCCGTTGACAACATTCACCGCATCGGGACCTAAGACGTAACGGCCGTCGGGCATATCTGTCGCGCTAATGGCATCAGTGACCAGCAAGACCCGAGCCTTTCCTTTCATGCGCGCAAACAGGCGTACGACTGCGGGATCGACGTGAACGCCATCCGTAATGATCTCCGCAAAAATCCGGTCGCTCAAGAGCACCTCTCCAACAATGCCGGGATCTCGATGAGAGAATGCGCGCATTGCGTTAAACGTATGGACCGCATAGCAAACGCCGCGTCCGGCGCCTCTACTGGCCTGTTCGAACGTTGCATTCGAATGTCCCATGGCCGCGACGATGCCAGAGTCGTTGGCCACATGTATGACGGAGTCGATTCCTTCCAACTCCGGAGCGATCGTTACCAGCCGCACCGAATCTCCCGAAGCGCGGATCCACTGCGCGAAAAGCTCGGCGTTCGGCGCCAGAACACTCCCGGCTTGGTGTGTTCCACGCTTGTAAGCGCTGATAAATGGCCCCTCCAGATGAATCCCAAGCGGCCGGGCGCCATCGAAATTCTTCGACATGAGACCACCGAGCTTCTCAAGCGCGCTGGTCAGAACATCCGGTGGAGCGGACACGGTCGTGGGCAGAAATGCCGTCGTACCGTGCCGTGCCAGAATCCGGCTGACCACATTCAGAGACTCATAAGTTCCATCCATTACATCCGCGCCGCCGCAGCCGTGGATGTGAGGATCGATGAATCCCGGCGTAACGACTAAGTTCGAAGCGTCCACCCGCTCCGCACCCGTTGGAATGCGCACTGTTTCGGCCGTGCCCACTTCGGCAATGTGCGTTCCTTCAATGACCAGGCGGGCCGGAGATAGCGTTTTTGCGGGCGTGAGTAGCGTGCCCGCTTCGATAGCAACGATCCTACCTTTACTCACGGCCGATTCCCATATATCCGATGACTCTGCGAAGGTTTCCGTTCGCCTCAGCCAAACGCTTTTCGGCCTCCTTCCGACCACATCCTGTCGCACCCATCAGGACAGCTACCTTCAATTTGCCTCCGGATGCTTCCACGAGCCGAGCAGCCTCATCGGGTTTGACTCCGAGAATCTCTTCGAGCATTTGGATGCCACGCTGACGCAGCTTGCTGTTGGTCATGCTGACATTGATCATCCAGTTGCTGTAGGTCATTCCTAGCCGGATCATCACGGCCGTGCTGATCATATTGAGGACCAGCTTCTGAGCAGTGCCTGCCTTCATTCTCGTGGAGCCGGTGATGACCTCCGGCCCCACAGCCGTACATACCGTAAGGTCGGCGGTTTTCGACATAGGAGTATTTTCCGCACAAACGACCGCAACCGTTTTTGCGCCTTTGTCCATCGCAAATTCAAGAGCGGCAAGCGTGTAAGGCGTACTACCGCTCGCGGCGACTCCAATAACGACGTCGTTCGTCGTGAGCTTCTTCGATTTCAAATCGGACGCAGCCTTCTCCCGATCGTCTTCGCCGCCTTCAATTGCCCGTGTCAGGGCCTTCGCTCCACCAGCCATGACCGCCTGGACCCATTCCACAGGCGCACTGAAGGTTGGTGGACACTCCGCGGCATCAAGCGCTGCGATCCGTCCGCTTGTGCCGGCGCCGACATAAATAACACGTCCTCCCGTCCTTATGGCATTCACCGCCAGTTCCACAACCTTGGCGATATTCGGAATAGCGGCCGCCACAGCACCGGCGGCAAGCGCGTCTTCAGCGTTAATAATTTTCAGTACCCGTTCAGTGGGAATGAGGTCGATGTCGACAGAGCGCGGATTACGCCCTTCGGTAGTCATTTTTCTGCGCCCGCGTCGCTCCTGGAAAGGCGTGCGCCTGAACGCCTTCGAGGATCTTTTTGCAAATCTGCATGGCTTCTATATTCTATTGCCGAGCCATGAAAGAAGTCGATGTACAGATCCGGCGCGCCAAAGGCCTGGAAGACTATCAGGCCGTCCTCGAGCTCGAAAAACGAGTTTGGGGCTACACGGAGACGGATGACCTGGCCGCGGTACCGATATTGATGATTGCGAATCGGTTCGGCGGCTCGGTCCTCATTGCGCGGGAATCGTCGGGACGCTTCGTCGGGTTTTCCATGGCGAACCTCGGCTGGACCCGCCAGAAGAAACTATTCTGGTGGTCGCATATGACGGCTGTCCTCGAAGAGTATCGAAACAGGGACATTGGACTTCGCCTGAAGATGCGGCAACGGGAAGAGGCGCTGGCCGCAGGAATCGACGAAATCCAGTGGACGTTTGACCCGCTACAAGCGCTCAATGCCCATTTCAATATCCACAAACTTGGCGTAATTGTTCGTGAACACGAAGAGAACGTCTATGGATATTCCACGAGTCCTTTACACCATGGCCTGCCCACGGACCGGTTCATCGCAGAATGGCACCTGAATTCTGATCGCGTAAGAGAACGATTGAGCGGCGCCAAACATCCGCTCAGTCTTGGGGACTTCGATCGGATCCTCCGAATCAATACGCCCGGTAGCGAACCAAACTTGCGGTCGGAAGAAAGTCCGTTGCTGCTCGAGATTCCTGCCAGCATCAGTAAACTCAAGCAGACGGACGCGGCGCAGGCGACCGACTGGCAGGATAAGATCCGCGCAGCAAGCCAGCATTACTTCAAGGCTGGTTACACGATCACGGATTTTATTTTGGTGGATCAGCCGCTGCCACAGGCGTTGTACGTCTTGGAAAAGGGAAATTCGGAAATTCGGGGACACGCGGGCTAAAGCCCGCGACTACATGCCAGCCGGAACGTTGTTTCAAATGTAGTCGCGGGCTTTAGCCCGCGTGTCCCCGAATTTCCTCTATTTGCTAAGCCGTACTTCCGCCGCATAGTAATCAAGGGTGACTTTGTAGTCTTCCAGAAAATCGAAACCCACAACGCCGGCGACTTCGGTCCCGATCATTTTGGAAATTTCTTTCAGGTCGATCGAAATGACCTGGGGGAACGCTTCGGTATTCTTTGCAGTCTTGAACGTGACGTTGGGAACTCGCAACACCACACCTTCAAGGCCGCCAACGCCGGCGATTCCCAAATCCACTTTCGCTCCCGGAGTCTTTTCATTCACGCCCAGGTTCGCCGCCATATTGTGCGAAATGACGGTGGTCACGGCCCCGGTATCGACGATGAAATTTCCACGGTGCTTGCCGTTCACTTCGAGGGGCACGAGCAACAGGTTGCTGAAGTACCAGGCAGGAAGGACTTCACCGGCCGGATTTGGTGTTCGCTTTCGCGAAATCTCTAACTGGTTCGCGGGATAATTTACGGTGATGATGAAGTCTGCAAGAATCGCTGTACCGAGTATACCGTCCGCAAGCTGGGTCACGAGCGGATCATTGAAGGTCCCCACGGGGACGTTTTTGATCTTCACATCGCCGAGACCGATTTCCTTCACGCTGTAAAGCTTCGTATCAATTTTTCCGCCGCCACCCACACCATGCATAATCGTCGTGGTCACGGGTTTCAGTCCGATTTGATCCGCAAGCTTCTCGCTGAGCACGGTCTGCGTGGCGCCGGTGTCGACGGCGAATTCGTACGGTCCCTGACCGTTGATCATCACGCCGCTAAAGATGAGATTCAGGGATTTGCGGAATCGAATGGGAGCCGGATTCTCCGGCGCCGACACCACAGCGACGTCCGTGCCGAGCGCTTTCAACATCTCGAGACCGGCTTTGGCTTCGGCAAGCCTGTCCGGATCGCTCGGATTCAACCGGACATACTCTTCAAGCTGCTTCCGCTGTTCCGCGTAGTTTTTCTCCAATGCCCACGCCTCACTTCCATACAGCCGATACAGCGGCTCCTTCGGGTCAAGTTGGATGGCCCGCGTCATCTCCTGCACAGCCTGTTTCGCCCTGAGTTTGGCCATCGCGAGCTTGCCAAGGCCGAAGTGGGCCCGGGCGACCCTGGCGTCCATCCGCAAGGCTTCCGTGTACAGCGAGTTGGCTCTGTCAAAATTTCCCTTTCTGTATTCGATCTCACCGCGTTGGGCGACCGACTCGGCCGTCCTCGGCAGCCGGTCGAGAAGGACCTCGGCTTGCTCGAATTCGTCTCGTGATAGAAGATCTGTGACCGTATCGGATTTGAGGGCCTGGAGGGAACCTCCCGGAAGCACTAAAAATGAGGTTAAAGCCATGATAACGAGCGGGCTGCTTGACATGGTGTAGGTGCTCCTATACTATCAAACTTTTGTACTCTGGTTGGTTAAAGGAACTGAGCATGTCGACGCGGTTTCTAACGGCGGGCGAGTTGGCCGCCCTCGACAAATGGTACGTGATCGACGCGACGGGTCAGGTACTTGGACGAGTCGCAACGAGAGCAGCAACCATTCTAATTGGGAAGCATCGACCTCAGTATGCCCCTTTTCTGGTGAGTGGCAACCATGTCATTATTGTAAATGCGAAGAAGATCAAACTGACCGGGGAAAAACTGGATAAGAAGGTGTACAGGTGGCACACTCAATATCCAGGTGGATTGAGAGAGGTCACCGCACGGAAGGTGTTTGAATCGAAACCGGACAGATTGATCCGTGAAGCGGTTCTCGGAATGCTACCAAAGAACAAGCTTCGCAAGCGTCTGGTAAAGCGGTTAAAGGTTTATCTGGCGGATCAACATCCGCACGCAGCGCAGCAGCCGGAAGCGTTGAAGCTGTAACCGGCGAGATCGTGGAAGTTTCGGAGGTTAATTGAGTTTAGTTCAGCATTACGGCACGGGCCGAAGAAAGACCGCGACGGCTCGTGTGTTCCTTCGACCCGGAACGGGAAATGTTAGGGTCAACAACCGAACTTTGGAGCAGTATTTCTTCGATGAAGCCCACCAGATGATTGTCAAGCAACCGCTGCAAACTTCGGATACTCTAAACAAATTCGATGTGGTTGTGAACGTCGAGGGTGGTGGAAAGCATGGACAGGCTGGCGCCGTTCAGCACGGCATCGCCCGGGCTCTCGTTGGTTTCAGCGCCGACCTGCGGCAGATTCTGAAGAAGGCCGGGTTTCTGACCAGAGATCCGCGCGCGAAGGAACGCAAGAAATACGGACAACCGGGAGCGCGAAAACGCTTCCAGTTCTCGAAGCGGTAAGTATTTGATGGTCGCCTTCAGGGATCGCCTCCCTGCTGGCGACTTTTGGTTTGAGAAATAACTTGAGGTTACTTATGTTTGAAATTTTGAAACGGAGGTTTGTTTGGCGTCTATTACAATGAAGGAACTTTTGGAGGCTGGCGTCCATTTTGGACACCAGACCAAGCGCTGGAATCCGAAGATGAAGCAGTACATTTTCGGCGAACGCAACGGAATCTATATCATCGATCTCCAGAAGACACTCCGGTTGTTCAAAGAAGCTACACAGTTCGTTACTGACCTCGCATCCCAGGGAAAAACGATTCTCTTTGTTGGAACCAAACGCCAGGCTCAGGACGCTATCGCTGAGGAGGCGTTGCGCTGCAATATGTTTTTCGTCAATCAGCGCTGGCTGGGCGGACTACTCACGAATTTCGCAACGATCCAAAAATCCATCAAAAGACTAAAGGATCTGGACGCGATGGCGACGGATGGCCGCTATGAACTTCTGCCCAAGAAAGAAGTCACCCGGCTGGAACGGGAACGCAAGGCTTTGGAAAAGAACCTCTCCGGCATTAAGACCATGCCGGGGTTACCGGATGCGATTTTTATCATCGATTCCAAGAACGAAGAAATCGCCGTCGCCGAAGCGCGCCGGCTGGGAATCCCTGTGATCGCGATCGTGGATACAAACTGTGATCCCGATGTGATCGACTATGTGATTCCTGGCAACGATGATGCGCTGCGCGCAATCCGTCTCTTCGCGTCGAAGATTTCCGAGTCTGTCATCGAAGGTCAGGCCGTCAACAAGGAAGCTGGAAGCGCGCCGAAGCCTCAAAAAGGGGAATCCGAAGCGCAGGGTGAGGACATTGTCACTCCATTCGAACGCACTCGGGCGAAGAGAATGGAGACCGTGGCCGGCGAGGAAGAAGCGGTCGAGGCGCCGAACGAAGCCGCATTGATGTAAGAAAGAGCCGCGGATTTCACGGACTACCCGGATTCAATCTGCGTGATCTGTGCAATCAGCGGCTATTTTTATGCTTGAAAGGAATCCAGTCGAAATGGAAATTAGCTCAAAGCAAGTCAAAGAACTCCGGGAGAAAACCGGTGCAGGAATGTTGGACTGCAAGAGTGCGCTCGTCGAAGCGAAGGGCGACATGGAGCAGGCCATCGTGATCCTGCGAAAGAAGGGATTGGCCTCCGCTCAGAAGAAGGCCGCCCGTACTGCAGCAGAAGGAATGATCGGACATTACATTCACCAAGGCGGGAAATTAGGCGTTCTGGTCGAAGTGAACTGCGAGACGGATTTCGCTGCGCGAAGCGCGGATTTCCAGGCGCTGGTGAAAGATATTGCCATGCACATCGCGGCGCAAAACCCGCTCTACGTGCGGCGCGAAGAAGTGCCCGCTGAAGAGATCGAAAAGGAAAAAGAAATTTACAAAGTGCAGGCCCGAGGCTCTGGAAAGCCAGAACACATTATCGATAAAATCGCCGAAGGCAAGCTCGAATCGTACTATCAGATGGTCTGCCTGTACGATCAGGCGTTTGTCAAGGATCCCTCTCAGACTGTCGGGCAGCTCATTACCCATCTCATCAGCAAGATCGGAGAGAATGTCCGCGTGCGGCGCTACGCGCGTTTCAAAACTGGCGAGGGCCTGGAAAAGCGCTCTACGGATCTTGCCGGTGATGTTCGAGACGCTTTAGGTGAATAAATGGCAGAGCCAGCCACAACATCTACTCTAAAGTACGAGCGCGTTCTGCTGAAGCTCAGCGGCGAAGCCCTCATGGGTGATCAGGGCTTCGGCATCGAACCTCACGTCGTGCAGCGGATTGCGGCCGAAATCAAAGACGTCCACAGTTTGGGCGTTCAGATGGCGATCGTCATCGGCGGCGGCAACATTTTTCGAGGTCTGGCTGCAAGCGCACAAGGTTTCGACCGCGTGTCCGCCGACCACATGGGCATGCTTGCCACCATCATCAACGCGCTGGCGCTCCAGGACGCGCTCGAGAAGATGGATGTCTATACCCGTGTCCAATCGGCGATCGAGATGCGGCAAGTCGCCGAGATGTTTATCCGGCGGCGCGCCATTCGGCATCTCGAGAAGGGAAGAGTGGTGATATTCGCAGCGGGAACCGGAAATCCCTATTTCTCCACAGACACGACCGCTGCGCTGCGCGCGATGGAAATCAAAGCCGAAGTTATTCTCAAGGCCACGAAAGTGGATGGGATTTACGATGCCGATCCGGTCAAAGTAAAGGACGCCAAATTCTATTCCGAGATTTCTTATATCGACGTCCTGACTCAGGGACTGGGCGTGATGGACAGCACCGCGATCTCGCTCTGCAAGGACAATCGAGTGCCAATTATCGTTTTCAACATCAAATCCAAAGGGAACATCAAGCGGGTTATCCAGGGAGAAAAGATCGGCTCATTGGTATATTGAAGCGACGTGGGGGCACCGGCAAGCGCCTATCAAAGAGGCCGGCGAAGCCGGTGTACCAACTACAGTTGGCCGGTGGGCCCAAGGCTAATTATGATGAGGCGGCATGACTATCAAAGATGAAATTGCGCAAATCCGAAAGCGAATGGAAAAAGCAATTGATGACATCCGCAAAGAGCTGGGATCGATCCGAACCGGTCGGGCTTCAATTTCAATACTCGACAATGTCCAGGTTGACTACTACAGTGTACCCACACCCATCAATCAGGTAGCGCAACTCGCGACACCCGATCCGACGTTGGTTACCGTCCAGCCCTACGACGTCTCTCTGGTCGGTCCCATCGAGAAAGCCATTCGCGCATCGGACCTGGGATTAAATCCGTCCAATGACGGCCGTCTCATTCGTATTCCGATTCCTCCTCTGACCGAAGAGCGCCGGAAACAACTCGCCAAGCACGTCCACAGAGTCCTCGAAGAACATCGCACTGCTGTTCGCAATATCCGCCGCGACGGCAACGACCACCTGAAAAAACTGCTCAAAGATAAACAGATCTCCGAGGACGATGAGAAACAAGGTCTCGCCGAAATTCAAAAACTGACCGACGACCACATCCACAAGCTCGAAGAAGTCGCGAAGAAAAAGGAACAAGAGATCCTAACGGTGTAGCTGGCACTGACATTAGACTGCGTTCGCTTCCGATGGCATTGGACCGCACACGCATCGGACCGTTACGAAAATTCTCTCGGCAACGGGAGCGGTTTAGCTCTTCCAGCGCTTGTCCGGGAAATTCCGATCCCGCACTGCCAGACGCATATTGGGATCTGCGTTCACGTCGATTTCGGCGGTTTCCCCGCGCATCAATTTTGCCGTTCCGGCGGCGGCAATCATGGCAGCGTTGTCGGTGGTGAGGATCGGCTTTGGGTAATAGAACTTCACGCCGGCTTCGGCGGTGCGTTCGGAAAAGACCTCGCGCAGGCGGCTATTGGCGGCCACACCGCCGGATAACATGACGGAGCGAGGCCGCAACAGACTGATCGCCTTGGATGTTGTGGACCACAGCATATTCACAACGGCCTCCTGGAATCCGGCGAGCAGATTGAGACGCGGAGGATCTTGTTTCAAATGCTCGTTTTCTTTCACCATTCTCAGGACGGCTGTTTTAATGCCGCTGAAACTGAAATCGAGAGAGCGATCGGAAATTTTTGCGATCGAAAATGGAATCGCCTGCGGATCACCGCTTTTCGCCAGTTGGTCGATAACCGGTCCACCTGGATAAGGGAGACCGACCAGTTTAGCAACTTTGTCATATGCCTCTCCCGCGGCGTCGTCTCGCGTTTTTCCTACGAGTTTGTAACGCAACTGGCGGAAATCGCCGGTTTCCGACTCGACCCAAAAAAGGCTCGTGTGTCCGCCAGACACGACAAGGGCGAGCGCAGGAAACTCCGCGTTCGGATGGTCGAAAGAAACCGAGTAGATGTGACCTTCTATGTGATTTACCGCGGCGAGTGGCTTTCGCTTCGAGAAAGCGAGAGCCTTCGCGTAGGTGAGGCCGACCAGAAGCGAACCGATGAGTCCCGGACCGGACGTTGCCGCTATGCCATCGATTTCGTCAAGAGTCATTCCCGCATCTGTGAACGCCTGATCCACAATTGGCCGGATCTTCAGGAGATGCTCTCGTGATGCCAGTTCCGGAACCACACCTCCATACAGCGTGTGCGTCTTTACCTGGGAATAGATAACGTTTGAAAGGATTTCTTGACCGTCCTTAACGATCGCCGCTGCTGTCTCATCGCAGGATGTTTCGATGCCAAGGACCAACACTACGAATCCTCTTCAGCGTCGGGCCTACCGGCCGGTCCGCCAGCGCTCAATTTTCTCAAACTCTCTTCGTATGGGGGCAAGGCAACACCACGCTCAGTGATAATCGCCGTCACAAACTTGTTCGGAGTGACATCGAAAGCAGGGTTGAATACCGATACACCGTCGGGAACGATCCGCACGCCAGCGATGTGCGTTACCTCGGTCGCGTCTCGCTGCTCGATTGGGATATGAGAGCCGTCAGGAATCTTTAGATCCAGGGTTGAGATTGGAGCGGCGACATAGAACGGAATCTCGTGTTGCTTTGCCAGTACCGACAGCGGATATGTGCCAATCTTGTTCGCCACGTCGCCATTGGCCGCGATCCGATCTGCACCGACAATCACCGCGTCGATCAGTCCCTGATGCATGAATGTGCCAGCCATACTGTCGGAAATCACCCGCACATCAATGTCATCCTTCCACAATTCCCACGCGGTCAGCCGCGCCCCCTGCAAGAAAGGCCTGGTCTCATCAGCGACGACGCGGAGGCGTTTTCCATTTTCAATGGCAGCACGAATCACACCGAGGGCCGTTCCGTAACCGGCGGTTGCAAGAGCACCCGCGTTGCAGTGCGTCAGGATCGTTCCCGAATCGGGCAGCAAGGCTTGCCCAAAGCGGCCCATCTGCTTGTTGTTTTCGATGTCCTCGGCCTGAATCGTGAGTGCCTCCTCGATCAGACGCCCGGCAATACTTCGACGATCGGCACCATCACGGACGAGTTCATCGAACAACCGCTTCATTCGCTCGATCGCCCAAAACAGATTGATGGCGGTCGGCCGAGTCGATGCGAGAGTACTCGTGATCTGTTCGAAGTCCTTTCGAAGTTCTTCGACGTTTTTCGCCTTCGAATCGCGGAGGCCAAGAGCCACACCCATAGCCGCAGCCACACCGATTGCGGGTGCGCCTCGGATCACCATTGAGCGAATCGCTTCGGCAACTTCGGCGTATGTTCTGAAGAGCGGATACTCTTCGACTGCAGGCAGCTTGCGCTGGTCAATCATGCGTACGCCTTGGTCGGTCCACTCGATGGTTTTGATCATGCGACCCTCAAAAAGGCTATTCTAGCATCATGAAGGGATGCGTCATTTCAGCGCCAATGACGGGTTCGGGCAAAACGACGGTCACGCTGGGACTTCTCGCGGCGCTGCGAACGCGCGGGATTTCAGTGCAGCCTTTCAAGGTTGGGCCGGACTTCATCGATCCCGGCCTCCATGAAATCGCTGCCGGCGTTGGCTCTCACAATCTCGATGGATGGATGTTGTCTCGCGAGGCCAATGAGCAACTGTTTGTCAGTGCTATGTCTGAAAAGGATGTGGCGATCGTCGAAGGCGTCATGGGCTTGTACGATGGCTTCGACGGAAAATCCGAGAAAGGTAGCACTGCCGAAATGGCGAAATGGCTCGATCTGCCGCTGATCCTCGTAATTGATACGCACGCTGTGGCCCGAAGCGCCGCCGCAATTGTTCACGGCCTTCGGTCATTTGATTCTCAAGTCAAGATTGCCGGAATCATCTTGAACCGTGTGGCCGGTGAAGGCCACTATCGCATCCTGTCGGACGCTATCATCGACACGCCAATTCTGGGCTCGTTGCCCGCCGATCCTTCAATCGAAATCCCCGAGCGCCATCTAGGGTTGCTCACCGCGAAGGAAGAACGGACTGTCGCCCGCATTCAAGCGATTGGGGAGTTTTTCCAAAAACACATCCGCATCGATGGAATCCTTAACGCGATGCCTTCGCAGAATCGGGCCATTCCCGCTCCGGGTCCTGCTTCGACTCGTCACACACGTGTGGCACTCGCCCACGACAAAGCCTTCTCGTTTTACTACCATGCGAACCGATTGGAATTGGAACGGGCCGGGGCACAGATTACCGAGTTCTCGCTGCTGGCGGATCGGGAGGTACCGGAAACGGATGTCCTGTACATCGGAGGTGGATACCCGGAGCTCTACCGCAACGAACTCGAAGCAAATGCGTCGATGCGGGCGTCGGTTCGGAGATTCGTGGAGTCCGGCAAGAAGTTCTATGCCGAATGCGGAGGCCTGATGTATCTCGCACGGTCCATCAATGGCGCACAAATGGCCGGAGTGCTGCCGGTGGATGTTCAAATGACAGACCGGCTCGTGGATTTCGGGTACTGCGAGGTCACCACGCGCCAGGATTCCATTTTAGGGCCCGCCGGAACTACCGCGCGCGGACACCAGTTCCACTATTCAAGGTGCGTTGGGGCTTCAGGCAGCGCGTACAGTGTACGCCAGGGCGCTCGGGAGTATTCGGAGGGTTTTGTGTTCCCAAACGGCATAGCCTCGTACGTCCACCTGCACTTTCTGTCCAATCCGGCGCTCGCGCGAAATATGCTACAGTCATAGATCGTGTCGGGAAAATGGGCGCGGGCTAAGCCCGCGACTACATGCCAGCCGGAACGTTGTTTCAAATGTAGTCGCGGGCTTTAGCCCGCGCGCGAATGGCAATTGATATATGGTCCACAGCTACGAGGCCGTTATTGGGTTGGAGTGTCACGCTCAGCTCCTTACGAACTCGAAACTTTTCTGCTCCTGTTCGACCAAGTTCGGCGATGCGCCCAATTTCAACACGTGTCCGGTTTGCCTCGGTTTGCCCGGAGCGTTGCCGGTTCTGAACCGCATCGCTGTTGGGATGGCTGTCAAGGCAGCTCTGGGCTTGAATTGCAGGCTCAATGTGGAGTCGCAGTGGGCGCGAAAGAATTACTTCTATCCCGACCTACCGAAGGGATACCAGATTTCGCAATACGACCGTCCGCTCGCACAGCATGGTTTCATCGAAATCTTCGTCAATGGAACTCCGAAGAGAATTGGCGTGCAGCGTATCCATATGGAAGAGGACGCAGGTAAATCGTTACACGAGGGTTTCCAGGACTCCGGGCGAAACACGTATCTGGATTTCAATCGCAGTGGAGTGCCGCTGATCGAAATTGTAAGCGAGCCGGACATTCGCGCTTCCGCAGAGGCCCACGATTATCTGGCGCGGTTGAAACAGATCCTCGAATTCCTCGAAGTCTGCGACGGAAATATGGAAGAAGGAAGTCTCCGTTGCGATGCCAACGTTTCGGTTCGACGAGTCGGCGAACAGAAGCTCGGCACGCGCACCGAGCTCAAAAACATCAACTCATTTCGATTCGTCCAGAAGGCCATCGACTATGAAGTCCGCCGCCAGATCGAGGTGCTCGAGCGCGGAGGACGCGTCATCCAGGAGACACGGCTTTGGAACAGCAGCGAAGAGCGGACGGTGTCGATGCGCAGCAAGGAGGAAGCGCACGACTATCGGTATTTTCCCGATCCTGACCTGCCACTGCTCACCGTCGACGCCGAGTGGATTCAGACTATGAGACGCTCCATGCCGGAATTGCCTGAGGCCCGCCGGCATCGATTCATCAAAGAATACGCTCTCTCCGAGTACGATGCAGGCGTTCTGACGTCGACTCGATCATTAGCCGATTTCTTCGAGCAGACGGCGCAGTTGAGCGGCCATGCAAAGACAGGCGCCAATTGGATAATGGGCGATCTTCTACGCTTCTATAAAGACAGCAATACAGACCTGAAGGATCTTTCGAAATCGCCTGTCAGTCCAAAGATGCTGGCGGACATGATCGCACTGGTCGAAAAGGGAACGATTTCGGGCAAAATCGCCAAGACCGTAATGGAGGAGATGTACAAAACCGGGAAGGAGCCGCAGAAAATCATCGAAGAACAGGGCCTGGTTCAGATCTCGGACACAGGCGAAATTGAGAAAATCGTCGACAAAGTGATCGAAGATCATCCCCAATCGGTCGAGCAGTACCGCGCGGGAAAAACCGGAACGCTGGGATTCTTTGTCGGTCAGGTGATGAAATCAACCGGAGGGCGGGCCAATCCTCAAACGGTAAATGACCTCCTTCGAAAGAAGCTTGCAGGTTAACGGAATTTGGAGTTATATTGCCCCACTTCATGAGAGTCGAAGAACGAAAAAGAAAGCGAATCGCGGATTTTTATAAGGAAGAATTCCTGCGCCATAAGTGCCGCCTAGAGTGCCAACGGCCGTTCTTTCAAGAAAAGACGTACGAGGAAATCGAGTCGGTCCTCAACAAAATCATCGATGAAATGGAACGGATCTGCGAGGTTGAAAACTTCGAGGAACTAGCCAGCCATCTGCTTCACCGGATTGACGTCGTCACCAATCTTTCGTCGTCCAAGGTCCATCCGACTTACCGCATTCATTAATCACATCTCGCTGCGGGCCGCCCAGAGTACTGGAAAGAATTTTTTGGCAACTGTTTCAGACAGATACTCGACGCCATGCGTACCCATTGGGCCTGTTTTCCCGTACATGGATTCGACCAGCTGCTGGCCGGTGCCCGGTTTCGATCCAATCATTCGCTGAGCCATGCGGACGTGATGCTCGCGCCAAAGGGAAAACATCTCGTCATATTCGATCATTGCTTCACAGAGCATGCGAAGACTGTGCTCGCCGCTCTTGCGGTAGATCTCGACGATCGCTCGCTGCTGAGCGGATTCATTGTCGACGTTGAACTCACGCCGCTTCAGCAATCCGACGAACTGATCCCACATGGAAGGTTGGGCGAACCGTCTCTCCAACCGAGCAGTCGCTTCGGGATCGCCTCGGAATATGGCGATATACTTCCGGTCCTTCAGACCGCATGCGAATTCGAGTTGGCGAAATTGAACGGACTGGAATCCGCTGGCCGGCTTCAACAGGTCCCGAAACTGGATGAAGTCAGAAGGAATCATTGTCTCCAGGACGCTCAGCTTGGGAATGAAGAGCCGGACAATGGCGGTAAGACGACGGATTAGACGGGCACTTTCGAGCACGTCGTCGCGCTCCAACAGATCGAGGACCTCATCGATTTCGTGGAGGGCCAATCGAAACCACAACTCGAAAACCTGATGGACGATGATGAACAGCGTCTCATCGTGGCACTCCGGTTTCGCGAGTGGCTGCTGCAGTTTCAGCAATTCGTCAAGTTTGAGATACCCCTTGTAGGTCAGATCCCCGGGAGGTGTAGACTCCATTGCCATCAAGTCCAGTATATCGCGCCGGACCGCGGATCACTTCCCCCTTGGTGGCAGCTTCGCAATTTCAGCGTCGATTCGGCGGATCAGCTCAGTTGTGATATCTGCTGCAGGATTCGCCCAAATAACATTGTTCCCTGGATTCGAAACGTCGATGATAATCGTGTAACCCTGATCGGACGCGTATGCCTTCAAGATCTTGGTGGCAAGGTCCGCAACCGGCCGAAGCAGCTCGTCGCGTAAGGCGCCCAGCTCTTTCTGCGCATCCTGGTTTACGCGGGTCAACTCCGTCTGTCGCCTGTCGATATCTCGTTGGAGGTCCGCCTTCGCGGCATCGCTGAGGACGCGTTCCTGGGTACGAAGCTTGTTCTGGGCCTCTTCGAGTTCCTTTTGTTGCTTTTCGACTTCCTTTTGCCTCTCTTCCAATTTCGCGTTGAATTTTACCGAGGACTTCTTGCCCTCCGTAGACTCCACAACCGCCCGCTCAAAATCGACAACCCCGACCTTCGAGAACACTTGGCCAAGGAGGGGGCTTGGAATCAGCAGGAGGACCATCAGAAGGACCGGCAGTTTTGGGTGGGTCATAGCATCTCCGAAGCTAAATTTCAAAGAATTCTGCACATATTGTAAATTAACCGTTTGCTATACCAAACGACCGATCCATCAAATCCGATTGAAGAATACAGGTCGCGTCTCGATGGCCGGCGTGACGAAGTCCGGAGCTGTCAAAGGCTGGATCAGCTTGTGGCAAATCTCCGGTTAGGCTCGGCCATCGGTTTCTTCGCAACCGTATGGGTTGCTTTCGGAGCACGCGCCCTGTCAGGTTGGTGGACGTTGTTGCCGTTAGCCGCGTTCGTGGCGCTGGTTGTCTATCACGACCGTGTATACCGGATGGGACGCCGCGCAAACAGGGCGGTCGCTTTTTATGAAAGAGGCCTAGCGCGAGTTGAGGATCGATGGACCGGGACCGGAGACACTCGCACTTTCATTTCCGATGAAACTCACCTCTATGCAACGGATCTCGACATTTTCGGCAAAGGTTCCCTATTTGAACTGCTGTCTACTGCGCGAACTCGATCGGGCGAGGGGAAACTGGCCTATTGGCTCTGCACGCCGGCCTCACGCGCGGAAATCTTAAGACGGCAACAAGCGGTGGAGGAGCTTCGGAACAATATCAACCTCCGCGAGGATCTGGCAGTGCTCGGAGAGGAAATCGAGCCGACAATTCATCCTGAGCTGATGAAGCAGTGGGGTATGGCCCCTTCCCGGCTCGAGTCGCGTCGTACCCGCGTCATCGCTCCCATCCTTGCCGCGGTTGCGGTGGTCAGTCTAATTGATTTTTGGTTCTTCGATGGTAGTGGATGGATCGCCATTCTAGCGCTGCTTGCGGAAGCCGGATTGGGTCTCTATTACCGAAAGCCCGTCGGGGACGTAGCCAGGTCTGTGGACCAGCCGGAGAAAGACCTCGAGATACTTTCGCTCGTTCTTGCACGGCTTGAACGGGAACAGTTCCGTTCGGAAAAGCTTCGGGAATTACGCGCCGCCCTAGATACAGACGGAAAACCGCCTTCCAAACAGATCGCACGGCTTGCCCGGCTGATCGAGCTGTTGGATTCCCGGCTCAACATGGTATTCGTGCTGATCGGCCCGCTGCTTCTATGGACGACTCAAATGGCGTTCGCAATTGAGGCGTGGCGCCGCCGATGTGGACCGGCGGTCGGGCGCTGGCTGTATGCGGTTGGAGAATTGGAAGCTCTCTGCGCTCTTGCAGGCTATGCCTACGAACATCCCGCAGATCCGTTCCCCGAAATCATGGAAAACGGAACCGGTTTCGACGGCGACGACATGCGCCATCCGCTTTTGCCAGTCGCCCGTTCGGTCCCAAACAGCGTTCGTCTGGATGGCGATCTTCAGCTTCTCATCGTCAGCGGCTCAAACATGTCCGGGAAAAGCACGTTGTTGAGAACTGTCGGAATCAATGTGGTCCTCGGCCTTGCCGGAGCGCCGGTGCGCGCAAAACGGCTACGGCTGTCAGTTCTTCGCATCGGCGCCACAATACGAGTTTTGGATTCGCTGCAGGCCGGCACGTCGCGATTCTATGCGGAAATTCAGCGACTGCGAGACATCATGGAGCTGACCAAAGATCCCATACCTGTGATCTTCCTCCTGGACGAAATCTTACATGGCACGAATTCCCACGACCGGGCAGTGGGCGCTGAAGCCGTTGTCCGCGGATTGGTCCAGCGTGGCGCCATTGGCCTGGTGACCACGCACGATCTGGCCCTGTCTCAAGTGGCGAATGCCCTTGCGCCCAAAGCCGCAAACGTCCACTTCCAGGATCACCTCGAAAACGGGCAAATGTTCTTCGACTACCGGCTCAGGCCCGGTGTCGTTCAGAAAAGCAATGCGCTGGAGCTTATGAGGGCCGTTGGATTGGAGGTCTGAGGAGATTTTGGATACCTAGTGCACTGTAACAGTAGATTCGGTAGCACCCGGCGCGGGCAAAGCCTGCGGCTACGAGCCCACTGCAGCCGACTCTTAGCCGCAGGCTTTATGCGTGTGAAACATATGCATTTGATTGTTGCCGTAGTTGGCTTGTAGCGAATTCCCCTCCTTGGCAAAGGAGGGGTGGACGCGCCATCAAGAAATATCCCCATTCCTTTGAAAGGCGCGGACGGGGTGGTTCGTTCAAACTCCACAACAATTTCTCTTGAACGAACCACCCCGTCTGCGCCCGTAAGGTGGCTTCGCGACATTTTCTTAAGGGGCGCAGCCACCCCTCCTTTGCCAAGGAGGGGAGTTTGCTTCACCGCTGCGATAAGTTCGCAGGAGGGGATCACCCGACGCAATCAAATGCGTATACTTCACAGGACTTTCCGCCTGCGTCTTCAAATTTCGGTACTACCGAATCTACCGCTACAGTGCACTAGATGTTAAACCCACCGGCCTTCTCAAACTGATGCGCCACTCTTAGCATCAGCGACTCTCGAAAGTGGTTGGCCATGAGCTGAAGTCCTATTGGCAAGCCTTCGGAGTTTTTTCCGCAGGGAATGGAGATTCCTGGCAGCCCAGCCAGATTGCACGTGATCGTGAAGATGTCGGACAGGTACATGGATAACGGATCGGCGGTCTTCTCTCCAATCTTGAAGGCCACTGTCGGCAGCGTCGGCGTGAGGATCACATCGACGCGCTCGAAGGCTTGCTGAAAATCTCTGAGTATGAGCGTGCGCACCTTCAGCGCTTTGACATAATACGCGTCGTAATAGCCAGCGCTTAGAGCGTAGGTACCAAGCAGAATCCGCCGCTTGACCTCTTTTCCGAAGCCACTGTGTCGCGTTTCACGGTACATCTCCTGGAGAGCCGCATTGCCCGCCTTTCGGAGGCCGTAGCGGACACCATCATAGCGCGCGAGATTCGAGCTAGCCTCTGCAGTCGCGATCAAGTAATACGCCGCAATGGCGTATTCGGTGTGAGGGAGGCTAATCTCCTGAATGTCGCAGCCGAGACTTTCGTACACTCGAATACCGGCTTCGACCCTGCTTTTCACCTCGGGGTCGATGCCGCCGATAAAGTATTCCTTTGGGACACCGATTCGAACGTCCTTGATCGGCGGGTCGAGATTTTTCACAAACTCATCCACGGCCTGGTCCGCCGAGGTCGAGTCGAAATGATCGAATCCGCAGATCACCTCCAGCATCTGCGCGGATTCGCGCACGGACTTCGATAGCGTGCCGATCTGGTCGAGCGACGATGCAAAAGCCACCAACCCGTATCGCGAAACCCGGCCATAGCTCGGCTTCACGCCGACAACGCCGCAAAACGAAGCGGGCGTTCGCACCGATCCGCCGGTGTCGGATCCCAGCGCCAGGATCGAAGTACCGGAAGCGACACTGGCGGCAGATCCTCCACTGGAGCCGCCGGGCACCCGATTGAGATCGTGCGGATTCCGCGTAACAAAGAAGGCGGAATTCTCCGTGGAGGAACCCATCGCAAATTCGTCCAGATTTGTCTTGCCGATGACGATCGCACCGGCGCCGCGCAGCCGTTCGACGGCTGTTGCCGTGTATGGAGAGACATAACCTTCCAGAATCCGTGAGCCGCACGTCGTCTGGATATCACGAATCGCAATGTTGTCCTTAATCGCCACAGGTACGCCTGCCAGCGGCCCTACAGGCTCACCCGACGCGATCCGCTCATCCATCCGCCGGGCTTCTTCGAACGCGCGCAGGGGGCAGAGCGTGATGAATGCCCGGACATCCTTGTCGATACGTTCTATCTCTCGATATGTGTTCGTGATCACTTCCGTAACAGTGAGATCTCGATTCCGATACAGTCCCACGAGCTTTTCGGCCGTGATGTCCTTGAGATTCATCGTTCGGTTATCACTTTCGGGACTTTGAAGAGCTTCACGGTTCGGCCTGCGTCGGAGCTGCCGGTCCTGGCGGCAACGCGGTCGTCACGAATGGCGTGTTTAACGCTGGTCACAACCTGAGGGGTTGGCTCGATTCCGCTCACGTCCAGCTTATTGAGTTGCTCCACGTACTCGACGATTCGGCTGAGCTGTTCCGCAAGCTCCTTCTTCTCATCATCGGCGACTTGGAGCATGGCGAGCTTTGCGACATACTCGACATCCCCTTCGCTAATTTTCATAAGTAAATGCGATCTCCGTGATCCAAGGTGTGGCCCATGGCTCATTCATCCTGGCCAGAAGCTGAGGTCTGATCCTGATGAGCTGTTTGCGCCAGATCTGATCCGGCACGTTCACCACGACGCGCGAGCCATGAACCGCGACGACGGAAGTTGCGCCGGCTAGTTCAGGCCCAACCAGCACCGGCCAAAGCCGTTGCAGAAGCTGAAGGTCCAGTTCCCCGTCCCACCTGGGAGATTTTCTGAAGGCAGCGATCAGCGAACGCACAGCCGGATCGATTGGCATCATTCTTTTTTAACACAAAAATTAATAACTGTATCTCACCACGAGCAGCGCGTGGGAGTTTCGCCGATACTGCCCCAGAAAATCATCAACCTCACCGCGAATGAGTGTCAGATTCAGGGTCGTGCGCCAGTGTTGGCCCATGGCTTGCGAGTATTCGAATTTCGTCCATGTGCCCTTACCATTCTGGCGTGCCGCCGCTTCGATCGCGATGCTTCGATTCGCATCGATCGTATAACCCGCGCGCCCCAAAAATGCCTGGGATAAACCCCGATCCGGCACGAAGTCGGCCGCCTGCGTGCCTTCTCTCGTGATAATTTCAGCGGCATACCCACCGACAAAGAACCATTCGCGCGTTTGACGCTCCAGTTGGAGAACGTACAGCCCAAACTCATCAGCCCGATGGTCACTCGAGGTGAAGCGCGCGGCCTCGCCCTTCACTGTGAGCCACGGCAATGGAAACGCAACGTCGCCTCCAACCATAAACATCCTGGGATAAAAGCGCTGCACGTCAACTTGAATATCGGGGACCGTGGAAGGACCAGCCGAACGCGCTGTCAAGAAGGCCGGCGTTGGGAGCGCAGAGCGGGACGAATTAAAGGACGGTGTACCTCCAGTAGACGGGCCGGCGGACCCGACGGTAAGGAAGGGGACGATGAAACGGGGCGATATCTCGAACGACGGCATGTGGTTGAAGCCTTGATAGAGCGCAACACCATATTCGATCGTTCCGGCGTGATTCCACCGCGCACCGCTCTGCGGGCCTCCGGGAAACTTCGCTCCGGCATCATTGAGACGGACTCCTGCGGGCAGATCGGGTAGCACAACCCATCGCTGGTCTGGCAGCGGGATCCGACTCGGAGTCAGCCGCGGAGACCAAATGGCATCCACGGTGTTCGAACCCTTTTCGAACGTCAGCCGGGCGGCCGTGATCGGGAGGAAATCGTTGTCGACTACCGTTAGAAAATCTCGAGGAGCGAATCGGTCGGTAGGCGTAACAATATCGGTCTTCCCCCACCGCACGAACTGCTTACCTGCTTCGAATGTCATCAGTCCTTTGTGGTACATGCCGCTCAACCGCCGAACCTCCGCCGTAGGTCTTCGAGTCTCGCGATCTTGCCACGACAGTCTCAACTCCCGTTCCACTTGATGATGCGTATCCAGGCGGAGATCGACGGAGCCGGCAAGTTGGAACGCGCTCGAAGGCCGGAGGAAACCCTCGTAGCGGAAGAGTGATTCGCCGATCATGCGGGCGCGATCGTTCGCAGCGGTCTGCGGGTAAAACGTCGCGCGGCTTTCCAGGAATCCACGCTGGGTGTAACTCTGTGCGGTACACACCGCAGCCGTGAAAACCACGGCCAACAGAATTCGCATCAAGACTCTCGGCTGAGCGCCCGCTGCGTGAATGCGTCGTCTTTCATCGGCAGGTTGTACTGGAGCTTCTCAATTTTTAGAATGGTGCGGCTGTTTCGCTTCATGTCCTGCATTTCGATGCTGTGCGCCGTCCAGATGCCCTGCACGTTGCGGATATCGGAGTATCTCGCGCGCCGCACAAGCTGGTCCTTGTTGTAATTTTGGATTTGCGCAAATGCGTAGTTATCCTTGCGCACCCAGACGAGCGAATGCGTGTACTGTGATATTTTTGTCTGTTTTGGTTTCGATTCAACCTTCCAGCAAAGAGCGCCATCTATGGTTTCGTCGCCGAGCATTCTGTAATCGAACTGGTTCGTGTCTCGTTCTTCCAGGTCTTCGAAGCTAAAATCCGTTCCGAAAAATCGGGTGGAACGGTCTTGCAATGCAATCCGCCGCTCCCGGTTGATCGCGGGTGTCCACATCCACTGATCGGATGATCGATCCGGATGATTGATCACCAACAGCGCCACGCCCTTGACCTCCGCCGGCGC